>Ga0209777_10002050_pt1 | contig 27343 bp, 29 predicted proteins | sample FrelakmetHBP12HB_FD_187147 | JGI IMG/M metagenome (GOLD analysis project Ga0209777, IMG submission 187147) | Freshwater lake sediment microbial communities from the University of Notre Dame, USA, for methane emissions studies -HBP12 HB (SPAdes)... | ecosystem: Environmental > Aquatic >...
CATTATGAAGATTGGCGACAAAGTCATCTTTGTGGATGCCTGGGGTTTTGCGGAACTGAACGAGTCTATAAAAGAAGCAGAGGAAGAGGACATCTTCAAAGGTGCATCCCAGGAAGAACTTGAACAGCGGCCAGGCTGGCGAGAGGCGCAGGATGAAGAGTCGCGATGGCGGGCTGAGAGGGAAGAAAGACGACGCCGGATCGAACAGCGTCATATTACTCAGCCGGATTCCCGGGCTTTGATAGATCAATTCGTCAATGGCAGCCGGACCAAAGGCAAAGCCGCTTCATTGAGTGTTCAAGGTAACGCGCTCTTCTCTTACGCGACACCGATCGCTGTGCGCTACAACGGCATAATTTACATGGTCAATCAAAAGTTCTCACGGACAACATCGAAGCAGCAGTCTTACATCCGGATGGCAGCGCGGGGTACAGTGACTGCGGTTCCGGTGCCTGAGTTCAAGCGGATGCTTGATGAATTGGGTGTAGATTACGGATACAGCCGGTTGCGCGAACATGTGAGCGAATCCCTGGCCTTCAAGCCAACTCTGTGGAAGATCCGTGAGAAAGACATCTTCAAAGGCGCAAGTAAGAAAGAACTTGACCAGCGCAAGATGGAATGGGTTAAGGCATTGCATAAAACAGGCGTGCAAATCGATTATATTAAGGAACCAATTCCGGATCGGCTGAGCAGTTTCTGGTATGAAGGTGATGTTGCTAAGGTTACCTATGCGACTCCTGAGGGCGAAGTGCGCTCGATCTCGATTGTAGCCAATGGAGATATCAGAGTGACATTTGTCGGTGATGAACAAGACTATCAAAATTGGCGAGCAGTAGAAGAAGCAGAATCCAGGGGTTACACGGATGAGGATCTTGGTGAGGCTGACTACGAAGAGCCGCATGGTGAGTATCATGGGAAAGTCACCAATTGGGAAAACAACAATTGGTTTGAGTTGTTTTACGGCAGTTCCAAATGGCCCGGCCATGAAGAAGATATTATGGGTGACACATACGGCAGTTATGATGAAGCATTGGAAGCCGCGGTAGCCGCGGTCAAAGATGAGGAATTCTGGAGTCAGTTTAATGAATCAGTGAACGAGAAAGACATCTTCAAAGGTGCATCAAAAGAAGAGACTGCCAAAAGACAGGCTGAATGGCAAGCAACTCATCCCTTTATGTATCATGTGTTTGATTGGGATGATCTCAACAATAAAACTGATGAATGGTTCGAGGGCCCGCATGCTTATGAGGATGCGGAAGAATATGCAAAGAAACTTGTCCGGTCAGGATACGAAAAAGTCAGGATCGAGAAACTCGAACATGAAGAGCAGGATCCGGGTGATATGGTTTGGTCTGGCGGTGGAAGTCCTGAAGACAAGGACTGGGGTGAGGACGACTACACTCGGGAACAGGCTGAAGCGGATCTTAAAGCCGGACTCCAAGGTATTGAGGAATCAGTGAACGAGAAGGACAAAGATATCTTCAAAGGTGCCAGCCAGGCTGATTTGGTGGCCCGCGGGACGATTAAATATCTTCCTAAGCCGGGGCCAGTGGATTATCAGTTCCTTAAATATATTGACGTTGCGGATCCGGATGATAAGAACTGGAAGTTTGTCGGTGTCGGTGAACTTGTGAACTACGACCTCAGCGATGTTTACTTCTATAAAAATGATGAACCTGAGTTTAATATTTACTACGACACTGAGACTATCATCCATGACAATATGGAGAAGAGCGACAAACTCACCGACGAGGTTCAGGTATTTACAGAAGAAGAAAAGGGAGATGAGGAAGACTGGATAAAGTCCAAAGGCTGGGAGGTAGAATACTCAGGCTCCTCGAGTAATGAAGACCCGTCGTACTTCTGGTCAGACACAGATTTCAGTTACGTATCTTTCAGCGCACCTGACGACGACATTCGTGGGGGTGCGGTTATAAATTTCGCCGGCCGAGCGCCGGTGGTATATTTAGGGGATCTGAATGATGTTTTTAGCGCATTGCATGCAAGCGATCCGGAGCAGGATATCGCAGATATATTTGGGTACACGCATTATGAGAATCTGATCCACGACATGAAGAAATACCGCGGGACGCTGACTCCGGAAGAAGAGCAGGCACCTCGGTCTCCGGAAAGGGTTCCTGGGCAATTGAACTGGACCTTTGGTACAAAGAACGCCGGCCCGGAATATTATGTCGAATCTAAGATGAATGAAGCGGACGACAGCATCTTTGTCGGCGCCTCAAATACAGAAGTCACAGCGCGGCGTGCAAGAGCCAAGCAGTTAGAGAAAGAGCGCAAGGCTAAGCGCAGCGCAGAGATGAAAGCATATTATGGGGCGATCCCTTATACATACGACGACATTATCAATCTTCCTCAATACAAGGCACTTGTGAAATTACCTGGGGTTGGGGATTTTACTACCAATCTTCAGAAGGCACACAGAACGTTGACATTTCAGTTGGCGTATACGTTAAAGCGGGATGGGACTGTGCGGACTGTGTATTATTACGTGTATGCGAATGGCTATCTCAGAGCAAAATCTTGGGGAGAGCAGAGCATTATCACGAAACGAGACCTGGCTACGACCATTGAAGCATACGGCGTATTGCTGGATATTATGAAAGATGTTCTGAAAAGAAAGATCGCTAAAGAGAAACGCAGGCCGCCGTTTGATACGAGTTATGAGTGTGAAGTCTGCGGGACGCCAGGATCATTGTTTCACAATGCGTACATCCGGTGGTCTTACTTGCCGCGGCACAACTACGGAACGCGGCTTGGCAACTTACATTTGAAGGACCCCAGGAATGCAGCAGAACTGGCTCGGCTTCAGGCCAAAGCAGTAGCAAATGGATCGGAGATAAAACTATGAGTTTTGAGCAGGACATTGAAGGGATTGCTTTAGAGATGAAGAGCAAGGACAAGCCGAAGCATCGCCGGTTGGATGAGGCAGTTACCATACCGACATTTACCCATACCGGGGAAGCATTCCAGTTCGGCAAGGAAAACGCGGGCGATCCTGAGGTTATAGCGGAATTGAAGCGGCTGCGGCAGGAAGCACTGGCTGCAGCGCAGAAAGTGCGCAAGGATCCGGATGCGACCGATGTAGATCTTCAGTTAGGGATGGACCTTGCGACCAAGGCACAGTTCTATCGCGAAGCACTGGAGGGAGCGGGGATTATGGAAAAGAAGATCGATGTAAAGGACCGTAAGACTGTACCAGTAAAAGAGTTACTGGAGAGACGGGAACGAGCACAAAAAGCATCAGAACCAAAAAAGGAGAAGTAGAAATGGCACATGGTAAGGTGAAATGGTTTTCGAATCAAAAGGGATATGGGTTCATCAGCCAGGACAGCGGTAAAGACGTGTTTGTGCACTTCAGCGGTATCGTGTCTGAAGGGTACAAGAGCCTGAAAGAAGGCCAGGAAGTCGAATTCGAAGTTGTCCAGGGCACCAAGGGTGAACAGGCGGCAAACGTAAAGATCCTCAGCGAAGGAGTTAAGGCAGAATGAGCGAGACCGGCATTGGAACTGTAGCATTCATCGGAACGATTCTGGTGGCAATAGGCTGCTGGTTCTATATGCTTGGCGGCCGAGATGGTAAATGGAAACGCAGATTCATAGGAAGTCTGATCTGCGCCACTGCGATCTGGGTTGAAGCACTGCTGCTTGGAGTGTTTCAATGGATCCAGTTGCTGGTGTATCCGCTGCTGATTCTGTGCTTCTCACTGGGATACGGATCAGATATTCCGCTGGAAAAGATCATTAAAAGGACGATTGTTGTATTAACCTCACTGCTTACGGGGCTGCTATTCTGCTTGACGATCGGGGGAACTTCGTGGTTGATCTTCCCGGTCCAGGCAATCGTAGCAGCAATGTCAATCTGGCTGGGAGTCAAGAACCCGATCCCGGCTGCGGCGGAAGAATACTTTGTCTGCCTGCTGTTGACAGAATGCACTCTTATGTATCCGTTTGCAGCAACGATGATTAAATAGACTATGTCCGAAGAGATGTTATCAAATGAAGAACGGAACAGACTTCTGAGTCAGGTTCTCGCGCAGCCTGATCCTAAAGTGGAAGGTACTACCCCAAAGAAAAGCAGCGTTGTCTCCGAGAAGACAGCTGACCTTTCCCAGCTGTCTTTCGGGGAGCTGCTCGAGAAGACGATGGAAGCGCGAGCGGAAGTACACGAAGCAGACGAAACTGAAGAAAAACGAATTGACGAAGCGCGGGTACAGGCAATTTCCTTATCCCGGTTCGATATCTTGAAAGACTGGCGACTCTGATCTTTCACATGTACCTTGTTTGGGCTAACACTTTTTAGCCACAAAAAGGAAAACCTAAAAAGGGAGAACCCAAATGAACGGATTGACGATATCAGAAGGAATGGTACTGCAAAGGACCATAAACCAAAGGAAGAACGACCTTCAGCAGATGCGGAATGCCAACTTGGTTCGCAGCCGGCACTTCTCGTACCTGGGGGACGGGGAACCTAAGGAAAGAACAGAAACAGAACCGCAGTACGACCCGAAGATCGTAGATGCGAAGATAGTGGAGCTGGAAACGTTCCTCTTCAAGTTAGATGCGGCCATCAAGAGAGCGAACGCTAAAGCGATCATTGACATAGAGGCCGATGTAGACAAACTCCTCGCCCCGATTCTTTAAGCAGCACGGGCTAGGAGAGCGTTGTGGGTAAGGGTAGGAATAACATACTTGGATTATTCCAAGTTACCCTTGGCAATGCGAAAAGTCTAGGTATCTCTGACAAATAACTAGAACGCGGGATCATACCTGCAAATTATTATTGATTGTTGTAATCAGAGGACCCGGGCCAAGCATCTTGTAGATTATAGTTAATTATTATACTATTTCTACTCTTACCACATCGGCTCTATAAAAAGGAACCATGGAAAATTACAGCAATATATTACTGAAGATGAGCAGAGACTACAGCGGAACCAAATACGAGCCGCTGGTTGAGAATGCGACTGCAGCGTATGTCCGTGGAGACTACGCAAAGATCGACGAAATCCTCACGCAGTTCCCGGACGACATCAAGTTGCTTGCGGAACTGGTCGAGAAGCTCAAAGGCAAGTCAGTCTATACGAACCTGCAGAAACTTCTGGAAGGCAAAGAAACTTCCACCGAGCAGGCTGTGATCTCGACTGCATCCCTGATCACCCATGTAGCAATAGATTTGAAGGAAGGCAACAAAGAGTACAAGAGGCTGATGCCGTCTTTATACGCCAAGCTAGGAACACTTATCAATAAACTGTAAAGAGGAGAATGCTATGGATTTCCGGGGAATATTTAACCACCTGCAGGAAGATCTAAAGAAAGCTGAGAACGTAGTCGAACCTGTGGTCGAGAAGGAAATAGATTCTGTTGCTACTGAAGGCGATGGGAAAATAAAGCGCGGAAAAGAGATCGATTCTGTTGCCGTTGAAGAAGCAGAGATGGTCACCAAGAAGCGCAATCGCTGGGGCACGAAATGCCGCCGGAGGAACAGGATGCACGAACGTAGGCGTATAGCGAAGGATGACGCTGCGCATTTCAGTGATCTGATCACCCGGCTGACGAATGAGCGGGCTGCTCTGACTAAGACTATGGCTATCTGTGAGAAAGCCGAAGACACCGCAAAGTTAGAAAGCATGCGCAAACGGGCCCACGAACTCGACTACAAGCTGCGCCGGCTGTCTGAGAAGGTTGACTCCAACATGAAATACTGCCCCGGCTGTGATCAGGCTACTCCGCATCAGGCCAATGGGACTTGTGTACAATGCGGCGCGACTAAAGAAGAACAGGCAGAACAGGAGAAATATCCCCGGGAAGGCGGCGGTGCAAACAATGAGTTCAATGAGTCCAAAGAGAAGAAGGCTGATGAACAAGAGATGTGCCGCTGCGGTAAAGCCAAAGTTGAAAAAGGCTATCAGCAATGCACCGCGTGTTTAGATAAAGCCGATGCCGAGAAATATCGGCATGAGAATGAATCTAAGGTGTCTGAGGAAATTGACTACGATGCAGTCGAGGCCGCGATCAAGAAGGCCGGCTTCGGTGATGCTGCAATGAACAATACCGAGGACTTCGAGAAGTCCCATAAAGGTATCAAGGGTACCTCTGAATATATCAGCAAGTTCAAAGCATACATGAACAAACAGAAAGTCGGGGAATCCAAAGTTAACGAGGATGAAGGTATCAGTGGCGGTGCTACCCGGGCAAATGATGGGGATCGGGCCCAAGATCCTAATTTCGGCGCACCGGATCCGGTTGTCAAGCCGACTCCTGAACTGAAGAAAGAAGAGCCGATCAAACCAGGAACACCGGAGGAAGAAGAGATTCCGCCGGAAGGTGAGAAAGAATATCTCGGGAACAAAGGCGGTGAGATGTATTACTACTTCGTCATCGTCCCTGCGGAAGACGGAACCAAGGATCTGCAGATCCAGGACGCCAATGACGAAACAGTATTCAGCGCCAAAGAGAATCAAATAGATCCTTCCAACATGCAGGATTTCTTATGGAAGGGAATCCAGGAACTGCAGTTGTCGAACGTGGCAACAGAGATCGTGGATCAGTACCTGATGCCGGAAGAGGCACCTGAAGATATAGAGAAAGAAGAAGGTATACCGGAAACCGGTGATGAGCAGGAGCAGACTGAAACTGAGAAGCCTAAGGAAAGCGGCGTGATCCCATCGCTTGGCGCTCCGGCATTCAAGAGTCACATGGGCGAATCTGTTATGGCCAGCCTGATGGAGAAGTACGGATTGACGGAAGCAGAAGTCCAAACTAAGGAATCTACGATGAAAGCGCTAATGGAGAAATTCGGATTGGTAGAATCCGCTGTTGAGAAGTTACTTGAGAAATACGGGCTGACCGAAGCAGAAGGCCCTGGAGTCAGAGCACCGAAGAACGTGGAGGATCTGGAGAAGGCAACCGGCGATAAGCCGCAGACTGCTGATGTCACACCTGGCGATGCGATGGATTCTGAAGTCCCAGCAGAGGCTCCGGCACCAGAACCTGGTATGGGTGCACCGGGGGCAATCGAACCGGCACCGGAAGGCGGAGAGCCTAAAGCAGAGGATATGACATCGCCTGAGTCAGCGCAAGCGGACCTCAGGATGAAGTATCCGGAAGAGCCCTACACCACGACAGCGCTCGCATACGCGGACAGTCTGATTGACGATCCTAAGGTGTACGGCGCGGTCCGGAATCTGAAATGGCAGGGTGTCTATGCGAACTCTGAGACATTCCTTAAACAGGCCAAAATCGTAGGGAATTACAATGAATTCAGTCCTGATATCGCAAAGCGGTTGGTTGACGCGGTTGGTGAAGGCGCGAAGTTCAGGCTTGCTCGGGAAGGCTCGGTATCAGTGTACTTCACGATCAGGGATCCAAACAAAAAGATGTCCCTGGATACACTCCGTGATCTGGTGCGGGCTGATGAGGCAGATGCAACAGGCAACGCTGGAGAAGCGCGGCTTTGGTGGGATTAACGGTAGATTGCGGGGGCATTAGCGCAGACGCTGCCATCAAAAGGATGGAGTGACAATGTCTCTCACGGGCCAATAGGCTTGAGCCCCCGCCCAATCACAAAGTAAGAGGAGAATGAAATGCCAAAATACACGAACTCAGGAGCAACAGTAGTATCGATCGGAAGTTTGAGGCTGGAACCTGGTGAATCAAAGAAGACTTTGGAGTTTGTTCCTGGTTCGCTGCCGGTTGGTGTAACGCTGGACAGTGTTCTTCCGGTATTCACTCCGGTCATTCTGTCCCAGAAGATGACAACAGCAACAACGGTCACGGTCCCGGATACGTATGTCGATTCTCTTTCCGGTGCGACAATCAACCTGACCGGGAACTACCTGATCACCATATATTCTACCGGTGAAACAACGGTGCAGTTGAATGGCCAGGGTGTATCCAGATTGCTTGGCCAGGAACAGTATTATGAGGTCAGATGCTTGAGCAGGATTGTGAATACATTGGTAATTACCCCGGCGTCCGGTACGGTCTACGTTACCGTAGAAATGGTATAGGAGAGGATAAAATGGCAAAAACACAAATCATAGAATCATTCATCACTCAGGGTAAAATTCTCGAGCAAGCGGGAACGAACGATGCGATCTTGTGTCGAGCCAAATACCAGATCTGCTCGATCGGGGAAAAGAACCGGAACAACAGAGTTTATGAGAAGGCGGTCTGGGACAAGGTTCTTGCTGACCCTGACATCTCAGCCAAGCTGAAGAATAAATCTCTGTTCTTCCACGCAGAGCACCCAACGACGACTCAGAGCAATACCGAGAAAGTCGCCGGTGTGGTCACGAATATGGAACTGAGCGAGAACAAAGTCTACGCCATCATGGAAGTGCTTGATACTCCGTACGGCCGGATCGTAGACACGCTGCTTCGCGCCGGCTGCGGGATCGGCGTTTCAACCCGCGCTGACGGCGAACTTGAGGAAGCGCTTGATGAGGCTGGTGGTAAATACCAGCGCGTTATACCGGAATCATACAGATTTGTAACGATCGACTTTACCGCGGATCCCAGCACCTTTGGATCTGAACTGCCACTGACTGTGGAACGGGATGTGACTAAGGTGATCAAGGGCGGCCTGGACGACAGCAAACTGGACCGGGACTTCGCGACAGTCCTGCTTGAGACGATGCATTCTCCTGAGGCTGTCTCATTGCTGGAATCGATCAAGCACGACAAGCATCACGCTGGCTGCACATGCAAAGCATCAGAGAAGAAATGCGCATCCGGATGTCCGCATGCTCTTGAGAAAGAGGTCGAGTCGGATGGCGGCTCGAGTAGTATAAATGAAAAAGGCGGTGAGTGTGTCCGCTGCGGCGCTACTGCCGACCATCTTTATGCTGAGAAATACTGTGCAAAATGTGCCGGGAAGGTAGACAGTATCAATCGGGAACTTGATAAAGACGGGACTGGCCAAGACGCTGAGATGAATGAAGTGATCAAGAAGGTCGGAAGCAAATGGCAGGTTCAGTCTCACAAAGGCAAAAATCTCGGCACTTATGGCAGTGAAGCAGAGGCCAAGAAGAGACTCGGCCAGGTGGAGTTCTTCAAGCACAAGAACGAGAAGTACACGACCAGTTCTGACAAGTCCGGCCAACCGGCGAACGCCAAGGCTGCATCCCGGGATGTCAGACGATCAGCAGCGCGGAATAAGATCAAGGTTACAGAGCAAGAGGTTCAGACCTGTCCGAAATGCGGCGACACTTTCAATGCTATCCGGCAAGGTTCAAATCCACACAGATGCAAATACGATTACCTGGCTACGGAAGGAGTTATGGACGGCATGCATACAGGCGAAAAGGCTCAGAATTTCTTAATGGACAATTGGGATAAATTCATCGATCGCGACGACGCGGTTGTAAACCTGACGCGGATATTCAAAATCGGAGAATCAGATGCTAAGAAACTTGTTGATTCATTGGAGAAGTCTAAAGGCAAAATCTCAGCAGCCGACGGCGCAATGAGCAACGAGAAGGCGTTACCTTCGGGCATCAACCCTCAATTGGACGAGATGTCAAAGAGGCTTGCGTCTGTTACTGCTGAGAGAAATCAACTGGTGGAGAACTATGGAAAAGACGCCATGGCTTTCACCAATCAAATAAAGGAACTCAAAGGGCAGATCGAGAAAGTCTATGGGCTTGTGCGGACTCACGAAGGTGCGATCATCCAGAAGGATAAGGATATCGCAGCCTTGAAAGAACAAGTGGAGAAGTCAACTGAAGATAAAAGAGTTCTTGAAACAACTCACAAGCAGGCTGTCAAGCATATTCAAGAGAAGCAAGCAGCCGAAGTCAAGCGAATCACTGAGGAACGAGAGCAGGAAATAACGAAATTGAAGGAGTCCCAAGGTCGGGCACTCATTAAATTTTATGTTGGCGCTAAGACAAAGAGCATGGGACTTAGCCTACCTGAGTCGGTTCTAACACTTTTAGAATCCTGCAAAACGGTAGACGAAGTTGATGCTATGGTTAGGAAAAGTCAAAACGCTCTAAGGGAACACCTGGTACAATCTGCCGGCGTGGTATCCGAGATCGTTATTGAGTCACAATCTGACCCTAATCCGGTACTGGCTGACATACGTAACAAAGTTGGTATTGCACTGAAGCATTTTGGAATCTAACAATAACACCTATTAAGGAGATCAACATGTCAAAAGGTATTGAGAGTTTGGTAGAGTCGCGCTTGGCCGCTATGGCACAAGATCGCGATCGTCTTACCAAGGCATGGGGACCTCATATCAGTTCAGTAGAGTCTTATTTTGCAAAACAGGGTAAGAGCATCACTGAAAATGATAAGAGGAATATCGCCCGCTGTCTTGAGAACGCCCTGTTAGAAGGCGGCATCAAATCCAGATCAAGCATCTTTGAAACGACCGACTCCAGCGCGATCCAGTTCTTAGGGATCCAGTTGCCGGTTATCGCGGCCCTGCTTCCCAGTTTGGTTCTTAACAAACTGGCAGTTACTCAGGCCCTCGATCGTAGATCCGGTGCTGTGTTTTATCTGGACGTGAAATACGGATCGAACAAAGGTTCTGTCTCTGCAGCGCAGAGCATGATCGCAGCAACGACTGGCCATAACGCGACCATCGGTGGCCGTGAATATGCGTCCGTCCGCGTCAAGAATGAAGTTGTCACAGGATCAACCTCACCGTTTACCCTCGGGTATTACCCGGTGGTTTCTGGTTCGACGGTTATCGTGGACAATGTGACCGGCAACACGTTGACAGTTGTTTCCTCAAGCGGTGGTGTGGATGTTCTTGCTTCCTCACTGTCTGCTGGACACACTGGAACCGTCACGCTGGCAACCGGTGTTGTAACAATCGCTGGTGGTGGTTTAAGCAACGCAGGTACCGTCTCCTACCTGTATGATTGGCAGACCGGTGGCGCTGGTGGCGCAACTACAGCCAACGTCCCTGAAGTTAACATCGCGGTTACCGCTTCGACGATCACAGCCGAAGACTTCCCGCTCAAAGCATTGTTTACTCTTGGTGCTGCAATCGACCTCGAGAAAGCACATGGCTTGAATCTGGAAGACGAGCTCGTGAAATATCTCGGCGGCGAAGTGAAATTCACCATGGACCACCTGGGCATCGATCTGATCAACAATGCCTCCCAGGGTAGTGGTGCTGCAACTTCACCTGGTATCTACACTGCTACGCCGTCCGTTGGCGAAGCATGGGTCTGGAAAAAGTATCAGTTCATCGACTTCGTGGAAAAAGCGAACGTCGCCATCATCCAGAAGACATTGCGTGCAGTTTGCAATTTCTTGGTTGTTGGTAACGATGCTGCAAGGTTGATCCGTCAGTTGGCACCGAACTTCGTGCCTGCGGCTGGATTGAACACCTTGGTACCCACCGGTCCTTACGAACTGGGTACTTTGGACGGCCGTCTCGTGATTCACGATCCGTTACTCGGGAATACCGAGATCCTGTTCGGTTTCAAAGGCGACAACTACCTGTTCGCAGGTTTCTTGTTCGCTCCTTACATCCCGTTATTCGCAACGCCGACTCTGGTTACTGCAGACCTGAAAGCTCAGAAGGGCTTCCTCGCATCCGCAGGTTACAAAGTCGTGAACGCGGGTATGTATACTCACGGAAATATTACCATAGTCTAAGACTAGGGTATCCGTTAGTTGACAACTAGGCCTTTGGGGGAAGGGAAGACTGCTATAAATGCAGTCTCCTTTCCCCAGAGGGTTTAATAAAAACATACGCGAACCTACAATTTAGGAAAACATATGCTAAAAAATCAGATTTTAGATTGGGTAACACAGGAATTTCAGCCAATAACCTTGGCTACGCCGGATGATACGATCTCCCAGATCATCGACAACTCCATACGATACTGGAATACGCATTCCGCTTTTCCTATTGTAAAGATGTTCCCGTGCTCTCAGGTTACGATCGCGTTGCCTTTGACTTCTGATTTCAAGACAGTCGTCAAGGTCTACCCCGCCACAACTCCTGACTGGGTTCTCCAGAACTATCCTCTGTGGACCCTGCTCGGTATCACTATCATCGACAATTTGACTTCTGACCTTGTCATGCTGTCAGAGGCTTACAGAAACTATACATATTACATCGGCACTGATTTCCACTGGCATTATGAGAAGTCTGACAATCCGGCGGTTGGCGGCACATTGTACCTGGCCCAGATCCCGAACCCTACCGCGGCAGTGTGCGTGGTCGGAACCAAGAGGATAGTTAACGGGACTATTACAATACCGATCACCGGAACAAGCGGCACGTTTGATTACACGCCGTTGGAACAAGGCTCTGTTGTTTTGACAGACGGTACGGTTACATACACTGAGAATGGCAACGGAGCTTTGGTTGGATCTCAGAGTGGCTATACCGGGACTGTAGATTACGTGACTGGCGCATGGAGTGTATCCGGATGGGCAAATCCTACGGGCGCTCTGACAGCATCCTATGTGTATTACGAAGACATCAAGAGCGAGTATATGCTTCAGTGGCTGCTGTATTACATCAAAGCATTGGTCAAGATGGTTGAAGGTAACGCGCTGCGTAAGACGATGGCGATCGACATCAAGAACGATGGGCAAGCGTTGTATGAAGAAGGCAGAACCGAGAAAGAGATGCTTGAGAAGAAACTATCTGATGAAGGCCGGTGGCTTACATTTGTCAGGAGATTTTAATGAATTCATTGATCGAGCACATACTCAACGAGATCACGTTCAACAATCTCCGGGTCAAGCAGAGATCGATCGGCAAACTGTTCCCGAGTTTTGGCGCCCGGGTAAAGGCTGTGGCTTCGAACGGCGGGGTGTCCATGAAGGAGCAGATGCCGGAATACTGGCATTTTGAGGTCGCATCCGGAACAAAGCCAGGTGTCAAATACGATGTCTATGTCCAGTTCCTGAATCTGGAAGAGATGATCAGGAAATACGCTGGACAGAGACGCTTGTGGAATCAGGCTCAGGATAACGTAAATTACCGGCTTTTGGCTCAGGAAGTCTTAAACCATGTTGACATGCGGACCAGTTGCTCCTGCCCGGCTACCTTATATTGGGGCCAGGATTACATCAGGACGCAGCGGGACGCGCAGTTCGGCCGACAGGAAGACAGGGCACCCAATATCCGCAATCCGCGGCAGTACGGGGCTTATTGCAAGCACGGGCAGTTGGTTTTCGATGTGCTGCCCTTATATACGACCACTTTTGCTTCATTCTTGAAGAAATATTGGGCTGGCGAAGTCAGCGACACATTCGAATTGGCCAAGGAGCAGATGCCGGCACCCGGGATGGGCAAGCCTACACGCGGTGAGCAGGAAGAGTTCCCATTTGCAGCACGCGCAGGCAGAGAAACACCTGCGGCTGAAGAGAAGCCTGAGCAGATGGAATTCGAATTTCCTGAAGAAGAGGCTCCGCCTGAAGCAGAAGTTCCAGGGCCGCAGCGGGCCGCACCGGCTACCAAGGGTGCTGGCGCGATACTGCCGAAGGCAACGACACCGGCAGCCAAGAAACTTGGGATTGAACAAGAAGCCCGGCCAAAGGATCAGGGAAAGAAAGGAAAATACAAGCCAAATGAGTGATCTTGAGCGTATTGCAGACATGATCTTTTCGAAGATAAATGAAGACGGCGATGCAACACCCGGGATGGTAGGGGTGGCAAAGACAACTGGAAGCCCATCAGTTGAGTATCTGCCGGGTAACTTTACGCACATGCGCAATGTGTTGAATTCTCTTTCCACTGTCAAAAATAAGTGGAAGTTGGATGTCCTGGAGAAGAACGACAAGTATCACGTTATGTTCGAAGATGCTTTCAACGTGATAGTGCCTAAGTTTGCCTATGCCGAGTTCAATGCTAAGGTGTTACCGGTTATAGGTGTGACGGAGGCGGATCTGACTGGGATAATAAATGAAGCGCGGTCTGCGGAGATCCATGGTTTATACGACCGGCTCGCCCATGTCCTGACGATTGACCTGCGCGAAAACAGGCAGATCAAGCGGACATTGGTACTGATGAACTACTGGCTTACCGTATTCAAGAACTCCAAGTTCCTGCCTATGAGCGGCCAGGTTGCGATTCAGTTGAACACGTACGACAAGAGTATCAGGGAACTGGTGGATAGGATCCAGAATATCCATTCAGACGATGTTGGGAATCTGGAGATGTTGATCAAAACAATACAGGATGACAGACCTCTGAATGCATTTGAACCATTCGCAGAATACGATTATCTGGTGGGCTGCAGGATTCAGAGCGAGCACGGTGGGGCAGTACTGATTCTGGAATTGACTGTGAACTTAGGCATGGTTGCGACTCAGTCAATTTACATCGAATCACAGGATGTGCTGGATGAGCTCGAAGGCTACAGGACCGTGAAGGTTCTGAAGGATATGGCTTTTCCAGTAGGAGAAATGTTCCAACCATCGATATTTAACAATATCAGAGATATTATCGATGGGGAAACCGGAGCGTAACTAAAGGAGGAGTACAGATGAAGCGGTTTATATGTTTGGTAGTGGCTGCAATGTTCTTGATGGGCCAAGCGGGTATCGCGAAAGCGTTCACCTTCGATGTGAAGAAGATGACAGCGACAGTTGAATATCAGAATCTGGACAAAGACATTGATTCTGTAGGTGCCGCGGCCAACTATGGCAAATCTTGGACAGACACAGTTGATGGCGACAGCAACTGGATGTATTCCATCGGTGGCAACATTGCATACGAGATCAACGATGTGAATATGAAGGGCATGATGGCCAATATCGGCTACAACTTAAGCGACACTCTCCAACCGTACATCCTATTAGGGACTATGGATCTGGATTTTACCCAGAAACTTGTTGGGTCATATAATGAGAACGATGACGGAGATCTCTACGGTGGATCTATGGATCTGCTTCAATCTCACTTTGATTCTCAGATGTTTACCTACGGCTTTGGTGCCAAAGGTAACTTGATGGACTTCAGCAAGACTGATGACAAAGGCGTATCTGACGGCCTCGGTATCAAGGTCGGGTATGACTTTCGTTATTATATGGGTGCAAACGGACAAAATGACGGCATTGTGGCTCTGCCGACCAGCGACTATGGAATGGTGGTCGATAACCGTACCAAGGCCAATTTCAACGAAATGGACGCAAGCCTTATAGCGAGCAAAGCGTTCAAGATGAAGAAAGTGGTCCAGACGGTTACGCCGTATGTCGGATACAAATTCAGCAAAGTCAATCTGAATATAAAGAACAGCGTGAATATCCCGCTTAAATACCACGAAGGCAAACATGGTATTTATCAGGAAGGTATCAATGTTTCTGAAGAGCAGAATCTGACGAGCAGCACTCAAAATGCATTAGTGGGTGTTGGCACCAAGATCAATGCTAACTGGTCTGCATCTGCCGGCGCGGTAATCGGGCAGGATAAAGGCTGGGTAGCAAGCGTGACCTACTCGTTCTAAGTCAAGCGCCCACCAGATAAGCGTTTATTGACTTATAGAGTAACGATTATAAACAGGACCAAATACGGAGAACGAAATGAGAAAGACAGCGATCACAATATTGTTAGTGCTGGGAATCGTAACAGTGGCAATGGCGAAATCAGTGACCCTTATGTGGACCGCGCCTGCAGATGACAAAGGCCTGCCCACCGAAGGTCCGGTAACTTCGTACATCCTTGGTTACTCGAACCAGACGATTACTGAAGCCAACTTCGCAAACTGCACCCGGCTGGCTACAGGGACACCGAAAGCGATCAATGCAACTGAAACATATACGTATGATCTGCCGGACAATAAAGTATATTTCTTTGCAGTGAAATCGGTAGACAAGGCCGGGAACGTATCACCGTTGTCAAACGTTCCTACGCTGGATTTTTTCTACCCGACCAATGTTACGGACTTACGGGCTTCCAATCCTTAATGTGCCACCTGTGGCATTGGTTGTTTCCAAAGCGATAGAATTAAAAGGTCTCCTCAGACCGATAATAGGAGGATAGAAATGAGCGAGCAAGACATGGTAAAAGAGGCAGTAGCCCAAGCCGAAAAAGAGGCTAGAGACAAGCAGATAGGTGAAGTAAAGAAGATCGTAACAAAGACGTTGGAAAAACTCGATGAAGTCCGGAAGGACATCAAGAAGTTGCAGGAGGAAGAACGAGTCCTAAAGATGGATATCGACGACCTCAAGGATGGCAGGCTGGACCGGATATCAGAGAGACAGGAAAAGGATCCAGAGGCAAAGAAAGTATCGGTGGTCCTGATCATCAAAGAGAAAGAAGTGATCAGGGAAGTCAGCCCCTGGTACTTCCCGTACCAAGTAATCTGGCAGACGCCATATGTGCCAGTGTACAGGCAAACACCGCTGATCGAAAACCGAAAAACGCTGTTCGGGGATGTATACGGTGTTGGTCTTGACAATTCGGTTGATCTATCAAACGGCGCATCATTCTCAGCGACGAATACTGGTGGGGCCGGTTTGATGACGATTACATGCTCAGCGGCTAAGGATGCGAGCATAGGAACATATGATGTCAACGGACACATTGTTCATTTAAGGTAAACAAAAGGTCTGAGGAGACTTTTAATTAAGGAGGAAGACACATGTCGGAGAATATGGTACACAATTTGTACAAATTCATTAAAGAAGGGGTGACGCCCGAACAGATGTTTGCAGCGACAGCAGAAGCATTTTGCGAGAAAGTAGTGACCGACGAGGCAATGCTCAGAGAAAATGCCGAGATGGAATCGAACCAAACTTTCATGCTCAATCACCTGAACGAAGTCGCCCCAGAAGGCTGGGAAGGCACTGTGAAAGGCATGAAGAAGCACAAGAAGATCTCCAACCCCTGGGCATTGGCGCATTACATGAAGGGCAAAGGTTACAAACCGCATGCTTCCGAGGGCAAGCTTCCGGCCGACTTGGCAAATATCCAGAAGCCTGATCAGTACATCCAGGATCTGAAAGAGGATGAGAAGAAAGAAAATATCGACGACGCAGCGAATCCGGCAATCAAGACAGACAACGCCGGCGTAACACCCGCACCTGAGTTAACCAAGGTTTCCCAGGAGATGGACAAAGCGACGCCTACGGTCGATAAACTGACCCAGGACAAGAACGGTATCGCGCCTGAAGTCGACGCCAAAGCACCTGCGGCCAAGGAAGAGAAGAAGATCGAACCGAAGGTCACCGATGTGAAGAAAGAGAACGAAGGCAAGTTGCCGGCAGCGATCGCAAACATCCAGAAACCTGGCGAATACATTCAGAATCTCGCGGAAGAAGCAGAGAGAGTCATCGCGGATGGCATCTCTGAAGAGAACGTGGCCAAGGATCTCGCTTCCCGTCATAAGGGCGAAGCGGTGCAGAATCCATCAACCAAGCTCTGGAAAGTAGTCTCAGTCGTGAATCCTTCGATCGCGACAGCAATGCCGGCGACATCAGCGGCAACGACTGTTCCTGCGGTTGAGAAAAAGGTCAACACTTGCAGCAAATGCTCCAAAGAGAAATGCGAATGTCTCAAGGAAGAGAAGACCACTGAGCCCGCAACAGCAGCACCGGCTGGTGTTCCTGAAGTAAAGGACAAGGAAGATGTGAACGTCCCTCTGAAGACGATGGCTACTGATAAATCAAACGCATTAGCCAGTGATGCTCAGGTGATGGATCCGGGTACTACGAAGACGACCAAACAGGAACAGCCTATGGCGCAAGCGCCGGCTCCTTCTGGTCAGGTAATCGATCCGGGTACGACAAGCACAGTGAAACAAGCGCAGGCTGCGAATGCCGGTGCAGACAACAAGACGACCGAGCCCAAGGGCACTACTGTTTCCAGTAAGGTCCCTGAAGTAAGCGCTACTACAAGCGCGGTCCCGGACGTGAAATCGGCAAAGCCGGATGCGTTGGTCAAGGAAGATGTCGATGTCACGATCAGATCAGACGGCAAAGAAGTGAACGTTGTCTCAGCGGGTGGTGCAACAACCATAACCACTCAGGATACAGCGGCTGTGCCGATTTCTACTGAAACTCCGCTGCTTGGGGCAGAGACTCCAGCAGAAGAGGAAGAAGAGGAAGAACTGGAACTCGAGGAAGAGCCGGAACTTTCCGATGAGGAAGCGCTGGAAATGGCGGAACGGTTGATGGTAGCAGAGCATCTCGGTAAACTCGACGAGAAGAACATGAGCGCCAAGCAGAAAAAGTTCGTCGAAGACATGAAGGCTAAAAAGTTCTCGAAGAAGAACACAGCGAAAATCGAGAAAAAGAAAAAGGAGATAAAGTAGCCATGGACATACACAAAATAATCGAATCAACGCTTAAGGTTACGGAAGAGGAGATGATGCAGGCTAATGAGCCAGATGCTCCTATGGCCCCGGAAGCACCGATGGAGAAGCCTGCAGTTACCGAGAAACCGGAGATCACTCCTGAATTGATCGATTCCCTGATCGCGGACATCCCAGAATTGGCGGACTGCGACAAAGAAATGCTGCTCAAAGGGATGACCTCTGAGATGGAGCATTTTGATACAGTCGGTGGAGATATCGCGATCATAGCACGGATCACCTGCGATCACATCAAGGAATTCCCCGGCAAGGACTATTATGCCGCGCTGGAAGAGATGGAACATGAACTTGCTGAGACTCCTGAAGAGGAAGCAGCGGAACATGCACCCGGTGGCGAAGAAGGCCCAGCCGAAGAGGAAGTTCCAGCGGGTGAGGAAGCAACCAAGACACCGCGTGAGGAATCTCCTTTTGAATCCAAGAAAGAGATCAAAAAGGACGAGAAGGACATCAAGAAGGAGTTGAAGGCCGAGAAAAAAGAAGCAAAAAAGGCATAGTACTGATGTGGGTTGACCCGATTGGTGACCACATTTTGCTAGGAGAACAGTATGGATAAGTTACTTGAAAGGATCAGAGGACAGCAACTGACTATTGATGCATTGCTGACCGGGGGTTACCTTGGCGCAAAGGCTAAGCCTGAGACATACAATGGCAGTGTCGGATTGGTAGAAGTAGTTTACCAAAAGGATGATTGTACGATCGGGTTTGTTGAATATCCGAATGAAAGTATCGGAAAAGCCTATGAAATGCCTGGACACATCCACGACAATTCTATCCAGACTATCCAGGTGGTACGCAAAAGCGTACTGATGAAAATAACCAATAGGGATTATCCGACTAAAGTAGTCGAACGGATAATGAACGAAGGTGAAGTCTGTGTGATCAAGCCGTATGAGGAGCACAAGACTATTCCCTTGGAGGCTGGAGCAAAGATCGTATTCATTAACGTGCCTTGTGAACGTAAATTCCAAGCCTACCTGGGGGATCCCAGTGGCTGATAATCCGATTACGTATGAACAGTTAAAGGTAATGATGGAAATCCAGTCTAAGGACACCGAGCAGATGGTCCTAGTGGCTGACAGACTAAAGGAAATAGCAGAGATCTTGAAGGATTTGGCTCCGAAGATTGCGGTAACTGAGGAGAATAAGAAGACTCTGGCAGAGATAAAGGTAAAAACTGATACTATTCAGGAAAAGACGAATACGTTGCTGATAATCTACGGTGCTCTGACCGGTCTTGTGGCCATTGCATTCCTGATCGTACAGGTAGTCAACTGGAGTGACTCACGGAAATCAAAGACAGAATTGTCAACCCAGATGACTAAGATCGAAAAAGAAGGATATGATCGCGGGCAGTTGCAGACAGAAATCAAGAACATTATCCAACAGATGCAAAGCAATAAATGAGGTGGACGATGGGTTGTGATGAACGCAGGCATAATGATCTGGTAACCCTGAAAGAATACTTCCAAGCAAAGTTTGACGCTTTGGAACAGGCCCGTGCCTTGGCGGACAAAACGATGAACATCCGCCTTGAGAGCATGAACGAGTTCAGAGCACAAATCAAAGACCAGACTTCTACTTTTATAACGAGGAATGAGCATGACATCGTTATGAAAGACATACAGGATCTTCGGGAGTCTCGAGCAGAACTGGCTGCAAACTTTGTTACAAAGCGTGAGCATGACAGTGTCCTCGGGGAGATAGCCAGTCTCCGAGAGTCCCGGGCAGAATTGAGAGGCAAGGCGGATCAGAGCGCAGTGGTCTGGTCTATGATTATAGGAGGTATGGGGATAATTATTGCTCTTGCTACTTTCTATACGTCCAGTGTGAAGATGCAGCAAATAGAAGACAAGTCATACGGTTATCAGGATTACCTGACTCACATGAAGAGCGAGGCTTCTAAATGAGTGGAATAATTCCACAACGGTTGATTGATGTAGTCAAGACTTTCAATGATTTTGGAGTCCAGATCTATGGAATTGACTGCACGCTTTATGTTCCCACAAATTTGACTGCACTTGAGCCGAACGACATCTACACGTCTCCGGCGGATGTGGTTTTTAAGACACATTACAATGTGCCTGTGTGGATCGAATGGTTTGTGAAGGACCTGCACCGGCTGCGCAAACTTGGCGTATTCGCAGAGAACGAGGCACCGATCGTAGCGCGGTTCAAGAATGTGCCTGAGGTTACGATCAATAGTTACATCAAGTTGAAGAGCCAATATATACCCGGGACTTTTGATACCGATGAGTTTGAGGTTGTCGACGTGCTGATGAAGAACATGTACGACAATGAGATCTACCGGTATTTCAAACTTGCACCAAGACGTCGTAAATCATCATAAGGATTACTATGTAATATTCATATGGGAAGATGAATTGACTATGGAGAACGTATGAAGATCCGAACAGTAACGAATACAAGCGACAAGGATATGGGCATCGTCCTGGAAGAAGGCAATACCGTATTTCTGCATCCTGGGGAGAAGATGAAAGACGTTTCAATTAGGTCCGCTCAAGGTTTGCCAAAGGGTGCAAAACTTGAATATGATCTATCAGAAGTCCCTGTGGTTAACGAGGGCAGAACACGCCTACTGGACTAACTATGCCTAGAGACCCGAAGAAGACTGAGAGCACAATACTCAAACATGCAGCGCTGCGGCTTCTTGCTAATAAGTTATTCTGTGATTTTATGACAGAGAACGAGAAACATCCGACTGAGCCGGAGTACTTCTTTGAATCCTGGCTGTCCAGGAATACAGACAGGGCCGACGAGGAAACCAAAGTGTGGACGTGGAGATATTTTATGGAGAACTTGATAGATTTTAGAAAGTTCAAAAAATCCCTATGAGCTCATTTATACAGACAATCGACAATGGCGTCAAGGCTTTGGTATTCAATAAATTCAAAAGTTATCTCAACTTAGCCGACCTGAATCGGGATATGGTATTCTTCCCGCTTGAGATCGCGCAGCGCAAGATCGCGGAGAAGCGCGGCGAGGCAACAGTTGAGTTTATGAGTGTTTGGCGCTACGGTATCCAGTTTGATTGGAACCGGCAGAGGTCCACACTGGCCCGGCGCGGGATGCAGATGCAGTATGTAAACAGCAGTTCGAAATCCCAGATCGTCACAGTCAAAGCCGTGCCTGCGACAATGAACTACAATTTCTGGCTATGGAGCCGCGACTTAGATTTGATTATGCAGGCAGCGGAGGCGTATCTGTTCTGGGTGCACGATCATCCTCAACTTGTCCTGTACTACAATGGCCTGTACGAGATGGACATGTACATGAAGTTCGGACCGATTATCGACCGGACAAACTACAATATATACGAGAAGGGCCAGTTCTTCGTATATGAGTTCCCAATATCCTTGGAAGGCTGGGTGATGACTTCAATAACCACAAAGACTATATTGAAGATCATTCTCGATCTGTATTTAAGGGAAGGACAGAAGCCCAACTACAGGGATACGTTGGTTGACGAATATATTATCACCGCATCACCGTAACACCGGGGCCCAAACAACACCCTGGGCAGCAAGCGTAGAAAGTGGGTTGTTTAATTGAAGAGGCATTAACTAAGGAGGATACAAATGAGTTTTTACCTGAGTCCAGGTGTTTACACCAAAGAAATAAATTTAAGCAACATCGTACCGACAGTCGCAACGACTACCGCTGCGCTTGTAGGATATTCACCAAAAGGTGATACAGTTCATATCAGGTTGATGACCAATACTCAGCAGTTCATCGCTGAATACGGCGAGCCGGTATTGGGTGAGCCTTTCCACTATGCCGCGTTGGCGTTCTTGGAGACCGGCAATCAACTTTGGTGCTATCGTGTACAGAACGGCGCATTATACGGTGGTATCAAGATCAAGACATCAACAAGTCTTCAGGGCAACGCCTCAATCTCTGCGGGCGTAGCATCGCCTGACTTTGTATCGATCTCTGGCGAGGACAACCTGTTCAACGTCTACGGCGTGAATCCTGGCGTCTGGAACAACGGCCTGGGAGTTCAGGTTATCCGCACGACTGCAAACGATGCGATCTATGTGTTCCAGATCGACGTGTACGCAAAAGATACGACCGGGACATTCCAGAAGGTTGAATCCTGGACAGTATCCAGAAAGCACCAGATCGATGGATATGGCAGACAGCAATACATGGAGACCGTCATCAATGGATTCAGCAGTTACATAGTGGTTGCGGATAGCGCACTGGCGGATTCTACTCTGCCTAAAGCACAGACCAGCACGCTGCCGTTTGCGATGGGCGCTGATGGATCTGCGATCGCAGCCTCTCATTTGATGGCCGGCTGGGATATGTTCGCGAATCCTGAAGAGGTCGACATCAGACTTCTGGTCGAACCCGGGTTCTTCTCGACTTCAGTACAGGAGAAGATGAAGGAGATCGCGGAATCACGGAAAGACTGCATGGCTATCCTGAACATGGATCCCGCGCAGACCACATCCACCGCTTCAATGATCACATGGAGAAACAGCACTCAGAATCTGAACTCCAGTTACGTAGCGCTGTATGCGCCTATGGTCCAGACATACGATCAGTGGAATTCGACATTGGTTGTCCTGCCAGGATCCGGCTATATTGCCGCGCAGTATGCGTACAACGATTACATCCGGAACGTCTGGAACGCTCCTGCTGGTTTGAACAGAGGCGTCCTGAACGTCCTGAATATCTGCGACCAGAATGGCAAACGGTTAGCATTCTCGCAGGGTGACAGAGACTCGCTGTATTCTGCGCAGATCAACCCGTTGCAGATCTGGCCGGGATCCGGAAATGTTATCTGGGGCCAGAAAACAGAAACCACAACGCCGTCCGCTTTGGACAGGGTCAATGTGCGTAGGTTGCTCATTATCCTTGAGAAAGCAATGGCGATATCATTAAGATCGTTCGTGTTCGAGCCGAATGATCCGAATACACGGTTCAGAGTCACCGCAATGCTGGATACGTATCTTGATACACTCAGTGGCGCTGGTGCATTCGAAACATCGTCCGCTGATACGAAGGGATATCAGGTAGTTTGCGACGAGACCAACAACACACCGGCGGTCATCGATCAGAACGAACTTCACGTTGATGTGTTCGTGAAACCGATCAAGATCGCGGAATTCATCCAGTTGCAGGTTATTGTCACGACAACCGGTGCTAACTTCAACGAGCTCATAGCAAGAGGTTTCAACCTGTAAAGAAAGAGAATCATAAATAAGGAGGATTAAGATGCCGCAAATGGGAATTGACAGTTTGAAGACGAACTTAACAAATCCTGCAAGGCCGTATCTGTGGGAAGTAGTAGTGCCGGTTCCGATCGGCGGTGGTGATTCTACTACCTATACGTTAAGGGCTCAGTCTACCGAGATCCCTGGCCGCAGCAATCCGCAGATCAAGATACCGTTCAAACAGACCGCGGGTATCGCTATAGCCGGGAAATTGGCCTACGATCAGACCTGGTCAGTTACATTCATCGAAGGTGAAGACAAGAAAGTCTTCGATGCGATCCAGGGATGGCAGCAGTCGATCGTGAACAACTCGACTGGTATCGGGATTGGTGATCCATTTTACAAGACCGACGTGTATCTGACTACGATCACCGTGGCCGGAGACATCTACATGAAGATCAAGCTCAAGGGTGCATGGGTACAGAACATTGGCAAAGTTGCAGTCGATTATGCAGGCGGAGACGGAACGATCAAGTATCCTGTCACCTTCTCATTCGACAACTGGGAAGACGTGTCCTAATCGGAGTAAACTATGCCAGGACTTAGTGTACCTGTTGATTGGATCCTAGCAAAAGCACGTTTCCAGAGGAACTATCTCTGGGACGTGCTCTTGCCGGACATTAGCCCGACTATTGGTGGAATACCGACATTCGGGCTGATCGGGTTTGGTTTAGCGCAACTTGTCCGCGCTGTGCAGTTCGGTGACTACAGCATGAACGACGCGAATACGATGCGTGTTGGCCCGTATCAGGCTAATTTTGCTGGGCTGCTGACGGTCGACAAGATCCGTATTACCTTTGTAAAAACAATGCCGGATGCTGTCTCAGCGTACATCAATGCGTGGAAAAATCTGATCGTTGACAGCCAGGGTTTGTTCCAGCCGAAAGCAAAGTATCAAAAGACTATGTACGTGCGGTTCCTGGACTCAACAGGAATTGCCTTGGGGCGGTATAAGTTGATCGGGTGTTTCCCGACGACATTCCCTAAATACAACCTGGACTATGAGAACAACAACGTGACGACTGTGCAGGTGGAGTTTGCAGTGGACAAGATCGAATATGAGTTTTTCGGATAGGATATGTATGAAATACGATAAAATTATCGATTACAAAATATGCGCATGTGGATGTGGCGAGATTATTTATATTTCTGCTTATTATCCAGCAAAGCGTTTTGTTAATGGACATAACTGGTTGGGTGTTAAAAGACCACCTCGATCTGTTGAGTATAGGAAGAATATCAGCATGGCACATTTAGGTAAAAAACGATCGCAGATTTTCTGTGACCATATGCGTAAAGTTAGTGCTGGTAAGCACCATTCTATCGAAACAAAGCAGAAAATGTCTGCAGCGCATAAGGGATCAAAGAGTCATCTTTGGGAAGGGGGTAAGACTTCTCTGGCTACGTGTATCCGGCATTTATTGGAAATGAAACAGTGGCGTGTATCTATCTTTGAGCGTGATAACTATACTTGTATAAAATGTGGAAAACGTGGTGGAGAACTTCATCCGCATCATATAAAGAAGTTTTCTAATATCTTAGCCGATTTCTTACATGAATATTCTCAGTTTAGTCCATTAGAGGATAAAGAGACGTTAGTAAGATTAGCCATGACTTATAAACCCTTTTGGGAGATTAGCAACGGTACGACATTGTGCCGAAACTGCCATATGCTAACATTTAAACTATGATTAACTTCCACGATCTTCTTGAGCATTGCAGAAAAGTGCAGGTGACAGAGAGTGCTATTACGACTCAGATCACTGACATGAACAACAAACTGCTCGGTGTCCTGGTAGAGGATGAAAAGATGATCGAGATCCGGACACCGATGGGCCAGGCGCTTGGCCGGTACATCAAGGCCTCTAACACGACTACAGATATGATGAACAAAGCACTAGCAAAAGGGAACATTTTGATGACATTGTTGAAGTAGGAGAACAAGATCAAAAACTTTCCTAACAAAAAGAAAAAAGGAGAGGGAAAATGCAAGAGAACTATGTAACAGTGAAGTTACCTTCCAAATGCTTGGTCTATCCGGATATAGACTTGGCAAAGAACCCCGATGCAATCCAGATCCGGACCTTCAAGGGCCGCGATGAGAAGTTGATCGCAGAACTCAGCAACGAGAACTTCGAGAAAAAGTTTCTGACTGTGCTTCACGGTGTTTTGAAGGGTATTGATCCTGTAAAACTGACGCTGGGAGACCGCCTGTATCTGGTAGTCTGGGAGACTATTAACTCGTACTCAAAAATGTTCAGTGTTGATTTTGAGTGCGAACATTGTTGGCAAAAGAATACGTTTGATGTTGATCTAACCAAACTGGAAATTATTGAACTTCCTGATACATATAGAGAACCCTATGAGTTGAAGTTACCTGTATCCGGGCAACTGGTCAAATGCCGGATGTTGCGGGTAGAGGATGTTCTGAAGGTAAACGAGTTGGATAAGGCCGGCCAGAATGTTTGGTTGTACAGATACGCGCTTTCATTGGTGAATGATAAAGGTATCTGGGACAACGTGGACTTTCTGGAGAACCTCTCAACCAAAGACCTTATGGTTATCCGTGCCTTTCATAATAAGTTTGAACATGGTCTAAAGATGGAAGCAGCATATGAGTGTCCGAAGTGCGGAGGTACCGGTGTGATGCCGGTTCCCTTTCGACTTGAGATGCTTCTTCCGTATGGGAAAAAACTTGAACGATATACTGGAGATGCAGTTTGATCTACTGTATTACCTGAATATGACCATTCAGGATTACGACAATAATGACGCCCGGGATAATGATTGGATCCATAATAGGCTGATCCTTCAGAAACGGGAAGAAATTAAAGCAAATAGAGAGGCCAGAGGAGTATACGATGGCAGAACTCAATGAGGAACTAAACCGAAGGCTGCAGGAAATTGAGAAAAAGTTAGATGCCGCGCATCGGCCGTCTGTAACACCACAGGATCCTATGCAAACGATGAAGGATGCTGGGTTTGCTGTTTTTACTCCTGCTGGTCAGAAAGCCTTAGAAACTATTAAGGAAAGATACAATGGTGACTTCAAGGTGTTCTTTACTGAGTTGTCTAAAAAATATGATCCAAAACAGAACACGGCAGAAATAAAGAGGCTAAGTGGTGTATTATCCCAAATTGGCACGGTGACAGTTCTAGTAGACAAGTTGCTTAACTCTAAGGATTTCAATGCCTCTCTTGAAGATATTAAAGATCTTCGGAAACGAGTTAATGATCTCGACTCAGAGTTTGCATTTTTTACTGATTCATCAAATATTACAGATGTCTTATCTGAGAATGTTGCAAAGACTGCACAGACTACTGGTGTTAGCCTTGAACAGTTGAAGTACGCTCAGGGTCTGTTTGGTCGGAAAGTCCAACAGATAACTAAGCCACCTGCTTTCATGCCCGGGGCCAGAAAAAATCTCCAATCTATTGGTGAAGTGGCGCGTCTTGCCGCATTGACACCTTTTGAGCCTGCCTTGCGTAGCATAAATGCAATGGATAGAGAACGAGCCGCTAAAAAAGAGTCATTGGAGAATCTTGCTTTTGAACAGGCAGGTAACAATGTGAGCCCTGCTGCGAATGCTGCCGAATCTACTGAATCTGTCTCTGGAGGCGGCGGTGGCGGGGGTACTGGCGGAAGATGGAGTGGCAGTAGTGGTCTTGCTGCTGATTTATTCCTGTTCTTCAATACCAAAGCATACCAAGCAAAGTGGACAAAGGAGTTACTTGCTGCAGTTAGTGGTGGAGTAGGTGGTGGACGATGGGAAGGCGGCGGTGGTGG
>Ga0209777_10002051_pt1 | contig 27338 bp, 29 predicted proteins | sample FrelakmetHBP12HB_FD_187147 | JGI IMG/M metagenome (GOLD analysis project Ga0209777, IMG submission 187147) | Freshwater lake sediment microbial communities from the University of Notre Dame, USA, for methane emissions studies -HBP12 HB (SPAdes)... | ecosystem: Environmental > Aquatic >...
GAACAGCAACTCCTGCATCAATCCTCCCGCCTCTTTGTCCTTTACGTTCAGGATACATAAGGGTCCCACACCCTGCCAACTGAACAATTAAAACAGCGCAGACTAAAACATATAACGTTTTCATTAGTTTTTCAACCATGGTTCCTCCTTTACTTAACCCGCATGTGCCTTGTCTGTGCGATTTACTAAATTACTCTGTAAATTGGTAACAAGCATGGCCAAAAGGATCGATATCCCGAAGTAATAAATTCCTATTTCAGCCTTAGCGCTTGCCAGGACGCCCAATTTTATGGACACAATAATAATAGCTGTCACAAAAACATCCAGCATTGACCATTTCCCCAGAAGGCTCAGGCCACGGAGAAGCCACTTTCTTTGATGATCCCTCAACCTTACGAACCAAATCATAAAGAGTGTCACCAATTTTACAATCGGAAAAATAACAGAAAAAAAGAAAATAATAAACGAAAGAAAATAATATTTACCATTCCAGAGATTTATTATCCCCGATATTATAGAAAAAGTATTTGTCTCCCATAATTTGCGAATGGTAAGTACAGGCAGGCGCAGGCCGATAAAAAACAATACAGCGGAAGCTATGATCAATGTTAATATATCAATCCGCTTGGGGTAAAGATATTGCAATGTTTTCTTCTGGTCAGTTTTCATAAAAATATCTCGGCTAGTTTTTGGGCCCGTTCCCCAAGGTGTCAGTTACCGAACTAAGACATGCCTCTTTCAGAAACGAACCCCTTCGCTCTCAACAAAAAGAATGCTCTGTGACTATTCACCTCCACGGACTTCCTTTTTATAAATAAGTGGCTTGGGGTTAGAATTCGAACCCGATGCCAACCTTGGCACCACAAACCCTATTGGACATCCTGACTTTTTCAAGGGTGATTGGAAATGGCTCAGCGTCGCTCTTGCCTGTATTATAAAACTCATAATATGGGGTTAAAAAAACCACTACGCCAACGGAGTGGTCTTTCTTTGGTCTAATGGAGTAGGTCACCGGGATCTGTATCCTGCAACCCAGACCAAAGTTGAAGTGGGTAGCATAGGTAAAGGATGTGAATGGTTCTTTGAACTTGCCTGCAAAAAGCATGAACAAGGCCGTATCCAATCCTACAGACCATCGGTCAGCCGTATAGGTGGCAATATTGCCGAGAGCTGCGTAGGGAGTGTTGACTTTTCCCCAAGACGAATGGTTGAGCTTATTAATGGTCTTGAAGAAACGATTGCCGAAACCAACATAAGGAGTCAGGCTGACATTGTGCTTATCATAAACCTTGTATCCGAGGTCGCCCTCGGCATCCCAGAAATGCCCTTTGATCGGGCTCCCCCCTCCGCCGCTATATTCTGATTGGGAGTTCGGGATTAAACCATAATCATACAGAGCGCGAAGAAAAAGCGGGCCTTTCTCGTATTGCATATCAACGGATGGACGGTATACGGTGCTGCCTTCATTCTTGGTACTAGTGTTGCTAGATCCGTCAGGAAGGTACCCCGTTATCTTGTAATTATCTTGAGCCAACGAAAATCCGAGCAATACCTTGAATCCGTCTTCGGCGAATGCCGTGCTGCTTACAAGAATAACAAAGACTAAAACGATTACCGAAATTCTTGTCTTCATAGTCCATCTCCTCCTTTTTCTCTTTCTATTTTGCCCCGGTTCATAACCGCACCGAAAATTTTCCAAAGTAAATTTTCGGGTATTCGCAGGGGTGATTTTTATACATGAAAACAAATTTTGTCCGGCGAACTATTCCTTATTAAACTTCTCCCATTCCTTGCTCATTACATCAATAAGTTTATTCAGCGAATCCGTGGTGGAGCTGCTTAAATTCGGGTTATTGGCTACTAAGGCATTTAGACGGGCGCGCACGTGCGCTTCCATCTTAGAATCACGATTAGGCAACTTCAGGAATTGCCGGTAAAAAGCTACTGCCTTACTAGCATCGCCCATTTTATCGTAACAAACTCCTAGAGAATATGACGTGGTCGGGCTGTTGCGATTGATTTTATAGGCCTCAAGGAACATCCCGGCAGCAACCTCAAGCATATTCTTCTGCAAATAACAATTACCCAGTAATTCTAAAGCCGCGGTATCTTTGATTTCTTTAGGCTTGAGCCTGACTGCCTCTTTTAAATAAGGAATTGCTTCATCATATTTCTGCTTTTGCCAGTAGAGCATACCCACAGCGTAAAAAGGAAAATATTCCGGCTTGATGCTTAAAGACTTTTTCATAGCATCCATGGCCAGGTTGAACTCGCCTTTATAGTAATAGGCATTGCCTAATTCCGTGTAATAATAAGCTTCAGAAGGATTTTTAGCAATAGCTTCTTTAAAGTGCGCGATTGCCGCAACATAATCTTTATTATCCGTTGCACGGTCACCTTCCTCGGCATGCATCCTGGCTTGTTCTTTTCTGGATTCACTGACCTGGCCGATTTGGTCTTTTGCCATCAACCGCAAGGAAATCTTGATTTCAAATTTTCTCTCACCGCGCTTCACCAGAAAACGTAACGGATTATCCACCGGCAGCATCTTGATAAATGCCACGAAATCCCGCGGTTCAATCTTCTGGGTATAAAATGTACGATTTTCTATTTCTAAAATAATATCGCCGGGCTTTAAGCCGGCTTCTTCTGCCGGAGATTCCGGAACAATGGATACAATCCTGATCCCTTGCCCTTCATATTTATTAAGGTTTATTCCCAGAAACGGTATTTTTTCCGCACTGCCTTCTGTCGATACAGCAACGGTTTTTGTCTGTGAACTTTCCTTACTGAGCATAGCCAGATTAAAATGGCTACAATACTCGACTGCTGCAGTATCATCCGGGCCGCTAAAGTATAACGCCACCCCTTGTGGATAATATTCAATAAGCTTTCCCTCTGTATCTAAGCTGACCTTTGTGGGAACCCCGAGCTTAAACCATTCTTTGAGTTGGGGTTTAGAGTAGCTCTTTAAAAAATAAAGGTAAATGCAGTCGATTTGTGAGGTCTCTTTGCTAAAGACAACGGAAAGCTGTTTTAAGTCGTACTTCTGGGCGGCATAATCATAGCGGATACCTTTACTGGCCTTTTTTATTGGTGCGCCTAACACACGGTCAGCATCTTTTTTCGTAGAAATGCCGGGTTCAAGCCCCAAGTATGTGCCTGCATAGAGATGGGAAATAAACCCGAAACAAAAAAATAATATCAATAATAGCTTAAACCGCACCAGTTATCTCCTATTGACATCTCCAAACATATCGTCGGGATTTGGCGTGCCGTTGTCACGCTGCTGTGAACTACCTGAGCTAACCGGGGCAGTAGTGCCGCCGCCTGAATATTCGCTTTCTTCATGAGGCATTTTGGCATTTAACTTCAGAAGATAACCGGGGTCAGGCTTCCAACCTTCATCTGCTGCGCGCCTGCCTTCTTTTGCCAATTCCTGACAGCGATGCAATATTTCCAGATGACTTTGACAACATTCTAAACTCCACTTCTCTCTCGCGCTGGGTTGTGACTTTACGGTAAGAACTTCTAAGTTTTTACCATAGTTATCTTGACAACTCTTTGCAAAGCCTAGCGCAGATTTAAACTCCGGACACGCCTCCTGTACACTGATAGGGCCTTCTGTGACTTGCTGTGGCGGCACTATTTCAGGTTCGCTTTGAGATGTTGCACCCAACATAAAATTATCATATTTGGTAGTAGCAATAAAGCAACCTAAGGTAGAGGAGTAACGAAAATAACCTTTCTCAACTAAGACGTTCACCGCATCCTGTCCTTCAATGATATGTTCTTCTTTGCGCATCATTAAAACTATCATGACTCCCTGGGGATTTTTTAATCTCCGGAATGTCCTACCCTGATACTTCACGGGCGCGGTATTTGCGCTTATGGATATTACTTCATATTCATCCTTCTTCTCGTTGCTTTTTAACTCTTGAGGTGCTTTTTGGGGTTGCTGCTGGGGTACGGTTTGAGTGCTCTGGCCGGAGTTTTCTACAAATTTTGGCTTTTCATCTTGAGGCCCTGCCTGGGTCTGGTTTTCGTCTCCCTTTTCCTCATTATTAGTTGCCTCATCGCCGCCGGAAGTTTTCCCTCCTTCGTCTTTGGGTTTAGAAACCGCAGCCCACTTTGGAACTTCTTCTTTCTTTTCTGCAGGTGGCCGGCTTCCTCCTTTTTCTTGCGGCACGGCTTTTGGCCCAATGTCATTTTCCGTGTCAGGAGGAACTCCTAGATACTGGTCAATATTATCATCCGCAGACCAAAATTTTTTCGAGAGCGTAAGGGGATCATCGCGCATCTTGAAAAAAGGGCCTGAACCTGATTCATAAGCCTTTTTTTCTTTTTCACTCAACAAATTATATACCTTATCTTCTTGCTCCTGCACTGTAGAAAGTTCATTGTGTAATTCAGATAGCGTCTTGCCGGGCTCGGGTGCAATACTCCTTAATTCCTCCCGAGTCGTATACATCGCTACCTTAAGCTCGCCGAGGTCACGTTCTTTCTCCTGTAAATCAGATTTAAGATTCTTGATCTTGTACGATAGCTCATCCCTTTCTTTTGTCAAAGACGCCACCTCGGAATTATTGACCGCCTGCTTGATCTTATCGCCTACGCTATACCAGTGTGTTTGCGATGCGATGTTAAATTGTTCCTCCGTGAGTCTTTTTAACCTCCCTGCTTTTGTCTCATATTCGTCCTGGTAGCGCTGCAGATCAGCTTGACCAGTCTGATATTGCTCTTTAGTTGCCGTATACTGTTTATATTGCTTCTTATACTTATTTCCGATAGCTAATATGGTGCTCATCTTAGCTATGATCTGTGCGTGCTTTGACCACAGTTGATTCATTTGTTCGCTAGCAGATGGTACGCCAGCATATGCATTTATTGCAACACCTAAAAATAAAATAATTATCACAGTCGAAAACTTCATCCTCTTATGCATATCTGTCTCCTTATAATATGCGCACACTTTCTTGCAATTTGGGGTCCCTCTCGTATGAGCCGAGGGGAAACCTCTCTGTATTTACAAGGGTAATTATATACGTAATACCTTACTATATCAAGAATATTTTGGCTTTAGAGAGGCAATTCCTCGCTAAATTTGTCCGAAATGTCCGGTCTTTATTGTCTCTAAATCACGTAACTCTTTTAAAAGTAAATGGTTAAAGAATGTCCTCTATAACTAGCCGGACATTTTTTACAGTATCGCGTTTCTCATTAAAAATTTCAATAACTCCTCCCTATAAGCAGATGATGTAACATACACGTCGTCATTATGGCCACCATCAAAAGGAAGAAACTGCTTAGGCTCGGCAACGCTCTTAAACAAGATCTCTCCGTGACGAAAACTGATCACCTCATCCTGCCTTGCATGCGCAATAAGCTTCGGGATATGCATATCTTTGACCTTAGCCATAGCATCGTATTTCTGAGTGATCAAAAGTTTCATCGGCAAAAATGGATACAATTGCTGTGCCCGTAGCGCCACAGAAGCAAAGCTTCCTTCAAGAATAAGTGCACTGGCCTTTCTATGCAGGCATAAATCTGCAGCTACAGGACCACCCAAGGATTTGCCATAAACCACAATTTTATTCCTATCTACGTCGCTTCTGGATATTATATAGTCGTAAGCGGCTTGCGCATCTTTATAGAGGCCTTTCTCACTTGGCTTACCGGTACTTTTTCCATAACCACGGTAATCAAAAATAAAAAAGTTAACTCCCATTTCATGGAAAAATTTAACTTTATGCAACCGATGGTAAATATTGCCGGCATTACCGTGGCAATATAGCACCGTGGCCTTAGCATCTTTTGCCGGCACAAACCAACCATTAAGCAGCTTACCATCAGCGGTTTTAAAATTGATTTCCTCATATGCAATCCCTAAATTCGCCGGCGTCTGCGGGATCTCTTTGTAAGGATGGTATAAACTTTTCTGCTCAAGAAAGATAAAATAGATCTTGAAAATAATTGCACCAAAAATAATAATCAGCAATATCTTCATACTTTAGACTCCCCTCTTCTTTTCTTCAATAAAGCCCGATAAGCTTTTACTTCTTTTAATGTGGGGAACAAATACGTTTTAGTCCCCTGATACTTATTGGGTAACGGTACAAAATCTGGTTTTTCAATCCTCGCTAATGCCTCAAGCATTAAACTCGGGGCGTCATTAAAAAGGATGTCGAGTACTTTACAGTATGATACTCTTTGATCAATTGAATACCTTTTCTGCATAATTATCGGTCCGGAATCTATTTCCTTATCTACAAAATGAATGGTAACGCCATACTCAGGCGGCTGGGCGGCATGTGACCACCAGGAGCCAAGCCTGCCACGAAAATGCGGCAATAATGAGGCATGCCGGTTTATTATACCTATCTTAGGAACAGCGAGTAGTTCTTCTTTTAGTAAGAGTTCTGTCTGATTAATAACTACGTCCGGTGAAAATTTCCGGAGCTTCTCAATAAATTCATGAGAATTTAAATCGCAAGAATTAACGATATGGATATTATATTTACGAGCGGCGCCGTGAATACTTCTCTTGTCTAAAGGCAATACTACTAAAGGAGCTAATAATCTTATAAGGCTCTGCAATACACCTATACATAAATTGCGAATGAAGCCATATGGCTCCATAATAAGCCACAGAATAAATATGTTCTCCAATTTCTGTCTTAATGTTTTAGGATGGCTACCTGCTCCCCGAACCCCGGCAATAACCACCGCCACGATATCTTTAGGCCTTGCTTCAATGATACTCCTTAAGAATGGACTAAAATATACTGCCTCTTCTTGTCCTATTATTACTATTCTCATTATTTACTCGCCTTTTCTAATATTTTAACTGTCCCTTCGGCACCATTGAGCAAAACCCGATCTCCGCTAGATAAAATTTTTGTCGCGTGCTTGACCCCTACTACCGCAGGAATTCCCATTTCCCTTGCCACGATTGCCGAATGCGAAAGCATGCTTCCCTTTTCAACTATCAACCCACCTATTGAAGGAAACAAAACTACCCAACCGGGATCAGTCTGTTTTGCCACCATAATCTCTCCATTAAGTCTTAGGTTTGTATCCGGCGTAAGTACTACACGAACTTCTTTTTCAACGATTCCTGCACAACAACCCAAACCCTTAATTAATCCATCACTTGAAACTTCCACCTCTTCCATACGAATAGCGTTGATATCTACCTCTCCATAAGCCTCGATATGATCAGGAAGAGTAACTGTTTTATATCGATCAAATTCATCCTTGCGTAACGCAATCTGCTTTTTTAAATCAGCGCATGCAGGCTTTTCTTCAATAAATGACCAAATTTCATCAATCTCCAGGTAAAATATATCCTCTGCATTATTTATAATATCTTGATCCTGCCACTGCCTACCTATAGCCCGCATAATAGTGCGGATAAGACTGTATGCTTCTGTGCGACAGAAACGTTGATTCTCACGGTTCTTAATCGCCCTTCTTGCATTATTAAGCACCCAGCGATAGAGGCTCAATTTAGGAATCATCAGGAATATTTTTTGGCCTTTCAGCTTTTTGCGAAGCTCGTCTTCTGCTTTTTGACGGATGGCACGCTCATGTTCTTCTTGCTTGGCTGGATCAGGAACGGTATTACGCAGATAATTCTGGATGGTCGAAATACAAAAAACCGGATTATCCTTAATCGACACTGATTCAAGTTTCATCTCATTAATACAGCGCACACCATATTCTTTTAGATACGCTTCAAACTTTTCTTTGACCGCTGCAAATGATTCATCGTTCCTGAGTCGGGCAAGTGCCTCTTCCGCAGATACCTCCAAAAACGCCGACTTCAACCGGGTATCCCGCTCTATTTCCCGAGCAAGATAAAATAGCTGCGTGGTGACCTGCGTACTTTTAATACCGCCTCCACCGCACAACAAATCATTCTGTAGTACTCCCTGGGGATCTAAACCCCATTTTACAGTCAAGTTTTTAAGCAAACCATAAAATATCATCGCTTCAAAATCATTGGTAATGGGGGCCTTCCATTTCCAGAGTACTTTTTTTTCTAGCGTCTTATAAACATTAAGCATTTCATACGAAGTAAGGCGTGAATAATCTAGCTCAGAATAATGCGCATATATTTTTCTAAAATTAGCGTGAAATTCTTCTATCTTTCTCTGAAGCTGCATATGCGCCAAAATCATCTGGGCACCGACTTTAATTAAACGCGGCAATTGGATAAAATACTTTTCAAGCCTACCAGATGGCTTTTTCTCAACCTCGAAATCCTTTACCACCGCAAGCCCCATCATCTGTTCCATAAAACGCTTGTTATATTTAAATCCTGGCATTAGAGAAACAAGCCTGTACCAGTTTAAAAGGTTGTAATAAACTCTGCCTTGGATAAGCCCGAGCATATTTTCAAAAACATGGGTATTCTTCAAGATTGTCTTTTTATCTAACCCAATTGTCTGACAAAATTGCCAATACACCGCAAAATATGCCCTACGGATGAACGAGAATGTCAAAGGCGTCGTGACTCCGGAATAGCTTTCCGCGATATTGGAATTATCCCATACGTTAAATTCTGCATATTTCTTGAGATTAGTTATAGGACGAGCCTGCAGTAAATAAATCTTATTATTCTCTATCCCAAATTCTATATCCATCGGTACACCTTTAAAATCTTGGACCTTGAGCGCCATTTTGTGTAACTCTTTTAACTGCTTCTTGTTTAAACTTAAAATACTCTGCTTGCTTAATTCTACCTCAACCGCAGCTGTGCCTCCTGATTGATTGTAGATTATCCTCTGCTTCTTTTCTGCAATTTCGCTTTTGACAATCTCGCCATTTGAATTAAGTATAAATGTATCTGCATCTAAGGCACCGGAGACTAAACCTTCACCCAAGCCCCAGGTGCTACTTATCATCATCTCTTTCGTATTTCCGGTTAGGGGATTAGCGCTAAATATTACTCCTGAGATTTCTGATTCTATCATTTGCTGGACGATCACAGCTATCTGTGATAACCAAGGATCAATCTTATTCTGGATTCTATATAAAACAGCTCTTTCTCCAAAAAGTGACTCCCAGCAATTGCGCACAGCATTTAAAAATGCCTCAAAATTACGAATATTAAGAAAAGAATCCATTTGCCCTGCAAAGGATAATAACTTGCTGTCTTCATCTGCTGCGGAAGAACGCACAGCAACGGGCTTCTTGCCTCCCTCAGAAATCTTATTCCAAACCTCGGCTAAAGCTTTTTGATATGTGGCATCCAAAGTAATATTCTTTAGGTGCTCGCGTATCAGGACGGCTTTTTCTTGGGGCGCGATATTTTCTTGCGCAAAAATTTGTATCATCTGTTTATCGCTTGCGCAAATTTGCTTAAACATAGATGAAGTAATTGTTGCCCAACCAGGCACATTAATCCCCAAATTCTTAAGTTCATGTAACCCTAAAGCCTTTCCTCCAATCCACGTTACTGTTTCTGAGTTGAAGGAAACCCCCGCATTATCCCAGATAACTAATTTTTTTAATGCTTCCATACAATTCCTAAGGTTATAATTACATTATAAAATAATATGAATACAGAACAAATACCTCGGAAAAGCCTGGCAGAAGGTTTATCGTTATGTACCGCATATAACCCGGCAGCGATTAGTGTTAGGCCATATAATAAATACATCGCAGCGGTAAATAATAAATTTAAATTAAAAATACTCCCGAATTTATAAGCTACATACATTGCTACGCTTGACATAATAACAACATTGAGCGCTGCCCGAATAGGCCCTAACCGTTTTGAATAAGACTCAACGAGTTCTTCCTCTTCTTCTTTACCAAACGTCTTCCTTCCGAACTCAAAAACATTGAATATCATCCAGTTTACCAGGACAAACAATCCGTAGGTTTTGGAGATTTTCCAGAAATTTAAATTAGTCACCGCAGAAAAAACGAATACAGACATCCAGCAGGATACCAAGGTGTGCGCTAAGGCATAGGTGGCCATAAGAGGTCTAAGCCAAGGGCCAATAAAAAACTCCTTATACATAATCAAAGAATACAAAACAGTAAAAATCGCAGCAAGAAATGCAGCGCGATTAATTAAAAATGCCAAAATAAGCTCTAAAATTATCAGAATAAAAGCGACTTGCTTAGCCTCGTGTACTGTGATTAATCCCCTAGCCAATGGCCTTTCTTTATGAACCACAAGATCATTTTTGTAATCCTTAATCTCATCAAAAATTCGTAAGTGAAAGAAAATAAACAATACAGCTATAGCGCACAATACTTCTTTATAGTTTAAAACTGCATTAAGCGAAACCGAGCTTAATGCTACTAATGCATTAGCCGCAACATAAAAGACAATAAGCAACAGGTGCCTTAGAAGAGGAAATCTTTCTTGGCTAAAAACCCACCATCTTTTTGTAAATTTAAGCACGGATTAGCATCTCCCTTAATTTAGAGTATTCTACCTTACTATGGTGCCTGGGATCCATGGGGATTTCTTCCACCATTCTTGCGTCATCTACCGGAATCTTATTTTCTTTAAAAAGACGAACTACCTCATCAACATATTGTTGAATATTTTCCGGGCTAAAACCTTCTTTCAATGAAAACGCTGCGCATGTAATTTCTCCAAGCTTTGAATCTTCAATACCTAAAAATGCTGCCTGTCTTACAAAATTTAACCTCTTTAATAAGATTTCTGCATGAACAGGAAAAAGATATTCGTTTGCGCGCACAATAGTATTATGTACTCTGCCTACAAGCCACAATCTCCCTTGCTCATCTAATACACCCACATCGCCTGTCCGATGCCAAATCTTGCCATTTGCCTCTTTAATCTTGGTAGACTTAAAAGCTTCTGGATTATTATAGTAATTTTCACATACGTGCGACCCACTTACTACAAGCTCACCGGCTTTCCCTGATTCAACTTCCCACTCCTGCCATCCCTTTTCCCCTAATTCAACATTCTTACGCCAAATCTTAATGAATTTATATTTCAAATCTTCGGATATCCTCCCCACATTAACACCCTCTCTCTTTGATTCATCTCGTAAGATTTCATTGGCCTCGATATGCGCAATGGGTTCAACTTCGGTCGATCCGTAAAGAACTAGGATTTCTGCCGCAGGCGCTATTGCCTTAAAGTCTCTCACGTTATCTTTGCTTACCGGAGCTCCGCCAGTAACTACTCTGCGAAGGGTGCTCAACGTTATCTTATTTTTCCGGCAATGTTCAGCTATGTTTACAAAAATTGAAGGAGAAACCGTACAGCAGGTAATGTGAGCCGAAAAAAGTTGATTTATGATAATAGCGGCATCTTTGTCCGAAGGCGCTGCTAAGTCTATGGCGGGAAGAATTGTAGTTACGCCTCCCGCAAGATTGTTCAAAGAGAAAATCGGAAACACCGGTAAATCCCTGTCGTCTTCCTTATAAGGTATCTCTTTATCCAACGCGCGGTGCTGTGCAGCAAGGAATCGATGTGTGCGATTCGCTCCCTTGGGCACACCAGAACTACCCGTGGTAAATGTAATTAGTGCCGTATCATTTGATTCAACCGGCTCAATATCAGCAAGGTCGGAGTTATTTAACAATGATTCTAAATCACTGCTATAATTTTTCTCATGCGGCCCAACAATAACCTTCACTTGGATATTGGCAAGCTCAGGTACTGCTCTGCACAATTCAAAGGCTTTCTCAAAACTTATCATTGCTCCAGGCCCAACAACCTGAGCGCAAACTCCAAGGTGATCTTTTCTTGCCCAGGAATCCAAGAATACCGCAATCGCTCCTAATCGTTGGACCGCAAACATGGTTACATAAAGCTCAAGCGAAAGTGGGACAAAAATAATTACGCGGTCACCCTTACCAATTCCTACCTTCTTTAAACCTCCTGAAACAGCATTAATTTTATCGAGTATATCTTTATAAGTAATGGATTCATGTGAAAGACCAGTTTTGCCATCCCATGCTAGAAGTGTTTTTCTAGATATCCATTGCAAAGCAATTTTCTGAGGAAACAGCTGCGCATGTTTATCTAAGAAGGAAATTACATTATTATCTTTTACTTTGCCTTCGCAAAAACCTATACGGGCATACTCGCGATTACTCATTCAGCACCCCCTCATACACTAATAAGCTTTTGTAAAAGGAAAACTAAGACTACTCCTATCGCCGCGCTTACAAAACGTCTGCGATATTCGAAGATATCATCTTTTACGCCGCGGTAATATTTGTTCATCATAAAATTTAAAATATACGCAACCCATGTCCCGATCGTTACAACAATCAGTGAATTAACCCTATGCTGGGCTTTATAAAAATAAATCGGCATTCCAGCGATAAAAAGGGTTGCGGCCGTAGAACAAACTACTTCCAGTATCTTCCTATGGTGCTTCAAAAAGTTATCGGCTTCGATAGGACGACTAACATATTGAGCGAAATAATTACCGATTATCGCAAGTTGAGCGGTAATGGAAGTCAAATACGGCAAATAGAAATACATGTGATCCTTGTAGGCATTAGCCAGAAAAAGAAAGAGTGTTGGTATAATTGCGATATAAAACAATACCTTCACTTGGAAGCTGGCAACTTTTTCCGTGCCTTCGTAGTGAACAAAACTCAAGATTAATAAATAATACATGATTTGCGCTAAGAAAAGCGGTAGAAACCAGTAGTAATTACACAAGCTCAATGCCGCATAGTTAAGCATAATCATGACAATTAAACCGCTTACTTTTAGCAGCCGCGGCCGGATATACATAATTAATCCCATAACGATAAGCATCAACAGAATCTCTGTTTGCCAAACCACTACATTTAATGGCTGTTTAATAAACTTTGCTAACATAAAATAAGTCCCAAATGGTACGATAATGTTATCGCTGCCCGAAAGAGAAACCGCTTCGAATCCGGTCACTAATAATGCAATGATACACGCAATTAATACTGATTCAGCCCTACCTACGTCTGTTAATAAAAGTAACGGCAAATGAATGCATAAGAAAGTGACAAAAAAGAAGGCTATCGAACCTTCAAGGCTCTTCAAGTTACCCTCGACATCAAATTTGATCACACCGTATTTTCCACCTACCAAAGCCGCCATGGTGTCAGAAATCGCCATAACTAAAATCGCAACAAAATAAATAACCGGTTTCGTGCTGCTCAAAAGAAATATCAGATATACCGCCACAGGATAATATATGCCGCCATACGATTTTCTTCCAACATCATGGACTGACTTTAAAATCCCTTTTCTTTTTGTAATAAATACAATGGCGCAGAAGCTCAATGATAGAGCTAAAACTGTCCAATGAGAATGAAACAGATACGGGAAAGAAAGAGCAGTTAAACCGCTCAGCAAATGTACCGCTTTCCTTGAGATTTCGGTATTCGATGGAATCAGACGCCTTACGTTTTCTCCAATGAGGAAGATCAAAAGATAAACTCCTGCGACAACCAAAGCCGTGACTATTTCTCTTTGGATATCAATCATATTGCCTCCCCTATTATTAAAGATTTATAAAAAAATGCTTTATCCTGCTTAAATAATTTGGATGCTTCCTGATCTAGAAATCTCATCTTCATCTTTAAGCCATTTATTTGTTTTCTATCCGCGAGCATATTCCAATACACTAGACGAGCTCCGGGATATGCATGATCTAAGATATTCCTTACTTCTTCCTCGTATTGATTGTAATTCATATATTCAAATATGTCTGATAAATTAAAGCCGCTAAACTTTGTCTCTTGATTTCTCTGGAAAGCTTGCTTTAGATTACCTTTAAAAATTACAAGCTTATCAAGATTATCGCGAATAGCATTAAAATTCTCCCGCCTTAGATAGAAAGGTAATGAATTCCTGAAGTTGCCCGTTAAAATATACTCAAGATATGGATTAGCATCTGTTGGTAAAACAGTAAGAGCGTATTCTGCTCTCTTCAATATACGGCTTGCGACATCTGTTTCTACATACTTAAAGAACTCGGGGTCGCGACCTAGTTTACCCATCATCTTTCGGCTAAAAAATATCTTAAAAAGCAACTTCCAACGGAAGGTGTTCCATGTATTATTGTAGAAGAGAATCCTTTCATCGACTTCGTGCATATTTAAAAGCTTCACAACTTCCTTACGGCTATGAATCAAAGGCAATATGCGTTTCCTAAACATGGAGAAATAATTTTCAAACTTACCAACATGGATAATGCCTTTTTTAATAAAATCAAGGTGCTGATCCCAGAATAATCTTGTCTCATCAGACAAATCATTCCGTAATCCTTGATAAACACTGTCTCTGTCTTTGCTATCCCTTACTCCTATGAACTCAAGCAGCTGTTCATAAGATAAATTTTTAAAAACTATCTTGCGGATCTCTACGCAGGCCAATTGCACAGGATTAATATCAATTGCAAGCACCAAGGATGGACTTTTGCTTAACAGAGATAATGAATTATCTCCTGCTGAGGCAATTGAAAGATACGCGCCCCCTTCTTTAACGTTAAGAGCCTTAATAAGGATATCAGCATCTTCCCAACAACTTGCATAACGGATGATATCGAATCTAGCTCTCGTTTCTATGTTCTGCTCTTGTATACTTTTAGCCATTATCGTTTTATTTCTTTCTTCCGTAGATAAGATGGGCCTGAGCAAATTGGCCCGCTGCCATCGCTCCCATAATTGAAATCTCACCTGCCAAGACCGTTGCCGCACAAATCTCCGCAAACTTTCTCGCGGTACCCTCACCCTTACAACCAAGCAAAGCAAGGCACTCGCTTTGTGTAGGAAGTTTTGTACCGCCTCCAACTGTACCTACAATAAGATTTGGTAAAGTAACACAGGTATATAAATCTCCGTTTTTAGTTACATCCACCCTTGTTATGCCCATGGCAGCCTCAGAAACACAAGCTGCATCTTGGCCACAGGCAATAAAAATAGCAGCCAAGCCATTAGCATAATGCCCTTGCACACCGATTGAGCCACTCTGTACTCCTCCGACAAAAGACATTTTCCAATATTCCATCATCATTTCCGGAGTAGTATGAAGAAATTTCATAAAGATATTCCTTGGTATTATTATCTCTGCAGTAACTTTTTTTCCGCGTACAAACAGGTACGAAATAGCTGTTGCTTTCTTATCTCCCGACATATTACTCTCAATAAAATAAAACCGCGGCTTGATTGGTGACTGCTCCATGATGTATTTACACACGGCTTCGGTAGCTATAGTAACCATATTTTGACCTGCCGCATCACCTGTTGTGTATTCAAAATTGATATATACCTGATTACCCTCAACCGTAATTTTGGTATCTTCAAGATTACCATGCGACGTGGTAGTCTTGGCAATTTCCTGAAATTTATCAAATTGTTCTACTACCCAAATAAGAAACTTGCTCACCTCGATTAAATCGTTAAAGGCAAAACCAGGCGCGCGTGAAACTCGTTCCAATAAGCAAAGCACTCGAACCCCACCGCTCATACTAATAATTTTTGCTCCTCTGTTATAAGAGGCGACCAAAGCGCCTTCTGTAGTTGCTAGCGGAACAAAAAAGTCTCCGTGCGCATATAACCCATTAATACGCAAAGGTCCGATTATCCCCACGGGAATTTGTGCCAAACCAAGGTAATTCTCAATGTTCCCCCTAAAAACCAAAGGATCGTCTATCTGTTTTTCGCCCGTGAGATATTCAAATTTTACTCCTTGCCGCTTTAATGTTTCAATTCTTTTGGCTTGAGCTTCTTTAGAAAGCTCCCCCTCGCGATGAATACTTTCTGGCAGAGGTTCTTCGCTAGGGAAACGAACATTAAGCCTTTTAACAACCTCTTCCGGTGATTTGTGTTGTAATATAAATTCGATTACTCGCTTTGAAAAATCCTTAGAAATAGGCATTATCTACCTCCTAAGTTAGGAATAACTATTTTTTCAAGCACTTCTTTTCTTTTTACTTTTCTTGTAGAGGTCTTTGGTAATTCATCAAAATAAAGCATAAACTCGGATATTCTCTTATATTCAGCCAGGTTTTCACTAAGTTTGTTTATCTCATATAAAATCTTATTTTTAATAAGCTCTTTATTTTGCCTCTCCTCTTCAGTAAACTCATCAGTATTCGGCACTATTACAGCAAACACCTCTTCGGTTCCGGCTTTTAATCCGCTCGTAGCCTTTAGCCCTACCGCACACATTTCTTTAATTAATTTGCTCTTAGACATCACTTCTTCGATTTCTTCAGGAAAAACCTTTTTTCCGCCACCAAGGACAATCATGCTCTTAATTCTCCCCGTAATATACAAGAAGCCATCATCATCTATATAACCGATATCTCCCGTATAAAACCATCCATCTTTGAAGACCTCGCTGGTTTTTTCTTTATTTTTATAATAGCCGCGCATTACATTTGGCCCGCGTACAATAATCTCACCTTCCCGCTCGTTGCCTTGACTTTTTACAATCTTTACCTCCACTCCTTTTAAAGGAATACCCACGGAGGTATACTTCCTTTCCGAAAAGCTATTTACAGTAATCACGGGTGCTGTCTCAGTTAACCCATACCCTTGCAATACATTAAATCCGAGAGCGTGAAAATCTTCTTCAATATGAGGATCGAGCGGAGCTCCTCCTGAAACAAAACACTTTAAGTACCCTCCAAACTGTTTGTGCAGCTGCCCGAATAATAATCTTCCGACATGTATATTAAAGTTTAGTAGAAATTTAGAAAACCCGAAGAGACGGTAGAACATCTTTTTCTTAGTGGATTCCAAATTATCTATCTTATTCATAATGCTATTATGAAATATTTTTAAAACAAGCGGAACGCAAATCATAGTAGTAGTCTTAGTTTCCTGCATAAGTTTTATCAGTACGGGCGGCTTAATACTATCGCAGTAAGTAACACAAGCTCCTGCATACAAAGGAGCGATTAAGCCACCGATTAGTTCAAGCATATGATTTAACGGCAAAATTGAAAGGAAGCTATCTTTTCGGGTAAAATGTATGTACTTATCAAGTGATACTAATTCAAAAAACAAATTATTAAAAGTGAGTTCAACGCCTTTGGCAATACCTGTAGTTCCAGAAGTATAAACAATGAGTGCGGTATCATCAGGCTGTATATCGCGGTGAGCGATTTCTTTTTCAGGAACTTTAAAATCTTTTAATAAATAAATTTCCTTTTCTGTCGTTTCATCAAATGAAACGATGTTTTCAAGAAATTGAAGCCTTGGTTTTATTCGCAAAACTGTTGGAAGTAATTTCTTGGAAACAAATGCGCATTTTGCACCACTATCATTGAGAATAAATTCTATTTCGGTGTCACTTAGTTTTATATCCATAGGTACGGTAATACCTGCGCAAGAGACAATTCCAAAGAAAGCAATAACCCATTCAGGTCTGTTTTCTGACAAAATAGCAACCCTATCTCCCTTTTCAACACCTAATTTTTTAAGATTATAAGCTGTGTCCGAGGTTCTTCGTCCTAGCTCTATATAAGAAACAGATCTAAACTTATCATCTTCTTTTATCTGTAAAGCCGGAAGGTTAGAATATTTACGGTTGATAGCAACTAAGAGCTCAATTATGGTTAAGTTTTTGAGGCTAACTTTAGGCATTGCTATTCTCCTCTTTTGAGGGACTTCTTACGATTAGTTATTTTAACAAACAATTAATCACAACGCAACGACATTCCAAGGTATCTCTTCTAAGGCGGGGCAGTAATATTCGACAAGGGGACGACCTCTCTAGACACAGCTATTTGGGAATTTGAGAGTAATTTCCTCGCTCCCAATCCTCCTCTGGAAATATTTTATTTCTATTTAATGGCCTCGGTACAATCTAAAATATATGAAAATATGTCCGATATTTTCATTATATAGCGAGCATTATATAAGAGAGGAATTGGCCTATTTTGGCGATAAAGTGGCTCTATTCAGAGAGGCTCTTTAAACAGCTTACGGTGCGGATATAATTGAAATGCAGCCAATAAACGCGATGCCCTAACTCCTAGGGACATCGCCAGATAAAAACGGCTATGACCGCTGTTGCGATCATAGCCGTTAAACTCTCCAATACTGCGAGGAGAACGATATTACTGGGGTCCCTCTCGTATCAGCCGAGGGGAAACCTCTCTGTATTTACACAGATCAATTATAGGCTCAATACCTTAATATATCAAGAATATTTTGGGATTAGAGAGGACATTTCCTCGCGTAATTTGTCCTATTTGTCCGGTCTTTTCCGGCTGGAAATTGCGTAACTATTTGAGAGATAAATGAATAAAAAATGTCCACCCTTAAGAGGCGGACATTTATAATCAATATTAAAAAGTTACAACTTTATCACTTTCTTTGATGATCTCGTACATGTCCTTCATGGTATTGACTGGACACATTTCGGTGCCTTCCTGATTCCGTGATTTAATACACGTTCCGCAGGCTAGTATCTTACCGCCGGACTGAAGCAATTTCTCCGCCTGTTCGATAGTATTGAATTTCTCGGTGCTTATTTTCTGATACTCAACGCCTTTACCGGTCAGAAAAACCTTAATCTCATCTTTTTGCCCAAGGCAAAAGTTTGCATAACGTAGAGCGTTCCAGCAAGTCTCAGCATCGTTACTTGAGATAATTAATCCTATCTTCATTATGACCCTCCTTCAAAAAGATTTATGGCTGCTTTATTTCAAAGTGCTTTTTGTGAAGGTATTTTTCCATAATAAGGCTAATCACTATGAATACCGGAAGCGTAAATAACGTACGTAAAAGCGAAAACTTTAAGCCTAGAAAACCAATCTCAAAAGTAAGCATGGGCAATTTCATAGTTGAAAAGGCTCCAAGATAAATAAATATATTCCTAATGCTGCATCCTTTCTTCCATAATAGGTATGTAACAGGAAAAGCGCCGTAGAGCGGCCCTGCCTGAAACATAGCCAACATAATCATCCATAATATTCCTTTAAAACCCGATCCCTTTCCGATATGTCGCTCCACTTTTTCTTTCGGAGCCCAAACATCGATGATACCGATGAGGATAAACATGAGCGGAAGAAATGTTACCATCTCTGCAAAAAACATCCAAAAGCTCCTGGCAATTGGGCTAACGAAAGAAAGGTGAAACGCCCTAGATATTACCAGTACCAAGCCAAACAGTACGATAAAAATATATTCCCCTAAACTAATTTTCGATAAAATCTTCTTCACATGAACACTCCTACCAGAATGCCTATTATAAGAGCTCCCAAGAAACTTAGCCCATTTCTTAGGAGAGCCGTCTTTAAACCATAATATTTTGCTTCCAGCGGTAGAGTAACAATACCCACCATCATCAAAGTAGTAATAAAGACCGCTAAAACACCGTAACTGACCCCGCTTTTAAGCAGTATCGCGGCTAGAGGATAAGCGATAAAACCGGGAATCAATGAAATTGACCCGGTTAAAGCAGCAATAGAGATACCCGTCATTCCCGAATCTCGTCCCAACCAACGGATAAGCATTGATTGCGGGATGAGGTACAAAACTACGCTCACAAGGATGAGAATGTTAAGTAACTCGGGAAGGATATTGACAAACATCCCTAGCCCCTTTTTCAAACCCGTGAAAGTTTTCTCTCTGTCTAAGAAAAAGGAGATAAGAACTACGGAAACCGTTACTATAATTAGAAAATTCATCTACCTGTCACTTCTTTATGGCTAGTGGCAACCGTGTTGAGCGCAGGCGTTGTGCACGGTTATTTCCTCAAGCTCGCCTTTGGTGAACTGGCTAACAATATCTGCTACTGTTCCCGGGATAGCCCGATAAGCCTTGATTCCACCCTGATTAAGCCCTTGAACCGCTCGGGCACCCATTCCACCGGTAACCACGGCGTCAATCTTCTTACCCATCAACGTATTCATTGGTTGGCACATACCGTGCGCATGATGTTGATTTGCATTGTTAATAATCTCTACGGAATCTTTCTCTGTGTCAACGATGGTAAAATACGGCGCACTGCCAAAATGATCATAGACCTTTGCGTTCTTACCTTCACTTGTTTCTGTCGGAATACATAATTTCATTTTACTGCTCCTTTCATAGTGGTGAACACCCGCGCAATTCCGCTTAGCGCGGGGTGTTTCTTAGCCACCAGAACAATCTGACAGCTGTCATAATAGGTTTTTACGTTCAGCCCGAGTTTCTCTAATAATGTCTTGGCCGAACTTAAAGACATTTTAGACTTATGGTGCTTGTGCCCATCCAGACCATGCACTTTTTCCATAATCCTCTCACCTCGTTTATTCAAATCAGCAATAATAAGTTTATTTTTAACTACCCTTACCATTTCCTTCAAGCATTTAACCGGATTTTTAGCGTGATGAATGAAATTTACTGAAATTACATAATCAAATGAGTTATCTTTATATTTTAACCTTTCGGCATTCATGTTCTTAAGCGATACAGATTTATCAAGTTTAAGGCTTTTAAGCTTTAACTTGGCTGCTTCTTGAGCTTTTCTATCTAGGTCAATTGAAACTACCTTCAAGCCATTCTTTACCAAAGCAACCGCCATATGACCCCTGCCTGTGCCGACCTCAAGAATTCTTCCTCCTGGAATTTTGGCTTTTGCAAGAATGAAATTTCTAGCCCTTGGTATATCGTAGCCATATTTCTTAAATAGTTTTAGTCTATTCTGATCCTGTTTTATCAAACTTTCCATTTAACCCACCTTTTTAACAACCCCACCCTCTATCTTTAATGCCTTAGCGTTTAAAAGAACATCCGCTATCTTTTTGTGAGCTGAATTTATAATATTACCGAAGGTCTGCCGTGAAATATCCATTTTCTTGGCTGCATCTTCTTGATACAGTCCTTCAAAATCCGCAAGCCTCACCGCCTCTAATTCATCCAGGGCAAGGTTTACCTCTTCAAGCATATCCAAAGGGATACCACGAGGCTTAAAGTAATTCGTATCAGGACTACATCTTATTCTTCTACATCTACAAGGCCTAGACATATACCTTCCTTTTAGTTATTGGCATATGCTAATAATATAAAGCAAAAAATATCCCTTGTCAACAACAATTAACAAAGGATTCTACGGGGGTAACTACTATAAAAAATTAACCCAGTCTTTTACTTTGGCTTCGATTTGATTCCTGACTTCTCCTGTTTGCTTAAGTTTTTCTTCTTGTGTCCCCTGAAAACTAGATGGATCCGGAAATCCCCAATGAAGCCGCTCGCCCTTACCAGGAAACACAGGACATGCGCCTGACTCTGATTCATCACAAACAGTAATCACGTAATCGTATTGCTTACCCTGTTTGTAAAAGTCAAAAACGCTCTTGGTCTTATTCTGCGAGATATTAATCCCAACTTCTTTCATAACTTCGACAACTATGGGATTCAACTTACCTGGCTCAAGACCTGCGCTTTCTACCTCAAATTTATCACCGGCCATTTGCTTCAGAAAAGCTTCAGCCATTTGCGAACGTGCGGAGTTATGCACACAAACAAATAAAACCTTCATTTTATTCATTGGTTACTCGATTCTGACTATTATTGCTAGGTTGAATCAAAAAAGGACAACAAGACCATTTTCCTTTCCCTTGAGTCATGCTCGAGAAAAAATAAAGCAATAATAATCCTAGCGCGATTAACAAATACTTTTTAATTGCTTTCACGCCAAAACCTTTTCTTAAAATACAGCGAAACATTCACCAGGCTTATAAGAACAGGTACTTCTACCAAAGGGCCTATTACAGCCGCAAACGCAACACCAGAATTAATGCCAAAAACAGCAACTGCCACCGCAATAGCTAGCTCAAAATTGTTGCTTGCTGCTGTAAACGAAAGCGTAGCTGTCTTGGAATAATCCGCCCCTGCTTTCCTGCCCATATAGAAAGATACCAAAAACATGATTATGAAATAAATAACTAGCGGGATCGCTATGCGCACCACATCAAGCGGGATTTTAACAATATACTCACCCTTAAGAGAAAACATAACCACAATGGTAAAAAGAAGCGCAATAAGGGTCAAAGGGCTGATCCGAGGAATAAACTTCTTCTCATACCAATCTTTGCTTTTAAGTTTAATCAAACTGAAACGACTGATAATACCGGCAAGAAACGGTATCCCCAGATAAATAAATACACTCCAAGCGATCTGTCCGATCGTAATACTCACTATCGACCCTTTAAGACCAATCCATGTCGGCAATACTGTAATAAAAAACCACGCATAAACGGAATAAAACAAGACTTGAAAAACGGAATTAAACGCCACCAGCCCTGCGCAGTATTCGGTATTTCCTTTTGCCAGCTCGTTCCAAACAATAACCATGGCAATACAGCGTGCAAGACCGATCATAATCAGCCCAGCCATGTATTCGGGATACCCCCGCAAGAACACAACCGCTAGAATAAACATAAGAATGGGTCCGATCACCCAATTCTGGATAAGAGAAAGCCAAAGCACTTTTGTGTTACGGAATACATCCCCCATCTCTTCGTATTTAACCTTTGCTAAGGGGGGATACATCATCAGGATCAGGCCGATGGCGATCGGGATATTGGTGGTTCCTACCTGAAACTTATTCCAGAAACCGACAATCTGCGGGAAAAAATAACCGGACAAAACCCCTATCGCCATAACCAAGAATATCCACAGGGTCAGAAATCTATCTAGAAACGACAATCGCTTAACAATACTTTCCTGCATAACTGGCTCCTTTAAGATTAATTCTTATTTTTACCGCGCTCTTTAAGTTTTTTTATCAAAGCCTGCATTTTTTCTAATGCCTCCTGCTCACTTTTATCTTTAGGAGCATAAGCAGGATTAGTGACCCTCCAGGTGATTTTTCCGCAGATCGGCTCTGCCTCATATGCACCCATATCCCAAAGTTCATAGCCCCTGAATGTTGTAGGCTTCTCTTGGTAACAAGACCAGACTGCTTCTTTGATTACTTCCGGCGAACCCTCATTAACCAAATCTATCATTTTCGTCTGTTTTACAAATCTATCCACCCATTCTGTGGGAATATTAAAAAGAAGCGGGGCTGGCGCCTCTGTGCCGATTATTCTCTTATCTTTATCAAGGCCATTTTTATATAACGCATTGATGGTTTCACCCACAAAGTGGCCCGGAGACTCCGGGCCACAAACAATTATATATCTGATATTTGGATTGGCTATTACATTGCAAATCACTTTTTCTAATCCTACGTTCTCGGTCTGCAGCGTCCCTGATAAAGCTGCTCCACTTTCTACTCCTACTCTCACCAACTGCTCTATCGAGGCAGGAGTTTCTTCCCTCCTCCATTTTAATATTACTATTACCGCTACCGGAGAATTGTCATTGCCTCTTAAGTAACATCCTTCTTCCGGAGGGTAACCGGAAGGAAGCTTAATCTTTCTTATTTCCTCCTTGCTCATCAAACTCCTGCCTTATTCTAATAAAAATAAACCAATATGTAATATATCCCTACAATAATAAAAATAATAGCGGTAATCTTACGCATATAATATTCAAGCCTGCTGAGGCGGTTAAACCAACGGCTTAAGGATGTCACACCCAAAGCAATGGCAACAGCAAATACAAGAACAGGTAATCCTGTGCCAATGCCGTAGATGAATAGCAGGACAATGCCACTCTTACTATTAATCGCTAAAGGAATAAGGCTCCCAAAGTATAATGCAGCAGAAATAGGACAAAACGCCAGCGCAAAAATAAAACCAAGCAAAAAGGCACCCGGAGCTCCGGATTCTGCAAGCTTATTATGATGTTTTTGTGAAAGCAACAGTCCCGGCAGACGGATAGTAATTATCTCTAACAAAATTAGCCCAGTAAGAATTAATAGCGGCCCCAGAGCTTTGCCCATGTATTTCTGTAAAAACTGAGCGACTTGCGGAACGCTTAAAAGAGAGCTGATTATAATCCATCCCAGGATCGCATAAGAAACCATTCTGCCTAGCGTATACGCCAACCCGGAAATAAACACAAGCGCAGGATGAGTTATCTTCTTAGAGAGAAACGAAATAGCGGCCACGTTACTGGCCAAAGGACAAGGACTAATGGAAGTCAAAATCCCCAGCCACAACGCTGACGCAAAGCTTAAAAATATCTCTGTCATTGAGATTCCTTTAATAAATCAGCGACCCCGCTCTTTACGTAATCAATAAACCTCTGCTTATTGCCAACGTATTCCCAGATCTTATCCAGATTAATCCACTTTATTTGCTTACCGTCTTTAACTAAAGACAAAATAAGCGATTTGGTGTAAAGCTGGTAATCGTTTCCATAGTGTTCATTGCCTTTATCTTCTACGTTGACTACTTTAAACTCCAGCTTTCCGGAAGCGAGCGCATCTTTAAAATTAGTTTCTATGGCTTCCTTGGAATACTGTTCCAGTTTATGACAGGTCGGACAGCGAAATGTCCCGTGAAAATAATAGGCAACAATATGCGCGCCTTGTGCATTCTCTGCTGCTTGAGCTAGCGGCGCAAGAACTATTCCGCTGCTAGTTAGTGCAGCAACCGCCAGAAGAACGAGTAATAGTTTCTTCAATTTTTCCTCCTGTTATTTTTGATGTCGCACTTTTAATAGAATCTTCATCAACTTTGGTTTTACCTTTCTCAAACCCTAAATCTTTAAGGTTATATGCTTCAACTTTAAAACCAACGTGTTCAAGCGTCTTCTTGGCGCACGAAACCGGACAACCATCAATAGAGATAATTTTCTTGGCTGCCTTGGCAGACTCAATCATTCCGGGGATATGCGCTCCGATGCCGGCTAGGCAAAACATTTTTGCCTGACCGCACTTGGCAATCGTCCTGCCAATTCGATCAGATAATTCTCCGACATCAGAACTGCCTGAACAAGGAAACACCAACAGCCCTGTTTCCTGACACATACAATTTTTAGCTGCCATTATTCCCCCCTTGCTATTTTGAAATAATTTTTTTAATATCGTCTTTGCTTAACACCTTGCCCGCCGATACAACGGTACCGTCAACAGCCAACGCCGGAGTCATCATCACGCCGTATTCGGTGATTTCGTCGATATCTGTTATTTTGGAGATCTCTGCAGCTATATTAAGCTCTTTAACTGCGGCCTCTGCATTCGCAGTAAGCTGTTTACACTTAGGACAACCAACTCCCAATATTTCAATTTTCATATCTTCCCCCTATATCCCTTCCCACTTCATTTTTGAGGCGTTTTCTCTGTCGATTTGCTTCTTTATCACTTCTTTGACGAAATCAAACGCCCCATCTTTATCGCGATCAATCACAATCTGCTCTACTTTGAGCAAATCATCATCCGTAAGATTAATAATCTTTTTATTCGCCATTCGTCCCTACTTTACGATAAATCCAAAAATCATCCCGCTTATGGTTGCCATAACAACAACCAGGCTCACATAGACAACAGTCTTTTTAGTACCCATAATACTACGCAATACGAGCATACTCGGAAGACTTAGGGCGGGTCCAGCTAAAAGAAGCGCCAAGGCAGGCCCCTTGCCCATCCCAGAATTCATCAACCCCTGCAATATAGGAACCTCAGTAAGGGTAGCAAAATACATGAATGCCGCGACTATCGAAGAAAAGAAATTCGCCCATAAGGAATTACCACCTACCAACGCTACCACAAAACGCGAAGGAATTATGCCTTCATGTCCTACCCTACCCAATAAGAATCCTGAAACAAGCACCCCTCCCAATAGAAGCGGCAGGATTTGCAACGCAAAACCCCAAGTAGCGCCAGTCCATTCTTTTAATTCATCCCTTTTGAACCATTTAAAGAGCATAATAACCAAACCAGCAAGAGAAAATCCTGCAATCCACCACTTATACTGATAAATTATTGACCAGATCCCATGATCACCCTCAAGCGGCTTGCCCCAGTTAGCAAATACGAGGAACGCAACCATCGAAGCGAAATAAAGAACCGTCTTACCTAAAGAGCGGGTTTCTTTTATTTCACCCACATTAATATCTCCATTCGCATGACGTGTCCTTTCTTCTTTCAAAAATATAAGGTGCATCAATAAGCCGATAACGACGCTAAATGTCACTGCGCCAATTGCTCTTGCCAACCCTAATTGCCAGCCGAGAACGCGTGCGGTAAGAATAATGGCAAGAACATTAATGGCGGGCCCTGAATACAAAAAGGCAACAGCTGGCCCAAGGCCTGCCCCTCTATTGTAGATACCAGAGAATAAAGGTAAGACCGTGCATGAGCAGACCGCCAAGATCGTACCAGATATTGAAGCAACGCTGTAGGAAAGAAACTTATTTGCTTTAGCGCCGAAATACCTCATAACCGACGCCTGGCTGACAAACACCGATATTGCCCCGGCAATAAAGAAAGCTGGAACAAGGCATAAAAGAACGTGCTCCCGGGCGTACCATTTGACGAGTGCTAATGCTTCAAAGATAGCGTTGGTAAACCGCAAGTTTTCAACCGGTAGATAAAAACAGCCCAGGAATATAGCTGCAATATACAAAAATTTCTTCCATTCTTTCATTTCTTATTCCTTCCCCCGATTTTACAACAGCCTCCCTCAATCCGAATGGCTTTAATATTCACTAGACCATCGGCTATCTTTCTCTGGGCTGAAGTTAAGATTCTTGAGAAAGTTGGCCGTGATATCTTCATCAGTTTTGCGGCATCAACCTGTTTAAGCTCTTCAAGACAGGCAAGACGAACCGCCTCAAACTCATCAAGGGTTAAATAAACTCCCTCTAATTTATTCAGTGGCTTGCATAACGGCTTAAAACAGCGCTCGCCCGGAACGCATTTTACCCATCTTGTCTTTTTAGGCCTCAAATCAAGCTCCTTCAGTTATGAACAGGTGTTCATAACAAGTTTAACACAACTATATATGGTGTCAATAAAAAATTGTATGGGATTAATATTCGGCGGGTACGAGCAGCAAAACCTCTCTAGTTTATCCTCGAGAAACTGGCCTAATTCCTAGTTTATGCCCATATTTGTATTGACCAAATTCTGCGATAATCGCAAATAGACATAAACTAGCGCCCATAAACTACGAGAGGATTCGGCCAATTTCTTGAATATTTCTTTACGTAAATCCTCTCTTTCCCGGCGGAGATCCTGTTTTAAAACATTGCGGCATTCTCCGACGGAGATAACGCCCTAACCCCTAGGGAAGTCGCCAGATAAAAAATCCCCGACGGGTCATCTCCGTCGGGGATATGTCGTAACTCATTTCCTCTCAATGAGTTATAATCAATGGGGTGGCTAACGGGGATCGAACCCGCAACCTTTAGAGCCACAGTCTAACGCTCTAACCAATTGAGCTATAGCCACCATTTATTTCTATTTCTATTTATTTCCATTCGCCGATAAATTCACAATA
>Ga0209777_10002052_pt1 | contig 27335 bp, 30 predicted proteins | sample FrelakmetHBP12HB_FD_187147 | JGI IMG/M metagenome (GOLD analysis project Ga0209777, IMG submission 187147) | Freshwater lake sediment microbial communities from the University of Notre Dame, USA, for methane emissions studies -HBP12 HB (SPAdes)... | ecosystem: Environmental > Aquatic >...
TGACCAGCGCCTATAGCTTCCATTTCAGGCTGCATGCAGTGCGCATTCAATTCAAGAATTGCCTCTTTTTGATGGACCAATTCAGCGATTTCGAGCAGTGGTTCTAATGTGGTCGATCGTGTATTAACCCCAGCTATTATCTCGGTCGCATTCATCACTCCAAGCTCGTTTTTAATAACGGGCATCGGGTCATCATACGCGAATTCGCTTCGCCCTTTTTTAACTAACTCTTTTGCAGCTTGGGTGGTTGCCTTATCTAGATTATACCCACCTAAAATTGCGAGCCCAGCACTGCGCGTTATGGCAAACGCACTGTTAGTCAGTCCTGCGATCGAAGCGAGAACTAAAGGGTTCGGTATTTTGATGTCACCGATTGTCAAGTCAAAGTCTATTTGAGTCAAGGCAAAACCTCAGTAGTCTTGTTGAAGTTGGTCAGAGTGTTCAAGCAACTGAGCAGTAAAACGTCTGCGTTTCACTGTTGTGGTTCGCTGCTATTTAATCTTGCTTTGCTGAAGAGCATAGATCTCGATTAATGACCTCGGTTACGCAGACCAAGAACTTGCAGTAAAAATCCTGCAAGTTCTTCGCTATGCTCTCTGTTTAACATAATAGTATTCGCGCGCAGCACTTCAACCTCGTCGGGCAAATCGCGACGTGAAATATCAAAGTCCGTATTGTCAACGATTAGGACGTCCAAGAAGTCGCTGTAGAACTCGGCAACTCCTGCAGAGCTCACGGGAAGTCTTTCAGATTCCATAAACTTACGCGCCGGTCCGCTCACAGGTTCAGTCTGAATGATTGGACTGACCGCGACGACAAATCGCTCTTTGAGCGCTTCTCTCATTCCTTGTACGCGAAGAATAGGCCCTATGCTCGAAATCGGATTCGAAGGGCCGATTACAACTGTTTCATGCTCCTCTAGGGCGTTTTTTACTTCCTGTGTCATCGAGCTAGCCCTACAATTGACACGGGAAACGGAGGGCTGCTGCTTGTGTTTTATGAGGAAATCTTGAATATGCATCTCGCCTTCATTCGTCTCTATCATGGTAGGAACGAAGTCGTTCGTCATTGGGAGGACCTTGGAAGACACACCGTATGAAGCGCTCCAGAGGAGCGTTGCGTCAGTTAATGTCGCTCCCTGTCGCAGAAGGTCGGTGCGGAAAATGTGAGTCGCCCTATCGAGCTCGCCTATAATGAGAGCTTCTTCGTGTCCGCGGCTAACTAGCGCTTCGTGGGTCGAGAAAGTGTCGTTATCTATGCCCCACCACCGGTCGGTTGAAACTCCTGCTATAGTATAGATGACCGTGTCGATATCGGGACAAACAAGATTGCCAGAGACCCAAATATCATCTCCAGTATTCGCAATGACGGTCAATTGTGTTTCAGAACAAACACTAAGCAGCCCGCGAAGCAGCTTCGGGCTACCTGTCCCTCCAGATAGCAATAACACCAGCTTTCCTCCGCATTTGTGTAAGTTTTTCTCAGATAAATGCGTATGTCCGTTCCAGCTGCAATCGTCGCTCAACTGCGAGTTTTCTTTCTGAAGTTTTTCGAGAAAGTAGTTACGGTTTTATGTAAGACAATGCTTCTTTTCGATGCCGCAAACACCTCGTCGCACATAGCCGTCTAAGACCTTTCTTGCGCCCTAAGAAAGCTTCGCTCTGTTAGCGGCTCACACCTCGGCAAGCACGACTGAAACTCAAGCTCGTTTATTTCTTCGAAAAAACGCTAAACCCAAAAGCCTTTAGGCTGTTAGTAAGATAGAATTAGAGAAGACTGCAACGTGCTTATCCGATAGGCTCGGCGATACAAAGACTTTATCGCAAAAAAACACTCAATAAGGAGAAGATATTTGTTTCGTAATAGCTTGGTCTTAACAAGAAGCGCAGGCTCAGCAGATTTGAAGGTCGACGCAACTTATTTGGGTGGGGACCTGCTTGTCACGCTAGTGGGGGGCGAAGCGCACGTGGGCGCCGTCGCTTTGGGTGGATTTTGCAAGCGTTCATACGCGTCAGTACTCACATTGCCGGACCATCGGGATGATGTAATAGCTAAAGAAGTTGCTTCGCGAATTTCGAAAGAGCTGCATTGCAACTGCGTCGTGATAGTCGGCATTCACATAAGAAATGCGTCCGAGCAGCAAGTCAGCCAAATTGTTGAAGCATCATTTACGCTTGTTAACGAACTTCTAGAGGCACTCAAATGACGATAACAATCGCGATTACCGGCGCAAGCGGAGTTCAATACGGCGTTCGGTTACTCGAAGCCCTGCAGGAGCTGCAGGTTGAGACGCAGCTCATTATAACCAAGAGTGGCCGGGATCTTATGAGCATCGAGACCCAGCATAGTTTGAACTATGTAACTTCGTTGGCGCACCGGACATATGAAGAAATGGACTTATCGGCGCCCATTGCTAGCGGATCTCACATTAGCAGCGGTATGGTGATAATTCCTTGCAGTATGAAGACGCTTGGAAGCATCGCAAACGGCATCTCTTCAAATCTTGTGACGCGTGTGGCCGATGTGTGCTTGAAGGAAAGAAGAAAGCTGATACTAGTGGTGCGCGAGACGCCGCTCAGCGGAATTCATTTGAGTAACATGTTGAAATTGTCCCAATGTGGGGCGGTGATCGTGCCAGCCAGTCCTAGCTTTTACACACGTCCAGCGACGGTAGGAGAGCTCATCGATACGCTAGTCGCCCGTGTGCTAGACCTGCTACAATTAGACCATTCGCTTTCGCAGCGATGGGGTGATTGAATGAGACGCTTTATTCAGCATCTAATGAATTCTGGGCAACTCGAGGTCATAACGAAGGCCGTTTCACCGATCTTAGAGGCCCCGCGTCTAGCGTACGAACGAGGGCCAGTCCTATTCGAGCGCGTAGGTGGTTGTCAAGCTATCGTAAATCTCATCGGCTCACGCGCGCTACTTGCCCACGCATTGGGCGTTCACGAAGGAGGACTCATCAGCAAACTTCTAAGCACGGCACCTAATGGAAAAACGACGGTTCAAGACTTCGCGTGGGATGTGGAACAGACTCCAGATCTGAGCAAGTTGCCTGTTATGAAGTTCTTTGAGCGAGACGGTGGGCCGTACATAACTGCAGGTGTTCTGGTGGTAAAATTTGGCCAAAGAGTAAATGCGTCTGTTCATCGAATGATGGTCATCGACGACACTTCGCTCGCTGTGAGGCTTGTTCCCCCTCGTCACGCATACTTGATGTATAAGGCCAGCGCGAAAAAAGCGGAGCCTTTAGATGTCGCCATTGCTATAGGTGTCGATCCCGTCACGCTGTTTGCTACGACAACGAGAGTGCCGTGTGGTTTTGAATTCAATTATGCTGCAGCACTGAAGGGAGAGGTGCAACCCCTTATCGAATGCGAAAATGGAGTCACAATCCCGCCGAGTGAAATAGTCTTAGAGGGGCAAATAAGTCCGACAAGAACGGCAGATGAAGGTCCGTTTGTAGATCTCACAGGCACTTATGACCTTGTGAGAAAAGAACCAATCATCGAACTAACGAGACTGGTTTCAGTCAAAGATCCGATCTATCATTCCATATTGCCCGCCGGCGTCGAGCATTCACTTTTAATGGGCATTCCCCACGAGCCGCGAATATACAAAGCGTGTCAGGAAGTCACGAAAGTCAAGAATGTGATATTGACTGCTGGGGGTCGTCACTATCTGCACGCTATAATTCAGATAGAAAAACAGACTGAGGGAGATGTAAGAAATGTTATGATGGCAGCGTTTGCGTCTCACACGAGTTTGAAACACGTAATAGTTGTCGACGATGATATTGACGTCTATAACATGGCCGATGTTGAATTCGCCGTTGCCACCCGAGTTCGAGGGGATTTAGATATAATGATAGTGCCACACGTTCGTGGATCTTCACTCGATCCGCGCGCGCGGAGCGACGGAACAACAACAAAGGTTGGCGTCGATGCCACTGCCCCGCTGACCGACCGTTGGAAGTTTCAGAAGGTTTATTAAAAAAACGCGATTAACTGAGCGGTTGCTCTGTTCCTGCTTGTAGTGTATAAACTCGCGACGTAATTACGGCTTATGACAAAACTTATGATTTACTAAACTTAGTCTTACGTGTGCGAACGATGCTCGTTGTTGAAGGTCAAACTCCTGTTTTGGTGCCACGATTAGATCCAAATGCGTCGTACCCTCCTTCATCGGCCTCGGTCTTTTATAACCCGATCATGGAGTTTGGTCGCGACATAAACGTTGCGTGCATGCAGACTCTCGCTGAAAGTCAAAGCAGGCGGGGCGCAATTACGTATCTCGATGCGCTCAGCGCGAGCGGCATAAGGGGGCTCAGAGTCGCAAATGAAGCGCACTTGGCAGTCACGTTAAATGATCACGATGTCGCCGCATACAGACTCATTAAGAGGAATGCAAAACGGTTGCTTCTGAACGTTTACGTGAAGCACTCCGATGCAAACGTTTTGATGTCAGAAGAAAGGTTCGGTGTTATCGATATCGATCCGTTCGGATCTCCCACTCCTTTTGTTGATGCCGCTTGTAGATCTGCCAGCAGGATGCTCTGCGTGACAGCGACTGACACTGCCCCCCTAAGTGGCGCCCATTTCAACGCCGGCGTAAGGAGGTACTCCGCACTGCCTATGAACACTGAGTATCATGCTGAGACGGGAATAAGGATACTCGTGGGAAAAATTGTTCGAGAATTTGTTAAATACGATAAATCTGCGGTTCCAGTGCTTGCGCATGCGACCGCGCACTACTATCGAGTTTATCTGCGTATCGAACGAGGCGCAAGACTCGCTGATGCGTGTTTAAGCTCAATTGGATTTATATTCCACTGCTTAAAATGCGGGCATCGCTATATTAAGCTAGGGCTAGCGCCATTACAGCGTTGTGAATGCGCGCGCTGTGCCGCAGAGCCGGTCATTGCTGGACCTCTTTGGCTTGGGCCACTCTATGATCGACCTTTCTGTAAGGGAGTTCTAAAAAATCTTGAAAATGGTGTTTTTGGAACCAAAAAGCAAGCCTCTAAGACTGTTGAGTTATGTATTAATGAGCTTCATATTGTAACGTTTTTTGATTACCATAAGCTGTTGAAAGAGCTAAAATGCCCGCCGGTCCCCATTGAGACGCTTATCAGGGGCTTACGGAGTGTCGGTTATCAGGCATCGAGAACCCATTTTTCAGGTACGTCAGTTAAAACAGACGCTGACGTGGCCACGTTGAAGGGTATGTTGCTCGATTTGTGTCGCGTAACCGACAAATAGCGATTCAGAGACAACTCGGAACTGCATTGAAGGGATTGGAAGCGCTCGTTAATACAGAGCATATTGTTACACGAAAAACCGAAATAAGTTCTTTGGATTGATGCGCTGAGAACGATTACATTCCAAGCGTCTTCCGAATGACTTGAGTAAAAACGAGCGAGCAAACTAGGTACCAAATGAGCCATACGGGAAATCCCAAGATGACACCTTGGGTGTACGGGAGCGTTCCGAAAAAGGGCATGCTTATCTGCGTTTGCACATAAGTGTCTAGCCAAGGCTGGTACAGAATGTAACTCATCCAACCGAACAACGGGAGCGAAATAATGAGTATGTATGGCATCGGTCTCATCGTCTGTGCCTGAACATCCATGCTGAGCTCCATCACTTCGGCACGTTCGTTTTCGAGCTTTTTGAGTTTGCCTTTATCTCCTGCGAGCTGTGCTTCACGATAGACCTTCTGAAAATCTCTCATCTTTGCTTGAGACTGCTTCACCTGTTCCTGATCGACGAATCGGTTAAGGAGAAGGGAAGAATAAGAGCCTGTGATAACTGCTAGTATGAGGATCGTTATAAAAAGCGGCACGTGAAGGACGGTCACTAAACCTCCGAGGACGACATTCATTGCTTGACCCACAGGATTCCGCAAAAACGCGTACGCTACCGTCATAGCCAAATAAAGGAGCAAGAGCCTCGTCATTACGCCAGTCGTGCTTTTTTTTGCCATTTCTTGCTCTGCCTTCGCGCGGGTCTACAAAAAAATTGTCTAAATCGGGTCCAACCGATCTAAACTGTAATCACTACTGTTCGATACGTAAATAAATAGTTTTACGTGGGTTCGCGGATAGCTCTGCAAGTGCATAATTCGACTGAAGCTTTCGAATCACTTGCGTGGCTATCGTCCTTCAAGTCGTTCCTTTACCTGCATAGCGCTTGGCGACGATATATATTTCAGCGCTCTGCTTTCTTGACGCTTGTGGATTAAAAGCTTTAACAAAGCCAAAATGAGTGTTCACCTCGCGTGTGAACGTGTCAAAGAGATCTCCTTGGAAGACTTTTACTACAAAATTACCTCCCGTTTTGAGTACGTGCGTGGCGATTTTCAAGGCGGAGCTCGAAATGTCGATTGACCGCGCGTGATCGAGGCCCCATACCCCGCTAAGATTAGGGGCGGCGTCTGATATGACGACATCGACCTGACCTGCTATCTCTTGGATTTTTTTAAGCACAATCTCCGGAGCAGTAATATCGGCCCGAATTGAGGTTACTCCTTCTAGCGGGGCGATTTGCTGCAGATCGACGGCAATAGCAGTTGCATTTAAATGGTTAATCACTTGAAGCCATCCGCCAGGAGCAGCACCTAAGTCAACCACGACATCCCCACTACGCACAATGCGGTAACGTTCTTGAATTTGCAGTAATTTGTAAGACGCTCGTGATCGGTATCCTTCGGACTTCGCTTTTCGATAATAGTAATCTTGTCGCTTTTTCACGATGCCTTCATCCTCGATACAAGTTAGGCACAGGACTAAAAAGCCTTATGGAACACTCCGACCGCTTTTATATATCATTCCACCAATAGACGAATGCATTAATCTCAACGAATGAAACGCGCAAACAAATGCAGCTAATATGAATCGACGTATATGGATAGAGCTTGATGGGTGGCAGGCAAAGCTCAGGTTCTCAGCGTGCCATTTTATTCCGAACCACCCAAAATGCGGGCGTCTCCACGGGCACACATATGCAATCAGCGTTAAGATCGTCGGTGCGCAGGTTGACGATTTTGTAATAGACTTTGAAGACCTCAAAAAATACGTTGGCGAAATATGTGAAACGCTTGATCACAAGACGCTTCTCGCTTCTCGAGACGCGGACATACAAATAACAAACACAGAAACTGGAGATATTGCGCTTACGGTTGGAACGAGCAGGAAGCGCTATTGTTTCCCGAAGGAAGACGTTGTCATGCTCCCTATTGATTCCGTGAGCGCTGAAGATCTTTGTTCTTATCTGCTAGATGTGCTATGCAACAAGCTCGATCTTAGCACAATAGTAGAAGTAAGCGTACGGCTTGACGAAGGTTTGGGGCAAGGTGCAGGCAGCGTTCGGCACTTTCCTCAGAAGAACGGCGACTCGGGTTATGCTTAGAAGCGATTTCAGTTTGTTCCTGCGCCTTCAGCCAGCGAATCAAGAACAGCAAGATATAAAGTTGTGAGGGGACATATGGGGTATTTGGACGGTCATAAGGAGTAGGATAATGTTTAAAGCTGATATTCTTGGAGAGACGCTGAAAGACGGCATCGAGGCACTGACTATAATCGTGGATGAAGCGCGCGTGCACTTAGGCAAAGATGGACTCTACGCGAGAAACGCAGACCCATCGTATGTAGCGATGGTGCAGTTTGAGTTGTCGGCCAAAGCCTTCGAGAATTACGAAACCGACGAAGAAGTCGTCACGCTCGATTTGAAAAAGATGCAGGACATACTTGAGCTGGCTAATCGTACAGACGTAGTTAGAATAGCGATTGACGACAACCGGATGGCCCTGTCTTTTGGCGATCTCAAGTACACAATAGCTCTCTTAAGTCCCTATTCGATAAAGAAAGAGCCGAAAGTGCCAAAGATTGAATCTGCAGCACACGTCGTTATTACAGGTAAAGAGTTCAGGTGGGCGATCAAAGCGGCGGGCAAGGTGAGCGATAATATCGCGCTTGGATGTGCAAATACTGATTTTTTCATGGAAGCGCTAGGTGACGCAGACACAATGCGACTTGAACTGTCGAAAGACCAACTCATCGACGTGTCGCGCGCAGACGATAAATCAGATGAAGTGAAATCACTGTTTAGTTTAGAGTTCTTGATTGAAATGTCAAAAGCGGTCGGAAAAGCCTCTGAAGTTTCCCTCGACATAGGTAAGAACATACCGCTCAAGGTTGGATTCGATTTTGCTGACGGGAACGGTTCCGTCTCTTATCTACTTGCGCCGCGCATAGAGCAAGAATGAAACAGTCGAGCGTCGCAATTGACCGACGCTAGAAACATGGAGGAATATTTAGCTCTTTTTCCGTATACTTCTGCGGCAGCGCGCTACGTTGAAGCGTCTACAAAAACATTTGAATCACTCTTGGCGGTCGGCGAGTTTCCAAAGCGGGTTCTAAATAGGAGTGTTGAGAGGGTAACACGTGCGATCACCGGTAATATTTCTACATCGTCAATTGAGCGCGACGATTATGAGATTGAGATCTTCTCATACGTTATGGCAAGAGTGCTGGTCTCGTGTATCAGTGAAACGCTTCTGATTCAAAGATACGCAAATGCAGAGGCACAAGATGCTTTTGACAATTTGCGGCACACAGCCGAACCATCTCAGGATGAGTATCTGAAATCGTTACTCGACGATTTTCGGATGCCGGCATCTATGGAGAATAATGCCTTCCAACTACATTTCACTGACTTTGTCAGATATACAGGAAGGCTGAGAGGCCCTCAATGGCGACTCGTTAATCTGTTGAACAGGGGTCGTGTGACTCTAGCTAAAGGAGAGATGATCCAGATCTTAGCAGAGGTGGTGCGTTTGAAAGTGCTTGGCGGGTTGCCGCTGAAACTCAGCGGCAAAATGTGTGAAGAACTCTCGCCTTATACTTCACCATTGAAAGAAGCGTTCTCTCAAGTCTCGTTACATTCCATAGACTCTGGCCCAGTGGTCTTAGAAGCGTGCCCGCCATGCATCAAAGCTTTGCTTTCGCAAGTGAAAGCAGGCAGGAATCTGTCGCATCCTGCTCGGTTTGCATTAACCTCATTTCTAGCGAACATCGGCATGAAAGCCGACGAGATCGTACGCATTTACCAGACGTCTCCAGACTTTGACTACGAGCTTACCCGCTATCAAGTCGAACATATTAGAGGGGCTTCTGGGAAAGACTATATCCCGCCAGGGTGTTCAACGATGGAGACTTATGGCAATTGTGTAGAGAGCGAAGTCTTGTGCCAGCGCGTCACTCACCCGCTTTCGTATTATCGAGTGCGAATCAAACGTCGTGAAGGCGCGCAACCAAATCCACGAGAATAATCAGTTTGATAGAGTTTTGTGACAATTAAGCTCTAGCAATTGCACAAAGACTCTCTAGTTAAGCGTAGCATAGCGATGGTGGAAGCACTTGAACGCGAAAACAAAAGCATTCCTCGAAAGCAAGTTCAGAGAGTATTACCATAACGCTGTTATCGGACTCCCCCCCCGATTCCAGAAACGAGAATGGGCGTTTGTTCTTTTTGATTCAGCTTATCCTCGGCTTGTGATGCGACGACATAAGGCGTTCAGCTCGCAGAATGAATTCCAAACATATTTGACTGCAGTATCCCCAGCTCACGTGTACTACTCAACAGCATGTTACGCGTATCCCAGCGCCACACGTATGCAAGACAAGAAATGGGAGGGGGCAGACCTAATCTTCGATCTGGATGCGGACAAGCTTTTATCGGATTCTGTGCCGTCGTATGCACGAATGCTGCAATCAGTAAAAAACGAAACTGATAAGCTTTTAGATTTCCTCATGAATGATTTCGGTTTTGACTATACAGACTTCAGTATTGTTTTTTCCGGTGGTCGAGGTTATCACGTCCATTTGCGAGAAGGTCGACTTGTCACTCTAGGCAGTCACGAACGGCGAGAGGTTGTGAACTACTTGACCGGTACGGGTCTTGAGCCAGAATACCTCAGACGAACAACTTTTACTCCAATGCCTACCGACAACAGCTGTTGGGAGATTAGGATAAAAACGTGGATTGACATGTATTTCAAGCGCGTGCGTGACCTAGACACAGAAAAGGCAATCACAGAGCTTTCCGCCTTTAAAGCCATTGGAAAGCGGCGTGCAAAGGAGATTGTCGACGTAATGTCGGAAGATTCTACGATCCAACCCTTGTTACAAACGAGACTGATGCCACTAGCTGCTTGGAAGAGTCTAATCAGGGAAGCAATCTCGCAGATAAAGGTAAGTATCGACGTACCGGTAACAGCGGACACGAAGAGGTTGATCCGACTACCCACGTCTCTACACGGCGCGTCTGGGTTCCGCGTTACACCATTGACGCTCGACGAATTCCGCCGTTTTGAGCCTCTGCACGACGCAGTAGTCTTTACCGACCGTTCCATTTCTGTGAAAATTCTTAAGCCTGCAATAGCTGAATTAAAGGGTGAAACTATTAAGGTTCATCAAGGTACAACAGAGTTGCCTGAACACACGGCTGTCTATCTTATGGCGCGAGGGCTTGCTGAATATGAATCTAGACGACTTGAAAGTGATCAGAAATGAAGAGCGCCGCTCACGACGACTAACCGAGTTGAAGAGTGATTTCTACTCTGAGTTCAAAGAATACGTTGATTCATTGAAAAACAGCGACGATCCTCAAAAACAAGACGAACTTGAAAATGCTTTGCGAGTTGCAGACGCGATTTATGACAAGCGTGTGGCGAAAATAATCAAGCTAGCGGCGCTCGCAGCAAAAGGACATAAAGAAGATGCATCGCTAGCCTACGCCGAGGCTCAGATCTACGATACGGTTTACAGCGTATTTACCACTTATCGCGACTGCTTGGTTGCACAAAAGGAATCTAAAGAAGGCGGTCGTCCTAAGTCACCTCCGGTCCTCCAAGCAGATGAAAACCTCAGAGTCGCTCGGCCTCTCGCTGATGAAGACTCTTTTCATGTGAAGCTTGACGAGGTAAGCGTTAAACAGCCTCACGCAGGAAAGGGAAGTCAGCGTTTAAACGATTTCAATGAAGACGCGCAAGAGAATATGGATTTAAACGAAGCTCGCCACGACGAAAGGACTTTAATACGAGAACACGAGAACATGAGATACCTCCAAGTGCGAGTTTTGACAGATATTCCAACGTTTATAGGGCTCGATGGCGAAAACTACAAACTTGGTGAAGGCGAAACAGCTCTACTGCCGGAGGGTAACGCCCAGGCCCTTTCCGATCGCCATGTAGCTATCATAGTCGGTGATAAACTTGAAGATGCCAAAGAAGGTCAAGTCGATATGTCCGGTGTGCCGAAAACACACCATTCAAGAAGTTGAAAAAGTGCGCAAGGGGCGTGCATCGTCTTTGACGTGGATCGCGCGCCAAAAAAAGCGGCGAAGCGGCATTGGCAATCTCGGTAAGTTCTCTAAGGTTCCGGGTGGGGATAAGCCCACTAAGCGAGTAAACATCCGCTATCGCTGCACTGAGTGTAACAAAGCACATACGCGAAAAGGGTTTCGGGTATCGAAATTCGAATTAGTGGAGGTGTAGATTATGAGTAAATTCCTGCGTGTTCGATGTATGGATTGTGAGAACATCCAGATCGTGTTTGGCAATGCCTCGTCAGTTGTGAACTGTATAGTCTGTGGGAGAACCCTCGCAGAACCGCGTGGGGGAAGGGCGGACATAAGGACGCAAATACTTGAGGTCCTATGAGAAAAGCCTGGCCAGAGATCGGAGATTTAGTCGTCTGTACTGTAGTTAATGTCGTCGACTTCGGAGCTTTCGTCCAACTTGACGAGTACGACAAGAAGGAGGGGCTCATTCATATCTCCGAAGTTGCCTCGGGGTGGGTTAAGTACATTAGAGACCATGTTAGAGAAGGTCAAAAGATTGTTTGCAAAGTTCTGAACGTCGATCCTGGTCGAAGCCACATAGATCTCTCGTTCAAAGACGTGAATGAGCATCAGCGCCGCGCTAAAATTCAAGAATGGAAGAGCGAACAAAAGGCGGAAAAGTGGCTTGAGTTTGTTGCAGAGGCAACAGGGGTCGCTAAAGAAACCCTTTACGATCAACTCGCTGACAAATTTGGCGGCCTATACTTTGTTTTCGAGGACGCTGCCACGAGAGGCGCAGAAGCTCTCACGGGACTTCAACCAGAAGTTGCTGCCCAGATTGCGCTTATTGCGAAAGAGAATGTAAAAATACCGTACGTCTACATAACGGGCTATGTGGATTTGGGCTGCCCGCAACCAAACGGGATAGACGTAATCAAACGAGCTCTAAAAGCTGCTATGAAGTCTGAGAATGATGAAGTTCACTTTGACGTAACCTATATTGGTGCGCCTCGCTACCGGATAAGAACAGTCGCCTTGGATTACAAAACAGCAGAAAACGCGATGAAAAAAGCAGCAAACGCAGCTATTGCGGTAGTCATCAAGGCTAGCGGCACTGGTAAGTTTCATAGGGAACTTCAATCATCATAATATGCATACGGTTTAGGTGAACAGATTATGAAGCTTCGGAAATGCCACGAGTATACCTTTCAGGAAAAGTGCCTAGTGTGTGGGCAAGCAACTGCGACGGCGCGCCCACCAAGATTCTCACCAGAAGATCGATATGGGAGGTACCGGAGAATTCTCAAGCGCGAGACAAGAGCGAGGTCTAAGTGAGCTTTTGATTTGAGCAGCATGATCTCTTGGGAAGAAATGGGATTTAAATGAAGCGAATAGAAATCAAGCATATTGAAGACGTCGAATTGGAAAACCCGATTCTAGTTGAGGGATTGCCTGGAATTGGGCACGTCGGAAAACTAGTCGCTGAACACATAATAGATGAGCTTGGCGCGCAGAAAATAGCGGAGATATACTCCTCGCATTTTCCACCGCAGGTGATAGTACTTGCCGATGGATTGGTGAGGATGGTCAGAAGCGAGTTTTATGCAGTCAAGAGCGAGAAGCAGGATTTGTTAATCCTAGTTGGGGACCATCAAAGCGCGACAAATGACGGCCACTACGAACTGACTGACGCGTATCTGGACATAGCAAAGAGAAACAAGGTACGAAGAATCTACACGCTTGGCGGTTATGGTCTCGGACAACTTGTCGAAAAACCTGCAGTCCTCGGGGCTGTGAACAACCCAGCGCTGGTCGTAGAAATGAAAGAATACGGGGTAGCATTTAAAGAAAACGAGCCAGGTGGGGGCATCGTAGGCGCTTCTGGATTGTTGTTAGGCCTCGGAGGCCTAGCCGGAATTGATGCAATCTGTTTGATGGGTGAGACGTCTGGTTACTTAGTCGATCCAAAAAGCGCTCAAGCGGTATTGCGAGTCTTATGCAAGGCTCTTAGTATTGATATTAATATGCGAGCGTTGGAAGACCGTGCTAAAGACATGGAAAAAATCGTTGCACGGCTCAGGGAAATGGAACAGACTGGGATGCACGAAGTAGCGAGCGAGGAGGATCTTCGCTATATACGCTAACAATTCCGTTAAAGAGCGGTACGATGGTTGCTGGCGCTAGAGCACCCGTTGTCTCTCAATATATAGAGGAGGTTAATCGTGATTAAGGTTAATATTGACAAATGTGGGCATTGTGGCGCTTGTGTATCAGTTTGTCCCACTAACTCGATAACGCTTATCGAGTCGTGTCTAGAAATTGCAGATACGTGTACAGCGTGTGAGACCTGTGTGACAATTTGTCCGGTAGGTGCTCTAGCAATTTGTTAATTAGGGGGGCTCGAGCGTGAAAGACAAATACGACGTTGTAGTAGTAGGCGCTGGCCCCGCCGGTTCTTATGCTGCTGCGACGGCAGCAAGCGATTGCGACGTTCTTTTGATTGAAAAGCGGCAAGAGATCGGCGATCCTGTGCGCTGTGCTGAGGGCATCTCGAAAGAGGCTCTCTCAAAGTTTCTACGACCCAAAAAAGAATGGATCGCAAACAAAGTAATTGGCGCCCGCATATTTGCGCCTGATGGAACGATCTTGGAAGTATCAGAAGAACTTGCAGGGCCCGAGGTGGGCTATGTGCTTGAACGCAAGATTTTTGATCGAGATCTTGCGAAGCGAGCAGCCAAAGCAGGGGCCGATGTAACTGTTCGTACACGCGCTACCGGCGTCATTAGAGAAGATGGGTTTGTTTGCGGTGTTAAAGTCCGACAGCTTGGTGAATCACTTGAGATACAGGCAACTATAGTTATTGCGGCTGATGGAATCGAGTCACAAGTCGCCCGCTGGGCAGGCATTAATACGACTCTAAGACCAAGCGATCTCGAGAGCTGTGCACAATACCTAATGACAAATGCCGATTTGGAACGAGATTATAATGATTTTTATCTTGGTTCGGAATCTCCCGGCGGCTACGCCTGGGCATTTCCAAAGGGGCCTCAAGAAGGAAACATCGGGTTAGGGGTTCTTGCGAGCAAATTAGAGAACAAGCACCCCATAGATTATTTGAATGCGTTTGTGGAAAGACACTTTCCTAACGCTCAACCGGTTGAAATGCATCTAGGCGGCGTTCCTGTTAGCAAGCCAGCTCGGAAGACGGTGGACAATGGGCTCATGCTCGTCGGTGACGCTGCCCGCCATGTAGACCCTATTACAGGTGGAGGCATAATCAACGCGTTGGACGGTGGTAGACTCGCTGGCGAGGTCGCAGTGCAAGCGGTTCGAGCACAAGACCCTTCATTGAAGGTACTAAAGAACTATGAAGCAGGCTGGCGCGCTTCTTTTGGAAAAAAGCTCGAACGTAATTACAAAATTAAGGACATGTTTGTAAATCTTTCCGATGCTGAGCTAAACAAGCTCATTCGTTCGATTGAAGGCCTTCCACTTGAAGAAATGAGTGTTGCTGGAATTGTTAAACGTTTGATCTCCCGTAACCCGCGACTATTGGCAAGCCTGCGTCATTTGTTTTAAGAGAACCCCACCCTACATGAAAGTTGCCGGAGTAGATGAAGCCGGAAAAGGAGCTGTCTTAGGCTCACTATTTGTCGCAGGGGTCTCCATTGACTCTTCAGCGTTGAAGTATTTAGATAGGATGGGATTAAGAGACTCAAAAGCATTAAGTCCAAAGCGCCGCGAGTTTCTATCAAAGCGAATTGAAAAAGTATGCGCTGTCCAGTTGCAGGAGATTACGGCTCAGCAAATAGACGAACTGAGAAGAATCCTGACTATGAATGACATCCTTGTCAGGGGGCATGCTCAAAGCTTGCGTCTTTTAAAGCCTGATGCAGCCTTTGTCGACGCTGCCGACGTTAATGCAACGCGATTCTCTCAGCGCGTGAAGGAAGCAAGCGGAATAAGCAACGTAATCGCAGAACACCATGCGGACTCAAATCGTGTCATCGTGTCAGCAGCGTCGATCATCGCGAAAGTTAGTCGGGATGCGAGCATCCAAGTACTCGAATACTCACTCGGTGTGAACATAGGCAGTGGTTATCCGTCGGACGCAAAGACGATTGCTTTTTTGAAAGAGTGGTTGGATGAGCGTGGGGAATTACCACCCCAAACTAGATATTCTTGGAAAACTGCTCAGAAAATGCTAGCGCTCGCTTTAATAAAGGAACCGTAGCAGCTCGCAGTGAGGTTTAGGCCACAGGCGCAATTGTCACACAGACGCGTTATCTCAACTTCTCGAGGACTTTTTCGAAAAAACTCTTTTCACCTAGGACGAAAAGAGACTCCTCTTGATCCTTATAAAAGTGGATCTCATCATTTTTGTGAACGGTTTCACTGTATTGGCCATCGACCACGATCGCAGCATCTTTTTCCCTTATTGTTACAGCTACCGTGCCCTCATTATAGACTAGCCACGGACGAATTGAAAGTTTGTGCGGCGCAAGCGGGACGATGAGGAATGCGTCCACACGTGGATCTACGATTGGACCTCCCGCGCTCCTCGCGTAAGCGGTTGAACCAGTTGGCGTCGCTATAATCACACCGTCTGCACGTAAGACATCCACAACGTGATCATCTACCTCAATACTAAACTCTAGTATTTTTGCTGGGCGTGAAGTGACGATTACTGCTTCGTTAGTAGCAGACGGTAGTCGTCTCTCATTCACTGAAATAGCTAAACGTGAGTGTGCGGAGACGCGGAAACCATCCAGCAGGTTTTCAACAACGCTGAGAGCCCTTTCAGGACCGACGTCTGCCAAGAAGCCGACCTTTCCGACATTTATGCCGACTATTGGAATCGGGTGTCGAAGGGTTTGAAGAACGCGCAGAATCGTGCCGTCTCCTCCTACGGTCACTATTACGTCGGCGCCGAAGGTTTCCAAGGGTACTCCTTCTTTTCCCAGCGCTTGAGCGGTTTCATTGTCGTAGATCGTCTGAGCACGCCCGTTCAGGTGGTGACCTATTTCCGCAGCTAAGTCGATTGCTTCTTTACTGTCACATCTGGAGACGATTCCTATCTTCATTCTATGTAACAAATCTCGTTGGTTTCTTGAATAGCGCGCGCAGGCGGACGCTCATCGTTAAATCTAATGCGTATACATTTATATTTAATGCTCGTCTATTATCTCATATGAAGGAGCAAACGGAAATAAGGACGCTCAAAGTAGGCCGTTATATCATAATAGATGATGAACCTTCAACTATAGTCAATTTAGCAACATCAAAGCCGGGCAAGCACGGATCAGCCAAAGCGCGAATAGACGCGATCGGAGTTTTCGACGGGCAGAAGCGGTCAATTGTGCAGCCCGTTAGCGCTAAGATCTATGTACCTACTGTTGAAAGAAAAGGAGCGCAAGTTCTTTCTGTTATGGGAAACGTCGCGCAGCTCATGGATTTGAACGACTACTCAACTTTTGAGATCGAGATCCTTCCAGAATATATAGATAAGCTAGAAGCTGGTAAGGATGTGACGTACTTGGAATCGATGGGAAAGCGCAAATTAGACATCAAATCATAAGTCCAACCGGAACTCACTTTTTGCCGCATGATATTTGCCGATTCAGGTTCCGATTACGCAAGCAGCAAGTACGTAATACACGGTATTTTGTTTGACGGAACCTCCTCGTTTAGAACCGGTTCCCGATGGGCTCCTGAAGCTATACGGAAAGCTTCTCACAACTTTGAGCCGTATGACTTTGAGTACGATCGGGAACTTTCAGAGTTGTTAGTGCACGATATGGGCGATACCGAGTATGGCAACCTAGACGAGATGGTTGCCGATCTCGAGGCAACAACTTCTCGTTTAGTTAAGGACGAAAAAGTGCCTATAACGTTGGGTGGTGAGCACTCAATCACCGTTCCCTGCATAAAGGCCTTAGCGAGAGAAACGGAGCTCTTAGCAGTTATTTTTGATGCGCATTTGGATTTCAAGGAGAATTATCTTGGTAATGAATTCGGCCACGCATGCGTTGCACGGAATATAGTCCATCTTGGAGTACCGCTGATTCAAATCGGAATCCGCAGTGGAGCTCGCGATGAGTATGAGCGTGCGCTAGATACCAGCGTTATTTATACAATGGACCAGGTTAGACGCGTGGGAATCAAAAAAATCTTGAGCGATATTGAACACACAGCAAAAAATAGAGTTATCTACCTATCCATTGACATGGATGCTATAGACCCTTCTTTTGCGCCGGGCGTAGGAAATCCTGAGCCCTATGGGTTAACGCCCTTGGAACTGCAAACGGCAATCCGAGAGTTGTCGCCTCGTGTGTCTGGTTTTGACATCGTTGAAATCACTCCTGATTACGACATGGGAATGTCGGCCCTTGTCGGGGCGAAATTCGTTCGGGATTTCTTGTTCGTTCACTCAAGCGTTTTGTAACAAGCTATTATTATGGAGACGATTTAGTGAACCCGGTCAAACACGCTAAAGTCGAAAAAGGAATCACTGTAGCCGCCCTTATCCAGCAGTACGAAAACTGTGCTTTTGGGGCGGGACGCTTAGCCAAAGCTGTCAAAATTTACAGAGAAATGCAAGCTGAAGATGTTACGTGCTTCTTTGGCCTCGCAGGAGCTATGATCCCTGCTGGAATGAGACAGGTCGTTGTTGATATGATTAAGCGTCGTGATATTGACGTTCTGGTTACGACCGGAGCTAATTTAGTGCACGATTTGATCGAAGCGTTCGGCGGCGAGCATTGTCAAGGCCAAAGTAGCGTGAATGACATCGAGCTAAAGAACTCCAAAATTGATAGGATATACGACGTCTATCTGGCTGATAAACATTTCACAACGTTTGAAAATAGGTTTGATACAATCGTTACCGATATCCTTGATTCACGCCCACGAAAGCAGTTCACTATCTGTGAGTTCTTGCAGGAAATCGGGTCGCGCATTAAGGATAAAAACTCCATTTTGCGAGCCGCGGTGGATAACCAAGTCCCCGTTTTTTGTCCTGCAATTGCTGACTCTTCGATTGGCCTTCAGAGTTGGGTGTTCGGGTACAAACGTGATCTTCAAGTTGATACATTCAAGGATATTCGACAAATCATGGATATCTGCTACAAAGCGAGAAGGGCTGGGGCGCTTTTTATTGGCGGCGGCGTTCCGAAGAATTTTATTATGCAATCAATGCTTCTCATTCCCAGAGGGCTCGACTTTGCCATTCAACTCACAATGGATACGCCCGAGACGGGGGGCCTCTCCGGTGCCACATTGGACGAAGCGAAGTCGTGGGGGAAAATAAGTGAACACGCTGAGACGGTAACTGTATATTCAGACGCGACTATTACGCTGCCAATCCTAATTGCTTCCACGTTGTAAGACGCTAGTTCTTAATACTACAAGAGCTAAAAGCGCCGACCCTCAACGCGATCCATGTTGAAGCTCGCTGTTTTTGCGATTGCCATCACAGCAAAGGTTCCAGCCTGAACCGGATCGGTGACCACCAGGTCGGCCACATCTGTTACGGAGCCTGCCATATTAAGAGCAATGACCTTAAAGCCCTCATTTTGCAGCTTTGTGACCTCTTTAGTAATTTTTCCACCCATTAGAGAACCAGCTAGTACTAAAATACTTGCTCGATGCGTTCTGGAAACCGCATTTACCGCTTTTGCTATGTTATTCTCGTCTATAATAGGCAAAGTGTCAATGCTAATCCGCTCGCCTCGAATGTTATGTCTATCAGCTTCTGTAATTGCTCCAAGGGCTACTTGCGCAACCTGAGCGCCCCCGCCGATTATTATGATCCTGGAACCCCAAATCTTTTCGAATGTTTGGTGAAAAGAAACGCTTTCAACGTGAGCGATAGCTTTTAGCTTTTTAGCTAATTCACGCCCATTTGGTACATTCTCAATTTCCATGTAGATTGCGGCCAAGCCTTTGTGCTTTCCTTTTGCGAGAATAAACTGCTGCGTATACTGTATGTTCCCCTCAAAATGCGCAACCGCAGCTGCAATATCTCTTAAAACGCCTGGTTTGTCTTGGCATATCACATTTATCGCTGTTGACATCTCAATCCCTCTGTAGCTCCGATCAGCGGTTCAAAGGCCGATGTGGTGCATTTAAAATTCCTTCTTCCGTAATTATCGCCGTGACTAACTCCACGGGAGTCGCATCAAAGGCGGGGTTTTCGACGCGTACCGAGCGGGGGGCGATTTGCTTTCCGCGGCAAAATTTGAGCTCATTCGCGTCGCGCTCTTCAATCTTGACAACTGAGCTTTCATAATCAAAGGTTGATAAAGGCGCAGCTACATAAAACGGTACGCCGTGAGTTTTGGCGCAAATAGCTAGCATATACGTTCCTACTTTGTTATAGACTGCAGTTTGCGTAATCCTATCTGCACCCACTATCACGCTGTCGATTTTTCCTTGCTTCATTATCGAAGCAGCCATGTTATCAGCGATTAAGGTAGTGGGGACATGGTCTTCCAGCAATTCAAACGCTGTAATACGGCTTCCTTGGTTGAGCGGTCGAGTCTCGCACGCATATACAGCGATCCGCTTTCCCTCTTGTATTGCAGAGCGTACGATTCCCAAGGCAGTTCCCCAACCTACCGTCGCGAGTCTTCCTGCGTTGCAGTACGTCATTACAACGTCGCCATCTTTCAGCAAAGATGCGCCAAAGGCACCTAGAGCCTTATTAGCTGCCACATCGTCTTCGGCTGTGCAAATCGCTTCATTAAGCGCCACTTCTCTAACTTCTTCAACTGTAATGCAGGGCTCGACGGCTCTTAGAACGCGATCAACCCCGTAAAACAGATTAATGGCAGTCGGACGTGTTTCTAAAATCGAGCTTGCTACTAGATGTATGTGTGCTTTTAGTTTGACTGCGCTACGGCCTTTCTTCTTATGTGCAGCAAGAGCAACGCCATAGGCACCAGCCGCTCCGAGGGCTGGCGCTCCGCGCACTTTCAATGTTTTTATCGCATTGATGAGTTGATTTATTGTGGTAATTCTCACGAACTCGTAAGTGACAGGGAGCTTAGTCTGATCGACTAATACAATGTCGCCTGAGTCCCAGAAAATCGTCAGTTTTTCATCAAACTGCTGGTCCATATACTTAACTGGAAATTGAAGTTTACAAGCTTAACGGTAGAACGTCATTACAGAGCGATGGCGTGGGGCGCTCGAGCAATTGGTGTTCTTTGCATTCGAATACCGCCGACGAAGTCTCAAAACTCAATCCGTGCTCTGGCAACCGGTTCATCGTTGAGGGGCGCATTTCCTTTTTTGTACAATATATTGTCCTATAGCAACCATTAAATAATAGGTATCATAATTGTCCTAAGAAATCGCAAATGCTTGCAGATGATCTAATACGGGCAACGTTTTCATCAGATGAGGAGCTAAAAAGCACCCTTTTGCACTCAATCAGAGAGCTTGGATTTTCGGTCACTAAGTTTGCTGAGATATCAGGGGTCTCCTCAAGCACACTTTATAAAATCATTTCCGGAGAACGCGAACCAAACCTTAAGACACTTAGAGAGATCCTTAAAGCGGTCAGAAGGTTAGAAGGAACCTCAAAGAAGGGGGAACTCATTGCCGTTGTGGCAGCAAGGCCTGTACTGGATAAGATAACTGAAAGGTCGATGGTAATAGACGAAAAAGAGATCATCATACGAGAGTACCCTGCAACCTCAATTGAAGAAGCTTTGATTGCAGCTATCCACGCTGAACGAGATGGCGCGCTCGCGCTGGTTTGTGCTCCGATCGTCAGCCCAACGGTCGAGAAGATCCTACGCATCCCAGTCGCTTCAATTATGCCGCAAAATAGCCTAGTAGAAGCGATCAAGCTTGCCGCACGGAAAATCAGTTGACGAAGCACTTGTTAAGGATGGCTTAGTTCTGGCGTTGCTTGGGGCCAATAAGCTAGCTCCCCCCTAGTCAGTGCAGAAATGATCTGCTTCGCCTCGATTCTAGAGCCGATTCTCTCAAAAAACTAATAGTAGTAGAAGAAAATTCATTTGTGCTCTTCGCACTGTTTTCTGTCAGGACTGTTGACCGTTAGAACTAGAAACACCCATACTTTAGTACACGTATATCTGACTCAAATCAGGTATGCTGCGATATCGCTATCGATGATGGTTTCGCAGTAATTACATCTTAACACAAACGAATCAAGGACTCTGAACTTTGAATAAACGGGTTCTCTGCTGTTAGAAATACAGTTTAAGTTGGGGCACCGAACGACGTGGGTGATTACGTTCGGCAAAACAACTGAGTTTTTTTGCACAACTTCATAATCCCGTATGATGTTAATCGTCGCTTGAGGCGCTATAAGAGCAATCTTGTCAACTTCTGCTGGAACCAGCTCCCGGTCTTCTATCTTGACGATATCTTTTCGTCCGAACGGTAACCTCTTGCTTGAAACGTTCATAGCGACGCTAACGATTGCCTTCGTAGTGCCGGTTATGTCGAGTATTTTGAGTACGTTCAGAGCATTTCCGGCCGTAATATGATCTATGACAGAGCCATTTTTGATCGATCGGACTCGTAATTCTTCCTTGACTTTTTTCGGTATCATATCGCACCATTCATGAGAATGGCAAGCAACGCCATTCTGACGGGTATCCCGTAGAACGCTTGTTTGAAATACCTCGCATGTTTGGTTTGATCTACTTCTGGGGCTATTTCGTCAACGCGTGGAAGTGGGTGCATGATAATTAGATTTTCGCGTACCCGCTCTATGACGCGTAATGTTAGCCGGTAACTCTTTGCAACTCGCAAATACTCGTTTGGATCAGGAAATCGCTCTTTTTGTATTCGCGTGACATAGAGAACGTCTACATCGCGAATGACTTCGTCTACGTTCTCGGCTAACCTAACTGAATCCAAGGTATTTACGATATGCTTGGGCATTTGAAGTCCTTCTGGGGCGACCAGTGCAATGTTCGCGTTGAACATGTTAAGGGCATAGGCTAACGAATGAGCGGTTCTTCCGTATTTCAGATCTCCGAGTAAAGCTATGTCGAGATCGTCTAGGTGACTCTCTTTTTTTATCGTATAAAGATCAAGGAGGGTTTGGGTTGGGTGGTGCCCCGCTCCGTCCCCCCCATTTATGATGGGAATCCTCGATATTTCACTAGCCATGCGGGCTGCGCCCTCTCTTGGGTGCCTGAGGACTATGGCATCCGCATATTCTTCAACAACTTTTATCGTGTCGGCGAGAGTCTCCCCTTTTAGCACCGAGCTTTCTTCTGAAGTCAAGCTTAGAGTGGAGCCGCCCAGCCGCTTCATCGCTGAGTCGAACGAGAGTTGCGTCCTCGTACTGGGTTCAAAAAAAAGTAGCGCCAATATCCGGTTTTGGAGCACCCGAACGCCAGTTTTTGCGTACGGCATCATTCTCTCGGAACAGTCTAAAATAAACTCAATATCTTCGCGCGTCAAATCTCGTACTGAAACGACGTGCCTTTTCTTGAACATCTCATTTATATTGATAAAAGAAGCTTTTATAGTTTGTTAAGCGTTTGAGTATCTACTCACGATCGCCTGCGCAGGCTTCGAATTCGGCGCAAATATGCATTATAGCTGCTTAATGACCGTCTCTACTTCTTGTCTGTACGCTTTCTGATCGTAGCCGGAAATGTAGGCTAAGGCCATTGCCCCACCGGCCCCGACACCTTCCTTCACTTCACCGATTTCATATTTCTGGAGTGCGCCAATTGAGCTTTTTGAGAAATCTGGATAAGCGCTAAATGCATCTATTTCTAACTCTTCAATCAGCTCGACGAACCGTGCTGAAGTGTCGTCAAAGACATATTTGGTCGTTGCTAAAACAAGATTGTCGCTAAATTCGAGCTCCTTTAAGACGGCAGCGATTGCGCCCATTTGGGTCCCACCGGCTAGCACAACCTCCTTTCCTGAGTTGAGGAAGCCTTCGGTTAGCCCAACCACGCAAGGCATCATCGGATCACCGAATAGCTTAATTGCCCGCATTGGATCATGTCTCAAGGTTCCTGGACTGATCGACGCACATCGCATTGCCTTTCTCACGACTTCTTCCTTTAAAGCTATAGGATTCGCGGCGAAACTGCTACTAACGTTTGCGGTGTAGCCGAGCGCTCGCAGCACACATAATGCCGTAGTTGTCCCTCCTGGAATCGTCTCTCCTATCACTGCTAGGTCGCAGTTGCAATATCCTGCAAGCCTGCGAGAAGCGTCGCGGATTGTGGGGGCGTCAGGAACTCCAGGTCGAAGACGGATATCATAGCCCTGTTTTGCGCGAAGGTCGTAGTAGGGTACTCCTGGGACAATTTGTGAGCCTGAGTTTATTAGGAAATGTGCGCATTGCGATAGATTAAGGCCGGCGCGAGTTAAAACGGCTGGAGTAGCTGCACCAGACGGCGCATCAGACATCACTCCAATTGTCTTTAGCTTTCCATGGGAAACGATTTCTGCATCGGCAGCAGGCGTGTATTGAATATACTGCTCGAAGCTTCCTGCTCCCGATATACCAGTAATGGTCGCGATCTCCGAGTTGGAGAGAACCAGCAAAAAAAGTGGTCGCTCTTTGCTGCCGAATCTCTTTCTTAGATTTGAGGATTTTCCTGAAAAGTTGCGGCAGTTCGTTACCCACATGACTAGCGAATTACTTCGTGCGTTCTCGACCCTCACCGGTGTTGTCTTCTTGTCGAAGCCGAGGGAGGGTATACGCTCCAAATGGCATTACTGTAATTCGGGCATTTGGGCCGTACTTGCTCAAGGTTGCTTGCAGGGCACTGTCTAAATCACGGGAGCAGAGTAAGAATGCTCGCTCGACAATTTCCCTTTGAAGCTCGGAGACAAGGTAGACGTCCGCTCGTTGGGTAAGCTTCGCTAAGATCCCGGCTTTATGTCCACCAATTTCGAAAGCATAGTCGAGCCTGTCAATAAGCTCCTGTTTGTCGTGTGCTTCATTAATCCATCTCTCGAATACTTTTTCACCCAGTCCTTCTGGACATTCAGCCGCTAGCACGATGGCGCCTCCGTCTTTGAGCGCGTATTTGGCATTATCTAGCGCTTTTTGTGCTTGAAAGAGGTTTATGTCCTTTGGTTTGCCGCCAGCAGAAACAAGCACAACATCCGCGAGTTCTTGTATCGGTATTATGTACATGGAATCGACGACTTCGGCCCCTTCTCGGTGTGCCTGAATCGGATCACCTGCGACGGCTTTGACGATCTGTTTTTTTGCGTTAAGCACTACATTTACGATAAAATCGCATCCAATTAGTTGGCCCGCGTCTTCAAGATCGCGCCTCACAGGGCTATCAAGCCTCCCCGCCTCAGCATTTGGCTGCAGCATCAGTTTGTGATTTGATTCAATCGTCTCGCGCGCACAAACGCCTGGGAGTAAGGACTTGTATCCGCCGCTGTATCCAGCAAAATAATGGAGTTCAACGGCGCCGAGGCAAACCCTCACATCGGAGTCGAGCACCACTTTGTTAGCGTAAACTCGTGTCCCTCGTGACGTCGTGCTGACAAAAACACAGTTATTACCGTCATGGTTGATGCAGCGGTAATGACCAAAAACTTCTTCGCCTACGAGTCCTTTCATTTCTGGCTCGGAAAGAGGTCTGTGAATTCCGAGGGCAAACAAGATCGTGATCCGGCTGTCAGGAACTTCTGCTTCTCGTAATTCGTCTAAAACGTGCGGCAGCAACTTTTTGGTTGGAGTGGGTCTAGTCACGTCACTCACAATAATTACTACGCTCAAACCATTTTTCGAGGCTTTCTTTTGCGATACGATTTCACGGAGCGTGAGCGTTCCCACAGGATCATTCATGGCACGAATGATCTCTTTTTCTTCATCCAATACTTCGATGTCCTGTGGTTCGATAACCTGAATTAGGTTTTTATCATTGAGTATGACTGAGGTCTCACCTTGTCCATATTTGAGAGTGAGTTGCGATTTCCCCATCAGGGACTGTTACGTCTTTTTTAGTATATCAATATGCAATAAGCCGTAAAGCGCAAATCGACGAACGAGGCGGAACTAGTTTCATATAGAATTATTGCCATAAGGAGAGCTGGGATACGTTATATTCCGTTGCAAACTAGTAAGGGGGGGCTCAAAGTTGTACAGATCATATGCTGAGATGCCAAAAATCAAGATCCCAGGCGATATAGACGTTAAGATAAGCGACAGCACCTTGAGAGACGGGTCACAAATGCCCGGAATCGTACTTAAAAAAACACAGAAATTACGGATATTCGAGTTTTTACACGAAATGGGCATAGAGAAGTTGGAGTGTTTCGTCTTCAAAGAGCGAGATCGCGCGTTGGCTCGCGAAATGCTCGACTGCAACTACGATCACCCTGAGATTACTGGGTGGGCGCGCGCAAACACGGCAGATATCGATATGAACCTCAGTGTGGACGGCATAAACGAGGTAGGCATTCTGATGTCTATATCAGATACGCACATTTTCGACAAACTTGGCTTGAAGGATCGGGAGCAGGCGCACGACAAGTACGCCGAAGCCCTTCAATATGCAGTAGATCACGGGTTGAAGGTCCGATGCCATCTTGAAGATATTACGCGCTCAGATATTCCAAACTTCGTTATCCCATTCGTGAAGGACTTGCTCAGTATTGCCCCTGATGCGATATTTAGAATCTGTGACACTTTAAACTACGGAGTGCCGTTCGAAGAATGCCAGTTGCCGTTGAGCATACCCAAGATCGTGCGCTCCTTCAAAGAGATCGGAGCGGAGAATCTCGAAATGCACGTACACGATGACTTCGGACTCGGTGTGGCAAACACTTTGGCAGGATACTGGCACGGAGCTAATTGGTCGAGCTTGACCTTCATGGGGATCGGAGAACGGGCAGGAAACACCGAGCTTGAAAAGATTCTAACCTTCCTTTTTTGCCGTGTGAAAGGTTTCGAAAAGTACAATCCTGCACCGGTGACGGAGCTTACACGCTATTTAGAACATGAGCTTGCTTTCAGACTTCCAAGAAACAAAGCTATTGTCGGTGAAAATATTTTCGCTCACGAGAGCGGCATACACACCGACGGCGTCTTGAAGAATCCTTTCACTTACGAGCCGTTTCCTCCTGAGGTTGTGGGTGGGCAGCGAATGCTGCTCATAGGGGATTCTTCAGGAAGAGAAGTTGTCCGCTATAAGATGGAACAAGTTTTGAATGAGCTTCTGGGCGTGGAAGTAAACTTGAGGAAAAACGATCGACGGATCAAGATGATCTGCAACGATATTCACAAGCTCTACGACGAAGAGGCTCGCACTTCGAGCGTTTCAGATGATGAGTTGAAGGAGTACGCCATCAAATACTTCCTGACGAGTGAGGAAGTGTTCCCGCCCTGGATTGCTCACACGCGTTACGAATAACTAGCTCGCGGAGGCAGGAACTACGAAGGAGTGTCGTTACCGCCGGAGCGAAAGCATTTCGCTCGGCTCTGGAAACCTTGAGTACCACTCTTGCTGCCTTGCCGGCGAGGGTATTATGGTTCACGAGGCACAGTGCGATGAGTGTGGAGTTGAAGAGCTGCGTAGGAGTTTTGATTGTCGTCATATGTGTTTGAAGAAGCGCTTCTTAAGTGGAGGGCGCTCGCAGGAGTGTGTGAGCTGCGCTGAGAAGGGTAGCGTATTAGATAAAAGGCGCAGCGCGTGCATAACCTGTTTAGAAAAAGAATAGACTGCGCATCCTATCTGTCACTACCTGCTTTTCAGGTAGCTTTCGACCTTGTTGATAATGCTGTCAACTACTTCGCTTGTTCGAAGACTGCCCCCGAGGTCGTAAGTCGTTTTTCCTTCGGCAATTACTTCTTGTAGAGCATCAAAGATCATGGCAGATTCGTGCGGGTTACCTAAGTAATCAAGCATCCAAGCTCCGGCGAGCACAGTGGCAGTGGGATTTACTTTGTCAAGGTTCTGGTACTTTGGAGCTGATCCGTGAGCGGGTTCAAACATCGCGTAGCTATCTCCA
>Ga0209777_10002053_pt1 | contig 27329 bp, 25 predicted proteins | sample FrelakmetHBP12HB_FD_187147 | JGI IMG/M metagenome (GOLD analysis project Ga0209777, IMG submission 187147) | Freshwater lake sediment microbial communities from the University of Notre Dame, USA, for methane emissions studies -HBP12 HB (SPAdes)... | ecosystem: Environmental > Aquatic >...
ATCTCGCCACGATGGTCAATCGCACCCGAAATGGTGAAGGACAATGTAACCTTTGTCACACCTGCCGCCAGGGCGGCGTCAGGAACCGAGAACTGATACACTCCCGGCTGATGTGTCGCGTATTACAGAGCCCGCAGGTCCAGTACCATCCGCCCCGGAATCGCGCTTCGCCGAGATCCAGATTGCATTTCGGACAGCGGGGTGGCGTGGTTACCCGCAGGCCCGGGAACTGCCCGGCCGGCAGCTCACCGGAGGCTTCCTGCGGGACCTTTGCGGTCCAGGAAAGCCCGGCGTGATTGATGTCATTGACGGACTGACCGTACTTGCGGAATTCGGTCCAGAACCGCACCAGCGCGACGAGCGTATTTCGGTAGTCGCCCCGCGGGCGCTCCCGGATGAAGACTACGACCCAGAGAACGGCAAGTAGCGAGACGAGCGACGGCGGCATATGACCCAGGGCAAACCAGAAACCTCGCCCGCTCGCGTACGCACCCCAGAGCAGGGCGTGCCAGGTGCCGACGAAATTGTAAAACAACCACGGCCCGACGATCCAGTTCCAGATGAGCCGGTAGTAGCTCCGACCATGACCGGTCTGGAGGAAGTAAAGCCAGCCGCGCAGGTTCATTGTTGTCTGCGTAATCCGCGAAATCTGCGGATTCGATTACTTCCGGCTTCGAATTTCTTCCAGATTCTTCTTCGCCTGTGGCGCCATCTCGAAGAACTTGAGCAGCTTATCACAGGCGTAGTCCGCGCAATAGGCGCAGTTCTTGACGCCTCTGCCCATGCCGCACTTGCGAATTTCGCAGACCTGGCAGTAGCTGAAGACCTTGCCTTCAGTTGTCAGACAGCCGAGGCAGTTGACGTCCTCAGGTTTGATTGCCGAACCATAAGCCTTTGACCACTGTTCGGCGGTTGCCGTGCGCTTCGCATCGTCATTGTCCCGGGTTGCTTCAAATGCCGGGCAGGTCGTGCAGACCAGCCCGCAGACGGAAATCATCTTGTCCATGCCAATCTCCTTTCGATTTCTGGTTCAGGATAGGGCAAACCGGTTCGACTGTCAATGGCAGAATGCCCCACATCCCGAACAGACTCACCACAACGACATAACGACCACCACGGCAGAGCAAAGAGCAGAAAGCAAAGAGCAAAGTTCAAAGATGCTCCCGAGTCTTTGATTTTTGATATTTGCTCTTTGATATTTGCTCTCATGGTGCGTCCAGCGCTTGACCGTGACTGGCCACGAAAGTATACTCGCTCATGACTGCATCGCGCGGCGGCATCAAGAACGTCATGCCCGAACGTCTCAGGCTGGGCATTCGTAGTGCCTGGTACGCCGTCCGGTCAGCGGCATACTGCGGAAGCCGTGTAACCTGCCCGGTCTGCGAAGGGCATTTCCGCAAGTTCCTGCCGTTCGGGCTGGACAAGCGACCGAACGCACAGTGTCCGCGCTGCGGTTGTCTTGAGCGTCATCGGTTGCTGTGGCTGTACCTGAAGGACCGGACGAGGTTCTTTGAGGAGCGCCTGAAAGTGCTCGAGTTTGCGCCGACGCCGGTGCTTCAGAACAGGTTCCGGCGCATGAAGAACCTCGACTATGTCAGCGCCGACCTTTCGTCCACCACCGCGATGCTAAGGATGGACATTCTCGCAATCAACTTCCCGGCCGACCAGTTCGACGCCATTATCTGCTATCATGTTCTTGAACACGTCCTGGATGACCGCAAGGCAATCGCCGAGTTATTCCGGGTCTTAAAGCCCGGCGGCTGGGCGATTCTGCAGTCGCCGATTGACCTGAGCCGCGAGAAGACATTCGAAGCGCCGGACGTTACATCTCCCCGGGACCGCGAGCGGGTCTTTGGTCAGAGCGACCATGTCCGGATTTACGGCCGGGATTACAAAGACCGGCTGAAGCAGGCAGGATTTGAGGTCAGGCTCGACGACTATGTCCGAGACCTGGGTCCGGAACGGGCCGCGAAATACGGTCTGATGGCCGGCGAGGTGATACACCTCTGCGTGAAGCCGGAGCGCGACCGCCAATAGCGGCCATCCACCGCAGTCCGTCGCCGGGCGCGACCCCCGCCTCGGCTTGACTTTTGAGGCATTCGGGACTATGCTTCTGAGTACGATTTCACTTAGAAAACCCAAAGGAGAGTAATGGCTGAGAAGCTTAAGTTTGGTTTCTACTGGGCAGCGTCGTGCGGCGGCTGCGAGATTGCCGTGCTGGACCTGAACGAGAAGATTCTGGACGTCGTCGCGCTGGCCGACATCCTGTTCTGGCCGGTGGCGATGGATTTCAAGTACAAGGACGTCGAGGCCTATCCGGACGGGCACCTGGACGTGTGTTTCTTCAATGGCTCGATCCGGAACAGCGAGCAGGAGCATCTGGCAAAGCTGCTGCGGAAGAAGTCGAAGACGCTCGTAGCATTCGGTTCCTGCGCGCATCACGGCTGCATCCCCGGGTTGGCGAATCTGCACTCGCGCGAGGAGATTCTGAAGCACGTTTACCTTGATGAGCCGTCGGTCGTGAATCCTGAGGGCAAGATGCCTCAAACTACAGCGAAGGTGCCGGAAGGCGATGTGACGATTCCGGAGTTCTATGACCAGGTGCGACCGCTCGACCAGGTCGTGCCGGTGGATTACTACCTGCCCGGCTGTCCGCCGCCGGTCGGACTGATTGAAGAGGCGGTGAAGGCGATTGCGACCGGGACTCTGCCCGCGAAGGGCACGGTGCTGGCCCCGGTGAAGGCGCTCTGCGATGAGTGCGTCCGGAACAAGAACGAAGCGAAGAAGATGCCGGACGTGAAGCGCATCTGGGAAATCCGCGCCGACCCGAACATCTGTTTTCTGGAGCAGGGCGTTATCTGCATGGGGCCGGCCACCCGGAGCGGGTGCAAGACCCGGTGCATCAACGGCAACTGGCCGTGCACCGGTTGTCTGGGTCCAGGGCCGAACGTGATTGACCAGGGCGCGAAGATGATTTCCGCGATTTCGAGCATCCTGAAGGTGGACGAGGAGAAGAACCTGACCGAGGCCCAGGTGCAGGAACTGGTGGACAAGATCAAGGACCCGGTGGGCACGTTCTACATGTACGGGCTGGCGAGTTCGCTGCTCCAGAGAAAGCGCAGGGCATGATGGCAATGAACCGCATCACGATTGACCCGATTACGCGGCTGGAAGGCCATGGGAAGATTGAGATATTCCTGAACGATAAGGGCAATGTCGAGCAGACCTATCTGCAGGTCCCGGAACTGCGCGGGTTCGAGAAGTTCTGCGAAGGGCGCAAGGCCGAAGACATGCCCCAGCTCACGAGCCGCATCTGCGGCGTCTGCCCGGTGGCGCATCACTTCGCCGCAACCAAGGCGCTGGACGTCGCGTTTGGCGCGGAACCGACGCCTTTGGCGAAGAAGCTGCGCGAGCTGACGAACAGCGGCTATTACATCTATGACCATATCCTGCACTTCTTCTTCCTCGGCGGGCCGGACTTTGTGGTCGGGCCCGATGCGCCCAAGGCGAAGCGCAACATCCTGGGCGTGATTGAGAAGGTCGGGCTGGACCTGGCCAAGGAAGTCATCAAGCACCGGGCCTATGGTCAGAAGATGACCGAGATTCTGGGCGGCAAGCCAACGCACCCGGTGTGCGGGATGCCGGGCGGTGTCAGCAAGGGGCTTACCGAGGACGAGCGCAAGGAAATTGAGATGATGGCGCGCTCGTGCGAGAAGTTCGCGCTGGCAACGCTGGGTATCTTCGCAGACCTGGTGTTGAAGAATAACGTGTACCTGGGAATGGTGACCAATCCGGCGTACGCCGTTCAGGTCTACAACATGGGCACCGTAGATGCGAACAACAAGGTGAATTTCTATGACGGCAAGGTGCGCGTCACCGACCCGAGCGGCAAGGAGTTCCTGAAGTTCGACGCCCAGGATTACCTGCAGCATATCGGCGAGGCGGTGCTGGAGTGGAGCTATGTGAAGGTTCCGTATCTGAAGGCAGTCGGGTTCAAGGGCATTGAGGAGGGCAAGGACAGCGGTATCTACCGCGTGGGTCCGTTGGGCCGGTTGAACGCGGCGGACGGTATGGCCACGCCCAAAGCCCAGGCCGAGTATGAGAAGTTCTACGCTACGATGGGCGGCAAACCGGTGCACAGCACGCTGGCCTATCACTGGGCGAGGCTGATTGAATTGCTGTACGCCTGCGAACGTGCAATTGAGCTGGCCACTGACCCGGAAATCACCGGCACCGACTATCGCAACATGAATTTCAAGCCGACGCACAAGGGCGTGGGCATTGTCGAGGCCTGCCGCGGGACGCTGATTCACCACTATGAGACCACCGACGATATGCTGATGAAGAAGATAAACCTGATTGTCGCGACCACGAACAACAAGGGCGTCATCGAGATGTCGGTGCGAAAAGCGGCAAAGGACCTGATTCATGCTGGCAAGGTCTCGGACGGCCTGCTGAACACGGTCGAGATGTTCTTCCGCGCCTATGACCCGTGTTTCGGGTGCGCGACACACACGGCGGGCACGGTGTCGCTGGAAGTGAGCATCCGCGACGCGCGGGGTGAGGTCATCCAGACGCTGAGAAGCTGAGATTAAGGGTTCCCTGTTTGCGCGAGGGGCGGGTCAGAGCTCGCCCCTCCGTGATTGTGGCGAACGCTTATTGATTTGCGCCGGTTCTGCTATACAATACTGCGATGTCCTTCGACGGTAACGCGGACGCGGGCGGGCTGGCGGCTGAGCCGAAGCTGACCATCGTGTTCGTGAACTACAACACGGCCGGGTTGCTGAGAGAAGCCCTTGCCTCTCTGGCCGAACACCCGGCGCGATTCGGGATTGAAGTCATCGTCGTGGATAACGCCTCGACTGAGGGCGGCGGTCTGGAACCGGCAGACTTCGCTTTGCCGTTTCGGCTCATCCGAAACCGAGATAATCGCGGCTACGGAGCGGCCGCCAATCAGGGGATCGCCGAAGCCCGCGGCGACTACGTCGCAGTCGCCAACACGGACATCAAGTTCATTGACCGCAGCGTCGAACTGCTGGTGAGCTTTCTCCAGGAAGAGCCGGCGGCGGGTGTTGTCTCCCCGCTGTTTCTCTGGGCCGACCTGACGCCGCAGAGCCCGGCCCGGCGTTTTCCGAGGCTCCGTTATCTGTTTGCCGGACGCCGCTCGATGGTCAGCGCGTTGTTTCCGAACCGGCGCCGGTCCCGGGAATTCACATACGCCGGGATTGAACAGAGTCCCGGGCCGGTCGAAGTTGAGGCCGTGTTCGGAACGTTCATGGTCGCCTCGCGCCGGTTGCTGCTTGACTTGAGCGGGTTTGACGAGCGGTACGCCTTCTATGTCGAGGACGTTGACTTGTGTCGCCGCGTTCACGAGGCAGGTCGAAAGGTCTTTGTGCTGCCCCAGGCCCGGGTCATTCACTATCTGGGCTGGGCCCGACACCGGCGCGGGATGGTGGCTGAGTTCTGGCGGGTACGCGGCTTCTGCCGGTACTTCCGAGAGAGCTATCCGAGGCTGTCCGGACTTCTCTTCTTTCTGTTTGCCGCGTATCTCGTGATGCTCTACTCCGCCAGTATTCTCGGGCTGCGGGAACTGGAGCACTCCCTGCCGCGCGCAAGGTCGGCGACATGAGAGTGCTCCGGCGCCTGAGCGCGCTGCTGGTGATGCTGGCATTTGATGCCGCCGCGCTCGCCGGCTGCTACCTGCTGGCCTATGTACTGCGGTTGACGGTGCTGATGAACGTCCTGACCGGGCTCTCGATGCCGCTGTCCTTTGACAGTTTCGCCCAGCGCTACTACCTGCTGGTAGTATATATCCTGGTCTTTGCCTATGAGGGTCTGTACAGCAAGCGGCTTGTGCTCTGGGAGGAGGTCCGCCGGATCATGCGCGGAACGATGATCGCGACCGCGCTGGTAATCCTCGCCCTGTACGTGACAAAAGCCTATGTGCTCAGTCGTTCGGTGGTGCTGGTGGCGATGCTGCTGAGCTTCGTGGTACTGCCCGTTGCCCGGACCCTGGCGAAGCAACTGGTCATCACGCTCCGCTTGTGGTCAAAGCCGATTCTGATTGTGGGGAGCGACCGGAACGCGCAGGTGCTGAGCGCCGAGTTGGCCCGCAATTGGCGGCTGGGGTATCAGGTCGCGGGTGTCGTGGACCCCGGCCTGCTGGCCGGACAGGATTCGGCCCAAATCAGGTCGCTGCTGCGCGCCCATCGGGCCGAGAGTTTCGTGCTCTCGGATGCCAGCGTCGGGCGCGATACCGCGGCGAAGTTGCTCCAGAGCGACCGCAGCGCCGCCGACGAACTCATGATTCTGCTGGACAGCAGCACGCTGCAGAGCTCGGGCGTGGAAGTTGAACAACTCGAAAGCCTGCTGCTGATGAAGTACCGGTACAATCTGCTCCAGCCGGTCAATTTCACGCTGAAGCGCGCACTCGACATCCTGGCAACCGCCGTCCTGTTGATCGTGCTGTCGCCGCTGATGGCGCTGATTGCATTGCTGGTCCGGATGAGTTCGGCCGGGCCGGTCTTCTTTGTCCAGGAGCGCATCGGCAAGGCCGGACGCCGGTTCCGCTGCCTGAAGTTCCGGACGATGTGGCAGGATGCCGACCAGCGGCTCGAGGGGTTACTGGCCTCGGACCCGGCGGTTCGCGAGGAATGGATGAAATACTCGCGAATCACCAGCGATCCCAGGGTGACCCGCATCGGACGTCTGCTGCGCCGCTTCAGCCTGGACGAGTGGCCGCAGTTGTGGAACGTTCTGAAGGGGGAGATGAGCCTGGTCGGACCCCGGCCCTATATGCCGCGGGAGATGGAGAAGATCGGCTCATTTCTGGAAGTGATCACCCGCGTGCGCCCGGGGTTGACCGGCCTGTGGCAGATCTCGGGCCGCAAGGAGACGGCGTTCGACGAACGCCTGCTCCTGGACGAATACTACGTAAGGAACTGGTCGCTCTGGATGGACATCGTAATCGTCCTGCGCACCGGGCGCGCGGTAATCCGGGGTGCCGGTGCAGCCTGAGGTGAGGTTGACTTGAAATCCGGTTTCGGCTATCCTGAGTCATGATGCCGTCGATGTTGCTCGCGCTCTGCATGCTCACCGGCCTGACCGGTGAGTGGCGAACGTTCACCAACACCAACTATGTCAATGATATCGCGGGGAACGATTCGGTACTCTACCTGGCGACCAGCGGCGGGTTGCAGGTATTTGGAATCGCCGACACGAGCTTCCCAGAGGTCTACACCAACGCCCGGGGCCTGCCGGTGAACGACCTGCGGTGCTGTGCCGAGGACCGGGGCGGTCGAATCTGGATTGGCACCGCGGGCGGCGGCCTGGTCGTCTTCGACCCCGCGGACGGCATGTTGCACAACTACCCGACGGATTTTCTGCCGCTGACCGTAACCTGCCTCGGCATTTCCGGGGACACGATTCTGCTGGGTTCGGACAATGGCGCCTTCTTTATTGCCACGCAGGGGACCGGACTGGATTTCGACGATGACGTCGTCATCCAGTTCCAGGCGCCCAGGATTCTGAGCAATACGGTCATGTCGGTCGGCGCCGCCGGCGGCTCTTTCTGGATTGGCACCAACGCGGGCATAAACCGGGTTGCTCTCGCGCTCGATTCGGCATGGGCCTATCCGCATCCGTACGGAGATTCGGCCAAGTCGATTCTCGACTTTCAGGGTGCGGCGTACGTCGCGACTGAGCGCGGACTAATCCGGTTCAACGGTGCCGGATTCGACACCGTGGCCGGGTACCCGCAGGCGCACAGCGTGCGCAAGCTCGCGGTCTGGCGGGACACATTTTACGTCGCGGTCGAAGACGGCCTGTGGCGGCTCGGCGCCGCCGGGTTTGAGCACATCTGGGGCGTCGACCTGCGCGCGCTGCTCGCACGAAGCGACCTCTGGCTGGGTTTCGGTGGACTCGCAACCGCTGGCGGCGGGCTGGGCCGCATCCGGGCTGACGGTAGCCGGTACGCCTACGCCGCGCACAACCTGGCCTCGAGCATGATCGCTCAGGCAACAACCGACACCGCAGGCGGAATCTATGCTTGCCATTACCTGACCCAATGGGGGTTCCAGACCGTCAGCCACCTGCTCCCGGACGGCACGTGGGAATGGCTGCGGGACACGATTCTAAACGCGCGGAGCATGGCCCGGGACAGCCGGAATCGAATCTGGTTCGGCCACTTCGCGACGAATGCCGGCGTGAGCTGGTATGACCCGGCGGACAGCACGTGGCAGAGCATTCAGTGGGGGAGCGGCGACTACCGGAACGTGGTCTGTGCGTTCGGGATTGACCGGCAGGACACGAAGTGGGTCCTCAACGAGGCCGGGACCATCATCGCGATTGACAGTCTCGGCCAGCAGGAGGTGTTCACGGTGTCGGGCATCCCGGCCGGGTTGGACGCCGGGTATGACTTTGCCTTCGACCAGCAGGGTCGGGCGTGGCTGGGTTCGCTGAACGGCATCGGCATGATTGACACCAAGGGAACGCTGCATGACCGGAACGACGACAGCATCACGTTTGTCACGACCGGCACCAACGTGCCCAGCGTTGCGGTTGACCCGGCCAACCGGGTCTGGTTCAGTACCAGCCAGGGCGCCGGGCTGCTGGAAAACGGCACCATTCGTTACTTCACCACGGCCAACAGCGACATCCTGGGGAATGACGTGAGCCGGGTGCGGATCGATTCCTGGGGCAATATCTGGTTCCTGACCGACAAAGGCCTATCGGTATTTGACCCGACAAACCGCCGTTGGTCCAAGTCGGATGTCAATCGCGGTCTGATTCCCAATCTTGAACAGCGCGCCGGGTTCTACGCTTGGATGGACCTGGACGAAGCCCACAATTCGGTGCTGGTGGGTACGCTGGCCGGGCTGAGCCAGTTCCGTTACCGGGTCCAGGCCGAAAGCACGGCCCGGAACGTCGCGATTTACCCGAATCCGTTCATCCAGGGGGTCAACACCAGCGTGGTCTTCGACAGCCTGCCCGAGCAGGCGCTGGTGCAGGTTTTCACGCTTTCCGGGGAACATGTGGCCGACATCTCGGCCCTGCGCAATCCGCTGCGCGGTGGCTGGGAAGCGACCTGGACGCCGACGCGGGTAGCGAGCGGGCTCTACCTTGCGGTTGTCTGGGCGGACAACCGGCGCAGCGTTTACCGGTTCGCAGTCGTCAAGTAGTCCGGGCCGGCCGTTTCCTTCTGCGTCGCGTCAGTTGACTTCGCTTTCGGCCGGGCTCTCGGACTCTTCCTCGGAACCTCGGTCCTCAGCCTGACAGTCGCCGAAGTCCGGGCACTCCCGGCAACATTCTTCCTGCAGTTCGTCCAGTTCCTCGCACTCGTCGAAGAACGGGCAGATGTCACAGCACATTACGTCTCCTCCCGGGCGGGTCTTCTCGACACCTCGCAGACATCCTACTTCTTGGCCCGGTACGGACGCCGGGTTGCGTGGTTCGGGTGCGGCGCGGTTTCCTCGTTACTGACTTTTTCCATGCAGTCCTCGAAATACCGGCACTGCTGGCAGCAGTCATCGCGCAGTCCCTGCTTCGCCTGGCACACTTCATAGCCATGACAGGCACGACAACACATTGTTCGGGTTCCTCCTTGTTCTAGGTCTCGGGTCCGGCCGCCGGGCGGGCGGCCAGGATCGCTTCTCTTAACAGCGACGCGACCAGCGACGCGGGCGCGAGGTCGCGGTTAGCGAGCGGGTTGTACTCAACGATATCAAGGCCGACGATCCGACAGTCGCGCAGTTCGAGCAAAGCGTCGTGCAGTTCCTGGTAGCTGATTCCACCCGGTTCGGGCGTGGCGACCGCGGGCATCACGCCCGGGTCCAGCACGTCCACGTCGATTGAGACGTAGAGCGGCCGGGACCGGAACTGCGGTTTGGTCTTGCGCAGCGGCGCGAGCACGGAGAAAAGGTTCAGGTTCTTCCCGGCCTTGAACTCGGCTTCGGTGCCGGACCGGATGCCGTACTGGAATAGCCGCTCCGCGCCGACCGTTTGCGCGACATGGTACATCGCGGTGGCGTGGCTGTGCGCCTCATTCAGAAAACTCGGGCGCAGGTCGGCGTGGGCGTCGAAATGCACCACGGTCAGGTCCGGATAGTGTCTCAGGCAGGCCGCGACAATCGGCGGCGTAATCGAGTGCTCACCGCCCAGACAGACCGGCAGCTTCTTCTGCGCGAACAACCCGTTCAGTTCGTCTTCGATCTTCCGGGAAACGCCGGGCCAGGTTGCATCCTCGAAGGACAGGTCCCCGGCATCGTGAATCGCCAGCGACTCAAGGTCGCGCTGCTGATACGGGCTGTAGGATTCAACGTTGTCCGCGGCAATTCGGATGTGCGGCGGCCCGAACCGGGAACCGGGCACGAACGAACTCGTGCGGTCATAGGGTATCCCGAGGATGACGGTGCGGGCATCGGCAAGACTGGAACGGGCGTAATAGAATGCCATGTCGTGCGGCAGGAAGCCGGACTGCGGCTAGAAAGTCGGCCAGGGGTTGTTCACCCGGCGCGCGCTCCTTTGCGGGTTAAGCACGGATAATTGTAGCATAAGAAACTCTGCTGGCAAGAGGCTTGAAAGGGCGGACCGCTTCGCTTGCAGGAACGCCAGGCTTGCAGTACCACTTCGTTTGCAGTATCGTTGCGCTTGCAGGAAGTGAATTTCGGGCGTCTCCTGCAAGGCGCGCAAACGCCGGTCCTGCATTTCCTGCATCTCTGCAATCACCTCAGACCGCCAGCATCCGCTCCAGGGCCTGCCGGGCCCGGCCGGCGATTTCCTCAGGCACGGTTATTTCGTTCTCGCCGCTTTCCAGGACCTGGGCCACCTTCTCGATGGTGGTCTTCTTCATGTTCTCGCAAACCGCGCTGAGCTTAAGCGGAAAGCACTGCTTGCCCGGATAGTCGCGCGCAATCCGGTTGCACATGTAGGACTCGGTACCGAGGATGACCGAATCGAACTGCGCCGCGAGCTTGACCATACCGCCGGTCGAGGCAACGTAGTCGGCCGCGGTTCGGACGTCAGGATTGCTCTCCGGGTGGACGATTACCTTCGCGCCCGGGTGCTCGGCCCGGGCCTGCGCGACGTCGCGCGCGGTGAAGTACAGGGCATGGACGTAGCAGAACCCTTCCCAGGGAATTATCCGGCGCCCGGTCTGCTCGGCGGCATACCCGGCCAGGTTGCGGTCCGGGACAAAGAGAATCGGCCGGTCGTCCGGGAGCGAGGCAACCACTTTGGCGGCGTTGGCCGAGGTGCAGCAGATGTCGCTCTCGGCCTTGACCTCGGCAGTGGTGTTGACGTAGGCCACGACATAGACGCTGCCGAGTTCCGCTTTCTTCCGGCGCAGGGCTTCGCCGGTCACCTGGTCGGCCATCGGGCACCCGGCATGGGTGTCGGGCATGACGACCCGGGCGCGCGGGTTCAGTAGTTTCGCGGTCTCGGCCATGAAGTGTACGCCGCAGAAGACAATCATCTCGGCCTGCGCGCCCTGCGCGCGGCGGGCCAGGTCCAGCGAATCGCCGATGAAATCCGCGACCTCATAAATCTCGGGCCGCTGGTAGTTGTGGACCAGGATTACGGCCCGGCGCTCCTGCTTCCGGCGGTTGATGCGCTCGATGAGCGCGCGCTGGGATTCGGTGAACTGCATCAACGCGGGCCGGGCGGGCGCCCTGGGCCCGGTCGCCGCTCGCGCGGCCGGCGGCTCCAGACCCGGGGACGGAATCCCTGCCGGGCCGGCCGGGCCGGCACGGGAGACCAGATTCGGATTGCGTCCAGGATATGGGCGACCTCGAAGCCGAGTCGGGCCAGCTCCTGGGCCAGGAAGAAACGCTGGCAGTCGTCCGGCTGGCGCTCACTGCACAGGATGCAGGTAACGCGCTTCTCGGCCTTGGCCGCGACAATCCGCACGACCTGCTGGAACTCGCTGCTCGTCTGCCACTCCCTGAGCACGAACCGGTCGGTCGGTTCGGACGGGCGCAGCTCGGCCGGCAGGTTTCGGCCCAGGTCGTTGCCCAGGTAGACATAGTCGGCCTTCTGGCTCGCGCAGAGCATCTGCAGGCTGTCCCGGCTGAATTGCGGCGACTGGGGCGTGGTCGGGTTGCGCCGGATGTCAATCACGACCTGGATGCCGTACTTGTTCAGAATCTTCGTGAAATCGAAATGCTGGCGGTTGGCGGTGCCGAGCGTGAAAACCTTCATGCCGCGCTCTTCCGGTCAATTCCGGTCATGACCAACGCCATAATGGATATTACCGCTGCGCCGCGGTTAAGTCAATGAGCCGGGGTCAGGGGTCGCGGGCGGCGGCGCCGGCAGGACGCGCCGGAAGAGCATGATGGCGCCGGTTTCCCAGTCCTGACTGATGCGGATTTCGCCGAGTCGGGCGAGTTCCAGCGCGGCCAGGAACGTGATAATCACTTCCGTCAGTTTCGGCAGGCCGCCGAGGTACTTGACAAAGTCCAGGACCCGGTGCTCAACCAGCAGGCCGCGCAGGGTCTGCAGGGCATTCTCAATCCGGAGTTGAACCCGCTCGACTACCCAGTCGTCGGCCGCTTCGGCCCGGCTGAGGATGGTCCGCAGGGTTTCGGTCAGGAGCATCACGTCGCCGGACTCCGCGAAATCCCGGGGCGCGGCGCCGGCCCGGGGGAACAGGCGGCGGCGTTCATCCTCTTTCTGCGCCAGCACGTTGGCGGCCTCGCGGTAACGCTGGAACTCGGCCACGATTTCGTCCATGCTGACCAGCGCGCCGGTCTCCAGGTCCTCGGTCTGGGGCCGGGGCAAAAGGCTCCGCATCTTCAGGCGAATCAGCACCACCGCCATCAACAGGAACTCGGCCGCGTGCTCAATGCTCACCCTGGGCTGAGATTGGACATAGGACAGGTACTGGTCGGTGACCCGGGCAATCGGGATTTCCTCGATGTTCAGTTCCTGCTCCCGGACCAGGTAGAGCAGCAGCTCAATCGGCCCTTCGAAGTCATCAAGCTGGACGCGGTGAATCATGAGCTGCGATTCGGGGTCAGGGGTCGGGGGCCCGGGGTGGGATTCAGATGTTCTCCAGTTCGTACTTCCGGGTGCCGAGCCCGAGTGCCTCGGCGTAATCAATCATCTGCTGCGGGTTCAGGTGGGGATAGAGCTTCTTGAGCGCGGAGCGGGTGCGGTCGTATGCCGCCTGTTCGCAGGCGACCGGGTCGAACGAAGCAAAAATGCCGACGTCGGGCATGATCGGCTTTTCGTCGGTGCCCATGCAATCGCAGTTCGGGGTGATGTGGATGACGAAGTTCAGGTGCAGGCACGTGCGCGGCGCGGCCTGCAGCGGGTCGCGCAGCACGGCAAAGGCGTACTCGACGACCCGGCGGCTGACGCTCTCCGCGGCCTCATCCCATTTCACACTGATTGCGCCCTGCTTGCAGGTCATGATACAGCCGCCGCAGCCGGTGCAACTCCGCCCGATGCGCGCGACCTCTTTGATGAAGTCAATCGCCTGGTTCGGGCAGTAGTCAACGCACGCGCCGCAACTGGTACACTTGTCCTCGTCGACCTCGGGCTTGTAGAGCGAGTGCATCTCCAGCTTGCCGCCCTTGGCGGCAAGGCCCATCGCCAGGTTCTTGATTACCCCGCCGAACCCGGTGACGAAATGGCCTTTGAAATGGGCCAGGTTCAGCAGGTAGTGAATGCGCCGGAGCTTGCGGCCGAGCCGGGCGCGCTTGACCAGCGGGAGGTCAATCGGCACCTCGTAATATTCGCTCCCCTGCGCGCCGTCAATGATCTCGACCGGGGCCAGGACTTCCTGGATGGTGAAGCCGTGCTTGTGGGCCAGGGCGATGTGGTTCTGGGCGGTGGCCCGGCTGCCGCGGTAAAGCGTGCAGGTTTCGAGCAGCGCGCACTCGTTGATGCGCCGAGCCACGGTGTCGACCGCGGCCCGGACATAGGCCGGCTTGAGATAGCCCTGGTTGCCGTCTTCGCCGAAGTGCAGCTTGATGCCCAGCTTCTTGCGATAACTCAACCGTTCCAGAAAACCCGAGGCCTCAATCAGCTTCGGGATCGAACCGAGGATGTCGGTGGGCGGAGAGAAAAGAACCTTGCTCATCAGGGCATAACGCATGACGCCGCACGCTGTACGCTATACGCCGAACGCCGTGCGCCGGACTCCGGACGCGAAGCGCAGCGCGCAAAGCGTAGAGCGCGGAGCGTAGAGCGTGCGGCGCAAAGCATAGAGCGGGTCACTGCCACACTCCCGGAATCGGTTCGCCGCAGTACTTGCACTTGCCGTCGGCGATGTTGTTTTCGAGAACGTCATAGCCCAGGCGCTTGATGAGCACTTTGCCGCACTTCGGACAATAGGTATTGTCCTGCGGATGGCCCGGGACGTTGCCGATATAGACATAGTGCAGGCCCTCGTCATGGGCGATGGAGATGGCCTGCTCGAGCGTGGCCACGGGGGTCATCGGCAGGTCCATGAGTTTGTAGTTGGGCACGAACCGGGTGAAATGCAACGGCACGTCCGGCCCGAGATTCTCCCTAATCCAATGGCACATCGCGCGGATTTCATCCAGGCTGTCGTTCAGCGTGGGCACGACCAGGTTCACGATTTCCAGGTGCACGCCGCAGTCCTGCACGGTCTTCAGACTGCTCAGGACCGGGGCGAGCGTGCCCGAGCAGACGTTCTCGTAGAAGTGCTCGTCGAAACCTTTGAGGTCAATCTTCACCGCGTCCACTGTCTGGCAAAGCTTGCGCATCGGCTCCTCGTTCATGTAACCGGACGAGACCACGACGCTCTTCAGACCCGCTTCCCGGGCGCGGGTGGCGATGTCGTACATGTACTCGTAGAATATGGTCGGCTCGGTATAGGTGAAACAGACCGTGGGCAGACCCAGGTTCTTCGCAATCGCGACCATCGAATCCGGACTGACATTCGCGTTCCGCAGGTCGTCAACCCGGGCCTGGGAAATCTGCCAGTTCTGGCAGTATTTGCAGGTCTGGTTGCACCCGGCGGTGGCGATGCCCAGCCGGTTCGTGCCGGGCAGGAAATGATAGAACGGGGCCTTCTCAATCGGGTCGGGCTGAATCGAGCAGGGCAGGCCGTAGTTCAGGGTGTAGAGCGTGCCGTTCCGGTTCTCCCGGGCCCGGCAGAAACCCCGGGCGCTGTTGGCGATTACGCATTGCCGGGGGCAGAGTCTGCACATCACGGTCTTGCCGTCCAGCGGTTCCCAGAAATCCGCGACATGGCCGGCGATGACATGGTGCGCGAACGCACGCCCGGCAAACAGGATGATTGCGCTCACTGAAAGCAGTGCCGTCAGACCGATAATGGTGAACTTACGCGTGAACATTCCTTGTGGCGAAAAGCTTAGGTCAAAAGCCGGAGTAAGTCAAGAAAAGGGCGGGCGCATCCGGGGCGTCGCCAGGAGAGTCTAACTAGCCTGTGGAGAAGAGGTTAGTGACGTTCAAGGAATCTGAGCGCGTCGCACTCATCTGACTCACGGAGATTCAGCTCAAACATATGGAGGAAGAATGAAACGAACACTCGTAATGGTCGTGCTGCTGAGCATGACGGTGGCGATGGCCTGGGCCGGAATGCCCATGGTCGCCGCCAATAACGGCCGCTCAATGCCGAGCGGACAAATGCTACCGCCCCTGCATCAGTCGGCGATGAATGCGATTGTCGGCGGTCGGTCGCCGGTCTCGAATCGCAGCCCGCAGGACTGGGGTGGCGATGTGCTGATTGATACCGGCTACATGGGCGACTTCGCCGTTGACTACAGCATGGCCGACGGCACCATGTGGTTAGCCGAGGCGCCGTATCTCGATTCCATCGTCTACGTCTTCCGCTCAACCGACCACGGCGCGACCTGGGACAATGTCTTCTGGTTCACTACCAACCCGCTGAGCACGGTCCCGCGGCTGGGCCTGGTTCTGGGCGAGGGCGATTCGTCCTACGTCAATGTCTTCTTCCTTAACCCGGCGTCCGAAAATGGCAACGTGGGGGTGGTGCGTATCAAGCCCGACCTGTCGTTCTGGGATGCCTATTGGGTCCTCACCGGCCCGGACTCGATTACCGATTTCGCGGTCTGCCGCGACTACCGAAGCAACTACAGCATGTATTGCTGGGCGGTGGTCGGTGCCGCGGGCGGTTCGGCCCCATTTCTCTGGTCGCGTGACTTTGGCAAGACGTGGGTCGGTACAAGCTGGTTCAACGTCATCGAGCCGTTCCTTTCGCCGAGCGCCGGACCGCGGGTCAACTTCACCTGCATGAACTCCGGGCGGGAGTATGTCACGGCCGGCTACAACTTTAACTATGGCGACTCGACGTCGTGGTCCTACGGCATCGTCAACGGCGACACCTTCAAATGCTACAAACCCAGGATTGCGGCCGCCAACACTCTGCCCGACAGCATTGCCACCCGCTGGGTGATGTACACCAAGAACTTTCAGAACACCGGTGACTACGATGCGATGTACGCCTTCAGCAGCGACGCCACGGGCGATACGTGGATGAAGGAGAACACCTACCGCAACAGCAGTCTCTACCAGGAGGGATTCGGCGACATCCAGCACTACAAGGCAATCGGCAACGCCTACGTGAACCTGTCGTACAACGAGCACGTCAGCTCCGGCGGCGATACGAGCAATTCCTACTGGACCTGGACCGACGCGGCGAACCCCTATAGCTGGGTGACGCCGACTCAGGTCAACGATTCCGGGACCCTGACCGCGTGGATGACGTTGGCCTCGCGGCTAGTCTATTCGCCGGGCGCGCCGGGCTCCGGGAGCGGTGTGGTCTATGCCCGCGCCGGCCTTTTCTACATCCCGTACGGCCTGTATTTCGATGCGCCGTGGCTTACCCTGGGCATCGCCGACCAGCGCGGGCGAGCGGCGTCCCGGCTCGTAATCGCACCGAGCGTAACGCGCGGGCCGGTCGAACTCAGACTGCCGGAGGGAACGACCCGCGTCACGGTCTTCGATGCCTCCGGCCGGTCGGTGCAGACCTTTGCCGCCCCGGGCGGCGGGTTGCGCTGGGACCTGCGGAACACTGCCGGTGCGCGCGTCGCGCCGGGAGTCTATGTCCTGCGGGCCGAGACCGGGCACGGCACGGCGAGTGGAAAGGTGATAGTCCAGTAGCCGGGAGCCTCGGGCTTCAGGCCACAAGTTTCAACAGAAGGGCGCGGAGCTGACTCTGCGCCCTTCATTCATCTTCACCGTTTTCCACTTCGCCTACTCACTACTTACTACTCACTGGTTACTGCCGTGCCGCTTGACAACTCCCTCGTCTTTGCTGTTCTCAGACGCGGACTCAGAGTAAGCAAAGAGGTTAACGTGCTGGACGAGATGGAAGCCGGTAATGGGAGAGCGTCCCCGATATTCCCCAAGCTGCTGCTCGTGCGCTGAGACTCGCTCTCGACTGTTCGGCGCCGCCTTCGGGCGGCGCCGGCGCTTCCGGCTATTGACAACCGCGCCGGTTTGCAGTAATACTGTGGCGAACTGGAAGGTCCGGATGCGGGCGGGTAACACGAAATCCGGGCTAATGTCCGCAGGCGCAACTCGAGCGCGTCGAGGATTTCCTCCGGCAGCGCGCCCCGGGTCAAACTCGATAAGGAGGAAGTGTGAAGCTGATGAGCAGGCTGTTGATTCCTGGTCTGGCTATCCTCTCCCTGTCCTGTGTTTTCGTTTCCACTCATGTCCGCTCACTGGACCCGAATCGTCTGACTGCAGCCCGGCCGTATGCAAACCGTCTTGTCCCGGCCACGACCGCGCGCATCTACTCGGCGACCAAAGCCCACCTGATTGACGGCCGGATGGTGGTCTTCCCGGCAGGCTTCCTGCTCCAGGGACGGACCATGGTCGGCGCCGGCAAATGCTACGACCTGACGCGCGCGGACTGGGCGTCGGTGGGGGCTCTCGCGCTCGACAGCGTCGCCTGCCTTGAGCAGTACACAAGGGAGTTCCAGCCTTTGCCGACGCTGGCGATGGCTCCGGTTGCAGGGTACTGGATCTTCACCGGCGCGGTAGCACTCTTCAAGATGATTTTCGGTTCCTGCCCGACGGTTTATGCTTTCGACGGGGAAGGCTATCATCTCGAAGCCGAAGAGTTCAGTTACAGCATCGCGCCGAAATGCGAAGGGAACGACCTTGACCGGCTGGATTCGGGTCGCGTTCTGGGCGGCGAGTACCGACTCAAGGTCACCAACGAAGCTCTGGAGACGCACTACATCAATCAACTGCGCCTCGTGACGGCTGACCATCCGGACCGGTATCAGGCTTTCCCAACCGACCGGGGCGACATCCTGCTGTTCGGCCGCGCAACGCCAATCAGCAGTGCTCGGAGCCGCTCGGGTCAGGACGTGCTGACGCAGATTGCGAACCGGGACGGTCATGGGTTCGAGAGCGACTCGGCGGCGGTCCGCGCACTGAGCCGGTCGCCCGCCCGGGACTGGATTGACATCAGCGTCGCGCGACCGGCCCGGGCCGCCAAGCTCCGGCTCGCGCTCCGGTTCCGGAATACCCAGCTCAGCACGCTGATGCTCTACGAGATGATGCTCAAGAGCCAGGGCATCAAGGCGCTGGACTGGACCGGCATCCGCGGCAACGACCTTGCCCATGTCCTGCGTCTGCGCAACTGGTTCACCCGGAATTTCGGCCTGCACCTGAAGTTGAAAGGGACGAAGGGCTATCGTGAAGTTGCCCGGGTTCTGGATACCGGGCCGATCTGCTGGCACGAAACCGCGGTCGAACTGGCAGTTCCGGCGGCGGACACGATTCGCCTGCGCCTGGACTTCCTTCCCGACTACGTGGTCATTGACTGGGTCAGCGCCAGCTTCGATACCGGCGCGGACTGCCGGGTTGCCGAACTCGATTGCGCCGAGATTGAATGCCCGGACGGGATGCAACCGGAGCCGGCACGGGCGGCACTGAGCCGGGTTGACCGGCAGTATCTGATTACCAGCCCGGGCCAGAGGTACATTCTCAAGTTCCGTCCGCCCCCGGTGCCGGAGGGGATGAGGCGCGACTATTTCGTCAAGTCCCGGGGTTACTACCTCGAGTGGCTGCGCCGGGGCTGGTTCGAAGCCCCGGTGGCAAGCTTCGAGCCGGGCGATTCGGTTATTGTCGCCGCCGCCCGGCGCTGGCAGGTCGAGAAACCCGACATCGAACGACGGTTCGCGGAGTTCAGGATTCCGGTGCGGGAGCAGGAGGAGCGATGAGACGGACACTGTTCGCGTTACTCGCCATGGTCCTGTTCATCGGTTGCTTCAGCCCGGTCAAGATGCTCAAGCCTTACGGCGACCAGGCGCGTATCCGACTCATCAGCGGCACCCAGTTCTCCGGGGAACTGCTCGCGGTGAATGATACGGCACTGTACTTTCTCGCGGGCAAGTCTGACACGGGCCTCACACCAAACGCAGTCGTCCGCCTGAGCATACCGGAGGTTGACCGGGTGCATGTCAACGACTACAGCCTGCAATCCCGCATCGGTCTCGCGATGGTGGCGGCGGTCGCCTTGGACGGGCTGACCATATACGCCTTTCGATCCGGGTCGCTGGGCTGGCCGCTCTACGTCTTTGCCGCCGCTGTGCCGGTGGCAGTCGCCGCCTACTTCTGGGGGAATCCGAAGGTCGACTTCAAGCCGCCGAGAGGTCCGGCGGAACGGGCAGGATTGAAGTCCTATTGCCGGTACCCGCAAGGGCTGACCGGCGCGCAGTGGCAGGTGCTGCTCCAGGACCAGCACCAGAGTGACTTCCTCACGCCTCCGGGACCGCACCGCCCGTGAAGGCGGATTCCAGGGAGGGATGATATGAAAGACCGCAAGATGCGAGTTGCATGGTATTTCAAGGTCACGGGAATTTTGTTCCTGGGTTTGACGTCGGGGATAACCTGCAAGAAGCACAACCTGTCGACCCTCTCATTTACTGCTACCTTCGGAGGCTCGCTCATGGACTGGGGCAACTCGGCTCAACAGACATCCGATGGCGGCTATGTCATTACAGGTTACACCTATTCCTCGGGCGCGGGCTACACGGACCTCTGGCTGGTCAAGACCGACGCATTCGGCAACCGGGTCTGGGACAAGACCTTCGGCGGGTCCAGCTATGATGAAGGCCATGCAGTTCAGCAGACTACGGACGGCGGATACATAGTCACCGGCTACACCGAATCCTCCGGCGCAGGCTGGAGAGACGTGTGGCTAATCAAGACGGATGCGGATGGCAACAAAGTCTGGGACAAGACGTTTGGCGGGCAAGATGACGACGAGAGTTTCTCGGTCCAGCAGACGTCGGATGGCGGGTACATCATCGTGGGCTATGCCGCCTCAGGTCACGACACCTCGGAGGATATCTGGCTGATTAAGACCGATGCCTCGGGCAACAAGGTCTGGGACCAGACATTCGGCGGGTCGGGCTACTACCGAGGCGCCTCGGTTGAGCAAACAAACGATGGCGGCTACATCTTGACGGCCTTCACCGCCGAATATGGCGCGGGTAACCACGACGTCTGGCTAATCAGGACCGATGCCTCGGGCAGCAAGGTCTGGGACAAGACATTCGGCGGCACGGCCGACGACGGGGGTTATTCGGTTCGGCAGACATCGGACGGAGGCTACATCGTGGCGGGCTGGACCAACTCACGTGGGGCCGGTGGCCAGGACGCCTGGCTAATCAAGACCGATTCGTCAGGGAACGAGGTTTGGGATAAGACCTTTGGTGGTACTGGCGGCGAGGCGGGCTATTCGGTTCAGCAGACGCTTGATGGTGGGTACATCATTACGGGCCGCACAGAGTCCTATGGTGAAGGTCAGGACGATGTCTGGCTAGTCAAGACCGATTCGTCAGGTAACAAGGTCTGGGACAAGACGTTCGGCGGGAGAGACGACGACGCAGCCTGTTCGGTTCAGCAGACGTCGGACGGCGGTTTCATCATGACCGGCGGGACCGAGTCCTATGGTGCAGGCGACTACGACGTCTGGCTAATCAAGACCGACGCGGACGGGAATTGACGCCCTTCGCCTTCTTCCTTCATCCCTTCTCCTTTCTCCCTATGCCTTTCTCCCTTCTTTTGCCGCTTGACAACCCCCGCGGCTACGCTATCCTGACGTGCCGCAGTAGAGTAAGCAACGACGTGCAAGATGGAAGCGAAGTGCCCCGAATTCCCTCGGGGAGCCGGACCAAGGAGGTAAGCATGCGTCGGAAACGGATTGCCTTGCTGACCGTTCTCAGTTTCCTGTTCGTCACATTGGTGTTCGCGCACGGGGAGTGCAAGATGGGGAGCGAGCTGAAGCTTGTGGACTTGAGCGAGCATCTCCGCATCAACCACGACGTGTTCCTGATTTCGAACGGCGCTGCATCGGCCGGGACCTCGGTTGGGATCGTGCGCCCGCTGGGCGAGTTCTCGCTTTCTGCTGTCGGCGGGTTGGTCCTGGCCGTCCCCGTGGCGGTGGGCACCATGACGGTCTGCGGTTTGCTCGGGTGTAGCGATGCCACCGCTATGTCAAACGGAGGCTGGAGTCTTGTCGCAAGCTGCCCGGTGGGCTGTGCTCTCGGCGCCTGGGCCTCAGACCGAAGAATCTTCCATGGGAACGGCACGTTATGGGGCGCTCTCATTGGGGCGGCGGTTGGCGAAGGACTTGGCGTCCCGGCTTTCATCGCGAGTTTCGACCACTCCACGACGGCTCAGAGCCTCGGGGCGGTCGCCGTGCTGGTGCTTCCCGCGGCCGGGGCGGTCGCCGGTGTCAACTTGTTTCACGCGCGCCCCAATCACGCGTCATCAGGCTGCCGACTGGAATTGCCGACGATTGCCGTCCGAGCCGGTCACCAGGCCACGGGCAGGCCGACCGCATTCTGTACCGACCTGCGGTTGCTAAGGTTAGCCCTGTAGGGACTCACCCGGACCGGAGGATCTGGTCTTCCGCTGCATGCTGTCTACCGCATGCTTCCGACGTTCCTTTATGCTGTCTGCTGGTCGCTGCGTTTTGCCTTCATCACTCATCATTTTCGCTGTCCCTTCGCCTTTCTCCCTTCGCCCTTACCTTTGACCTTTGCCTTTTGACCTTTGACTTCTGACCTTTGACCTTTGACTTGTAGGCACTTCGTGCCTATTGACTTTCTCCCGTTCCGTTCTATATTCTGACCGTGTTGCGGGTGTGAGATGATGAGGACCGGTGCGCCGATCGTCGCAGACAGAGGAGGACGAATGAGATACATATCAGTATTAGTGGCGCTGATCGGGGTCATCCCGGTTATCGCCGGAGCCAAGGAGCTGCCCGCGGTTCGAGCAGCGAGCAGAGCCCCGAGCGTGGCCCTCGGGCCATCATACCCTGCGCCGGTTGACCCGGAACTGGGCGCACTGCAGGCGCAGTTGCGCGCTGCCCTTAGCCAGGGAGACCGCAATCGGGCCCGAGCAATTGATTGTCAGGTCCAGGCTCTGCTGCTGTCCCGGCAACCCCGGCCGGAGACGAACCTGCCGCCGCCCAAGGTCTCTTTTGTGCCGCCTTCAGGAATTCCGCTGGTTGGCTCGGATGTGATGATCATGGACGGCCGGATACTGGCCACGGCGGCGGACTACCTGCAGGACGGCACAATGTGGACGGTCTGTTCCCGCGACGACTCCAATGCCTTCGTCTTCAAGTCCACTGACCATGGCGAGGTCTGGCAGTTCGTTGTCAGCCTCAACTGGTCGTTCAACATAACGCGGCTCGGACTGTGCGTGGGTGAAGGCGACTCCGGTTTCGTCCACATCTTCGTGATCAACCCGGCCAACGACGGTGACTTGTACGACCTCCGTTTCAACCGCGACGGTACCAATATGCAGACCGTTCCCGTACTCGCCGGACCGGACACCATCAGCGACTTCTCAGTCTGTCGGGACATGAACGTGTCCGGCTACTGGCTGTATGCCGCTGCCAGCAACGAAGTGCGCGTTGCACCCCCGGGCACCAACTGTTCCTTCATCCGCTCGACGAACTACGGCAAGAACTGGGCAGTCACCGATCAGTTCCTTAACACGACCCAGCCTTGTCTGTCAATGGGTGCCGGCAGGTACCTGTATTTCGTGCTTCGCGCCACGCCCTGGCTCTACCCCGGCTACACATCCCGACTCGTCAACACGAACTACGGCACGCCGGGTTACTGGCGCGCCATAGACGTTGCCCCGGATACCTTCCAGGTCTCGGACCCGGTAATGGGCGCTGCCTTCACGCTGCCGGAATCGTCCGCCGTCATCTGGACCGTGTACAGCCACAACTACCATAACTCCGGCGACTGGGACATCCTGTACGACTACTCCACCGATGCCGGGCTTACGTGGGGTTCGACCGGCAGTATCGCTTACACGTCGTTCACCGAGATCAATCCCGACCTCAAGAACTATGCCGCGCCCGGCAACACCTACATGAATGCGTCTTACATCAGCATTGACGGGTCAGACTACCGGACCGTTTATCGCCATTACGTCAACGCCTCAATACCGGGTTCGTGGTCCGACACCCTGCGCATCAACTCCGGCAGTGCCGGCACCGGCCGCGCGATTCGACCGCTGCTTGTGTACTCGCCTGGTGGCCCGGGGTCCGGGGCCGGTTGCGTCTTTGACGGCGAAGGGCTGACGAACTTCTACTGGAATGCGCCCTGGCATACTTCGGGTGTTGCTGAAGGTCCATTCCGGAACGATGCGGCAGCCGGGCTCCTCATCGCCCCGAATCCGTCAAGAACTGCAACCAGCATCAGCTATTCCCTGAGTCAAGCCGGCAACGTCCGTCTGGAGCTCTACGATATCAGCGGCAGGCTGGTCACGACTCTCCTGACCGGCTACCACAAGGCGGGCGCGTCATCCCTCACCCTTTATCCTTCATCCTTGTCTTCCGGCATCTATCTTGTGAAACTCACCGGCCCGGGCCGCACGGCTATCAGGAAACTCGTCATCGAGTAGAGGACAAGTGCGCCTTTCTCCATTCTCAATTCCCTCTTTCACCCTTCACTATTCACTATTCTCATTTCCTCTTCCCTTCACTTTCACTACTCGCCATTCACTATTCTCAATTCCTCATGCTTGACGAGATAGCAGCCGGAAATAGGGGAGCGTCCCCAGTATTCCCCCAGAAGGGCGTCCTCACCACAGAGGGCGCTGAGATTCTGCATAGCACGAGGCTATTGGGAAATCTAGCAGCGCACGAGGTGAAAGCGCACTCAATAGAGGAACTCTCCGCCGCGATGGATGTCGCAGAGCACCTCCTCACAAGCGTGTACGTCCTGCCGAAGAGGGCCCTGAGCTTGCCCAAGCGGAAGAAGAGGAGCCCTTGAGCGGTTGGCGGAATGGCGCATTGAGGAATCCAGGATTGAGCAGGGAGAAGTGAGATGAAGAGACTGGGAACGGGCGGGAATGGGGGAGCGGCCCGAGTTCTCTTGGTCAGGCGCGATGTTCTGCTGGCGGGCCTTGCGGGCCTGCTCTGCTCCTGCGCGGCGCCATTCATCGAGCGCGCTGTTGACCCGCCGGGAATGTCGTATTGCCTTGGCGCCGGGAGTAATGCCAACCTGGATGGCTACCGGAGCATGACCGACAATCCGCCGTACGCAGCGTGGGATATTTGCGCGACCGGTGGCGTGCGCTGGGCTCTGTCCGGAGTTTCATCGTTCTCTATGCAGGCAGATTACTCACAGGTTGTCCCGGTCGCTGATTGGATTCACGACCGCCCGATGGTGGATGCCTATCTGGGGTACAAACACGCTCTTGGCAGGAACGGCGCGCTCAAGGGAGAAATCGGCGTCGGCTGGGGAAGAGACTACTTCCAGTCGTTCAGGGCGTACCCCGTGTTAGCGATTGCGTACCTGCACGACTTCGGCCGCCTTTTCTCGGGCCGGGCGCGGCTCGGCACCGACATGCTGGCGCTGGACGTGAACTGGCACGCGCCGGTTTCGGATTTCGCTCTGGGCTACGTCAATCTCGGCCTCCGCCAGTTGCCATTCTCGGTGCTCGTCTGGCCACGCGCCGGGTTCACTCTTCCGGGCATAACCCTGGGCCTTGGTCTGGAATTCGGACATGAGAAGGAACCGGTGATGCGAGGCGAGAAATGATGAACAATGAAGGCGAAGCGATGAGTGATGAACGATGAATGCCGAGGAAGTGAGAGGGGAAAACCTGGGGACGTTACCCGGATTAATGGACGGATTGAGGAAGGAGCCGACAGAACTCAAAAGTCAAAGGTCAAAAGGCAAAGGTCAGAGCGCAGAGTCGAACGGAAGCGATGAGCGGTGAATGATGAACGCAGAATCTGAACAGCATACAGTAGACAGCATACAGCAAACAGGGCGGGAGAAGTGAGATGAAGAGACGGGAAACGGGCGGGGGCAGAGGAGCGTCCCGAGTTGACGAGGCCGATAGGTTGTGTCCCCTGAACGCCTCCCATACTGATCAACTCGTTTACTCTTGGGCGGCATCAGCTCACGTTCACGGCTGGCAAGTGCAAGAAGAGACGAAAGGAAGAGCGTGAGAAACACGAAGGTCTGCACAATCAGAGAGTTGCCGCAAGAACTCTGGATACCTGCGGCTAAGAAAGCCATCGAGATCAATCCCGCCAACGCATCCGCAGCGAATTTACTCAGGCTCGCCTCGCCGGATGTTGTCATCGCGCCGGAACGCCTCGCCGTAGTCACGGCAAGACGCTGGAACAAGAACGGCGTTGAACTCACGGTCGGATTTCTTGACAATCCCCCCGACGACCTTAAGGCACGCATCCTGTCTCACATGAACGCCTGGGGCCTGAGGGCGAATGTCCGATTCTCCTTGGCCGCGACGGCGACGACCGCTCAGGTGCGCATCAACCGGACGGCGGGCGATGGCTATTGGTCATATTTGGGGACCGATATTCTCTCCATTGCGGCAGGTGACCCGACGATGAACCTTGAAGGTTTCACGATGGACACTCTTGACTCTGAGTTCTATCGGGTAATTCGTCATGAAACCGGTCATACGCTCGGTTTCCCGCACGAACACCAGCGTGAGGAGATTGTCAACCGGATTGACCGAGAGAAGGCGATTACGTACTTCAATAAAGAGTATGGCTGGTCTCGAGACAAAGCCATCGCCGCGGTTCTCACGCCTTTGGATAACTCGGCGCTGAACGCCACAGCCAAGGCCGACGTAAACTCCATCATGTGCTATTGGCTCCCGGCGGAGATCATGGAAGACAACATCGCCGTTGTTGGCGGCGCCGATATCGATGAACAAGATGCCGAGTTCGCGGCATCGGTTTATCCGCCAGTGGAGCGCGGGAATCTGCTTCATCGGTCCGGTGTAACATCGTAGGGGGATGTCTGGGGACACGATACGAACATCTGATAGCGAGACGCGGGATGGGATAATTCCGGCGACATAGTAAAAGACTCTTCACTGAGAATCGCGGAGAACGCTGAACAGGGGTGTTGACACAGGCGGAACTCTGTCACAGCAGGGGGCTAGCCCCGGACCTGGTCCCCCCCTGGGTCCCTCCCTGGGCCCCCCACTTGGTCTAAGTCTCGGTATCCAAGGCCATTAGGGGCACCGACACCGCCTTGAGTCGGATTCAGGTCAGGGGTGTTGATGCCGAGTTCCTCGGCGTTGACACTCTGGCGTGGGGCAGAGAGCTGGGTAGGGAGTCTACCAGAGAGCCGCGCGAGGCGCGAAATACCCAAATCCTAAGTCCGAAGTCCGAACAAAATCCTAAGCTCTAAATCCTAAGCCCGAAACAAACTTGCGGAGCGGCGGGCGGTCAGCGGATGGCGGCTGGCGTCCGGTGCAGAGCCCACTTGAGAGCCGACAGAAACGCGGAATCATGAATGATGAAGGATGAATTCGGGACCACGGAGCCACAAGACTACAGAGCCTGCCGGAGAGCCCGGGGGAGAGTCCCCCGGAGCACCCAGGGGAGAGTCCCCCGCAGAGTGCCCCGCAGAGTCCCCCACTGAGTCCCCGGGAGAGTCGGGGGGAGTGTGTGGGGGAGAGTCCCCCGCAGAGCCCCCGGGAGCACGTGGGGGAGCGTCCGGGGGAGCGTGGGGGGGAGCGTGGGGGGGAGCAGTGCCTTTGCTCAGGCTTCAATCGGTAAGAAGATGGTATTAGGTGCGTTAGACCGGAAATGCTGGATTTCGGGCTTGGGGCAGGGTATAGCCAGATTCTGACAAGTTTGTCAAACGAGAGTACAGCGGATGACCACTGAATCGGGGCAGAACCTGGGGACGTTGCCCGGGTTTTGAGCAGTCGGATTCCGGGGACAAGGAGTTTGTCTGAAAACTAGGCGGCATCGGTAGTCGCTTGGCCGCGTCTATATGGTTGGATGTCGAGTTCACTGGCATCATCTGATAAACCCCAAGGAGGTCGCTGAC
>Ga0209777_10002054_pt1 | contig 27304 bp, 27 predicted proteins | sample FrelakmetHBP12HB_FD_187147 | JGI IMG/M metagenome (GOLD analysis project Ga0209777, IMG submission 187147) | Freshwater lake sediment microbial communities from the University of Notre Dame, USA, for methane emissions studies -HBP12 HB (SPAdes)... | ecosystem: Environmental > Aquatic >...
CATTGAATCATTGCAAAAGGTAAAGTTACCGGTAAGATCAACTTCAAAATAGCCTTCCTGGATGCTTTCAAGAATTGTTCTATATTTTTCTTCACTTTGGCGAAGTGATTCTTCCATCTGTCTGCGTTCGGTAACGTCGCGAACAATAGCCTGAATGAAGTATTTACCATCAGTGTTGAAAGTGTTCAGGCTGACTTCTGCATCAAAAAGAGTCCCATCGTAACGACTGTGCTTCCATTCAAAGAACTGCTTCTGACCTTTAAGCGCTACGTTTATTTTCTCCAGCACTTTTTCTATGGAGTTTTTTCCATCAGGCTGAACTTCCGGAGAGAACCGGTAAGGGGGCTGTCCGATAATCTGTTCCCTAGTACAACCAAACATTTCCAAGGTCTTTTGGTTGCAGTCAATAAAGATGTTCTGATCCATCAAGAAAATAGCATCGTTGGCAGACTCGAAAAGGTTCCGGAATTTAGACTCACTCTGACGCAGAGCTTCTTCAGTCCGTTTGTGCTCGGTGGCGTCACGTGCAGTTCCTCTAAACCTTATAGGATTTCCTGATGAATATTTTTGAAGCGATGCCGATATTTCTATTTGTCTTCTAGAGCCATCTTTCCTTATTACCTCGTAATCAAATATACTGCCAGCTGTTCCTGTTCGGTAGATTTCATTAAAAGCTTTAAACACTTTCTTTGCGTCTTCATTGTTTGCGGACTGCCGGTGGTTCATTCCCATCAATTCTTCTTTAGGATATCCATAGATTTCACACAGTGATTCGTTGAAAAAGGTAAAGTTACCGTCAAGATCAACCTCAAAATAACCGTCCTGGATGTTTTCAATAATGGTTCGGTGTTTTTCTTCGGACTGCCTCAGAGCTTCTTCCATTTGCCTGCGTTCAGTGATATTTCGGGCAATCCCTCGAAAACCGATGACTTCTCCTTTTTGGTTTTGCAGAGGGAAACCGGCGATTTCGGCAAAGCCTGTTGTTCCATCCTTACGAATAGCCGTGTAGGAAATGCTCCTTTTGGGCTTACCGGTTATGTAGATGTTACTAAAAGCATTATGCACAATATCAATTTCTTCTTTTTTAGCTATTGCAATCCGGAAGTTTACTCCGAGCAGTTCTTCTCTGCGATATCCTAAGTGACGGCAGTTTGCATCATTAATATAAGGTGTAATTACCGGCTAGGTCTACCTCAAAATAGCCGTCCTCCATTTCATCGAGTATAGTTCGGTATCTCTCCTCACTTTGGCGCAGAACTTCTTCCATTTTCTTGCGCTCGGTAATATCCATAAAACTTCCCAGCGCGGCTCGTCCCCCTTTATACACGACGGGGGTGATCGTCTCCAAAACCCACATTACCTCATTTTTTTTATTGGCGAACCTGTATTCATAAGGTTCAAAGCTTTGCTCCTTTAAGCACTTTATCGCTTCTTCCCTGACCATTTCTCTATCATCAGGATAAATATTATTGAGGGAATATGTGCCGATAAGTTCGGCTTCCGAATAGCCTGTGAGTTTCTGATACAACTGACTAACATAGACAAATTTACCATGCTGGACGATATATATTCCGACTCCGGCATTTGATATAATGGCCTTTGCCAGATGGGATAAATCGTCCTTACGGGAATGGTTTTTCTTTTCGGGTTTGATTGCTGATTCCGATTTGGCTGCCATCGTCATTCAACCTCTGCTAAACTTTATGATGAATGCGCTCAAATTACGTTTAGTCAATCCGATTTAATAATTTTTGAATTATTATTTATTTTCTTATTGCAATAGCTTCGATCTCTATCAGCGCTCCTTTGGGTAAGACGCTCGCTTCAATGGTTGACCGCGCCGGTGGTTCTTGAGGAAAAAAATCGGCGTATATTTCATTAACAGCAGGAAAATCGGCAATGTTTTTTAAGAAGATTGTTGTTTTGACAATATTAGACATATCCAAACCAGTTTTTTCAAGTATTGTTTGTATATTTATGAGCACTTGTCTGGTGGCTGTTTTGATATCGTTGATGATTTCGCTGGTTACCGGATCAATTGGTAGCTGGCCGGAAATAAAAATAATGTCATTGGCTTCCACGGCAGCGGAATATGGTCCAAAAACGGGAAATTTATTTGAGGCAATAATAGTTTTTTTCATTTATTGTGAAACTCCAATTACGAAAGCGAAGCGCATAACCTAAAGGTCACAAGTCGGAATTGGTAAGTTGAACAATCCCGTGAAGTTGAGGGCATAATACCACGCAGTTTGTTGCGGGATATTTCCAAAGCTTGCTTTGGAGGTTCATACCCGTGATTATTCTAAATTATTTTTTGCTCCTGATTTTTTTGTTACAATATCTGTCTACACATGGTGAATTTAAACCATCTGCAGCATTCTTTCTATGGAGAGCCGGGCTTTTTCCATAATATCCGGCGGCACTGTAATTTCATAAGATAAATCTTCGAGCGACCAAAGAACTTTTTCCAAGGTAATTTTTTTCATATTGGGACAAACAGCCGTCTCTGTCGCCGGATAAAAATATTTATCCGGATTTTCTTTTTTCATTCTGTGAATTATACCGGTTTCCGTGCCGATAATAAATTCCGTCTCCGGAGTTTTTTTGATATATTTGTTCATTCCTTCTGTAGAAGTAACAACATCGGCGAGCGCCGTTACTTCCGGTCTGCACTCCGGATGTGCAATAACCACGGCTTTCGGATGCAGCCTTTTGGCTTGCATAATATTTTCCGGCAGGATTTTAGCATGGGTTGGACAATATCCTTCCCAAATAATAAATTTATGTTTCACTTGTGCAGAAACGTATTGCGCCAAATATTTGTCCGGAATAAAAATAATTTCCTTATCCTGATGATTGAGCAAAATATTTTGCACAATTTTTAGAGCGTTAGCGGAAGTGCAGCAATAATCGCACTGAGCTTTTACTGCGGCGGAAGTGTTTACATAGCATACGGTTACGGCGTCAGGATGCTTTGCCTGAAGTGACTTTAAGCCTTCGGCATCAATCATATCGGCCATCGGACAACCGGCATTTTTATCCGGAAGTAATACAATTTTTTGCGGAGATAATATCTTCGCGGTTTCCGCCATAAAGTGAACACCACAAAAAATTATTATTGCGGCATCTGTCCGCGCCGCTTCAATGCTTAATCCTAATGAGTCACCTATAAAATCGGCGATATCTTGAATTTCTGGAAGTTGGTAATTATGAGCCAGAATAACGGCATTTTTTTCTTTTTTCAGTTTTTTTATTCTGTCAACAATTTTCATCATTTCTTCGTTGCCTTATTATACCACAAAGCTTGCTCTGCGGTTCATATCGGTGGTTAAGTAGCAATTAAGACAGAAAGAAATATTTGTCAAGAAATATGGTAAAGAGGGGCTTTTGAAATAACCTGAAGGTTACGCGAACGCTCATCTGCTGTGTTGCGCTGCAAACCGCACCGCTCAATGTATATCCATACATGTGACCCCGTGTGACCTTCAGGTTATTTAGGTTATACGCCTCGCGGCTCTGTTTTTTGCACGCCTTGCATCTGAATATTATTGAACAGCCCACAAAACATGGAGTTTTTTGATAATCTTAGGGAAACCGCGAGATAGGATCTTCTATTGTTTTATTTTTACCGGTATTATTTTCCGGCTTGAATGTTGTATTGGAAAATATAAAGAGCTGGTCTCCAGACGATACATCCTTGGCATTGGAGATACCGTTCCAGATCATTATTGATTTAACCGACACATTAAAATTTTTAGCGATAGTGGATAGATTGTCTCCTTTTTTAACCGTGTAAACAGATTTTACTTTTTCATCAAGCCATTGCTTCAGAAGATTTTCATATCTTTCGAAAAATCCGGAGGCCGCACCCTTGGGAAGCAAAAGATCATGTTTGCCGACAGGCAGATAATAATTCTTTATATGAGGATTAAGATCCTTGATTACTTTAAAATAAGTATTTGCCGCTTGGGCAATGATATACAATGGCACCGGCTGATTCACGGTTATTTCTACACGATCAAATTGCACCGGTTTATAAAGATCTTCCTCGGTCAAATAATATCCGTATTTTTCCGGATTAGACAAGATGATCTTTGCCGCTAAAATTCTAAAAACGTACCTTTGCGTTTCCTGATTTAAGTAAAGCTGGTAATAATTGTTCACTTTCTGCACTAACATTTCCGTTTTCAGACCTTCCTCGCCCATGTTATAAGCGGCTGCAGCCAGAGTCCAGGAACCGAAAAGCGAGTAAATGTCCTTTAGATAAGCTATTGCTGCTTCCGTAGAAGTAAAAAAATTGCGGCGTTCATCAATATCGTTATTGATTTTCATTCCGTATTTAACGCCAGTGTTTTCGATAAACTGCCAGAAGCCTACAGCTCCTTTATTTGATGCTGCGAGCGGCTTCAGAGAGCTTTCGGCTATGACGATATATTTTAAATCATCGGGTAGAGAATTATTTTTTAAAACTTTTTCAATATGAGGAAAATAACGGTTGGCGCGTTTAAGCCACAAAATAACATCGTCGCTGTTATCCAGAGATACAAGCAATTCTCTTTCCAGCCGTTCTTTTACATCCGGATCGCTAAGCGGGACCGGCTCATTGCAGAAGTTCAGAGGTTCGCTGATTTGAAGCGCATTGATAAGGGATTGTCCAACTGATTGATGCAATCCTGTTTGTGTTTCACCGTTGATTGCGCTGGCAATTATTATTGTGACGATTAAAATTACTCTTGGTAATTGATATAAATAGTTCAATGCGGTTACTCCTGTAATTGTGTTTCTTTATTTTACAAGGGAATAGGTGGGTTTGTCAATTTACTTCGAAGGGTGATTATTCATCACTAGGCAGATTCAACGCGGTTTCGTCCACCATTTTTGGCCCTGTAAAGAGCTTCGTCTGCGCGGGCAATAACTTTCTCAATATCTTCCCGCATTTTATATTCCGAAATGCTAATAGAAACGGTAATTTTAAAATCGGAGCCAATGTCTGGAAACTGGATTTTTTCGATTTTGGTACGAACACGTTCTGCGCCGATAAGTGCCCCGTTGATACACGTTTGCGTCAGTACGATGAGGAATTCCTCGCCGCCATAGCGTGCGCAATATTTCGTGTTGCGCATGGTGGTTTTCATAGTGGTGGCGACTGCCTGCAATACTGCATCACCTGCCAGATGCCCATAGGTGTCGTTTACATTTTTGAAGTGGTCAATATCCAGGATGGCAAGACAGAAGATGCCGCCGCCGCGCAATGAACGATTCTTTTCGTATTCAAGGAGTTCCATGACATGACGACGATTGTACAGGCCGGTCAGTCCATCCCTGATTGCCATTTCCTGGATAATGGAGCGGCTGATGCTCAAATTGCGGTGTAGGGAACTGATATGCCCCCCGATGATGGAAAAAGCCACCAGAACAATGGCCAGGACGCACCATTGAAGGTATTCAATATTAAAATTAACGCCTTGAGGACGGTATATATGGACAAGAGCGATATTGATCCCGTAGGTCAGGAGGGTGAAAATGCTGATATATAAAAAATTGCGGGTATTGAGATGGAAGATACCGAAGAGAAGATGGATAATGTAAGCCATCAAAAGGATGCCACGGGACTCATTGGAGAAATATATTCCATACATTACCATAAGGATGGCGACGCACATCTGAATGCCCGTCAGACTGGGATCGGCCATCTTCAGATTCAGGTCAGTGCGGAATATGATATATAGGGAAATGTTAATGGTGGGAACCATGATCAGCAATCCGACAATGGCCTTCCATTCCGTGAATCCGGCCAGATAGGAGAAATAATCAATAGACACGGCAAGGGCGTAGGCGACAACTGCCAGGAAAAAGCGGCGGATGCGCAGCGCCTGTTTTGGATCATCCTTGGGGAAGATGGAAAAATGGATAAGCTTGATAAGAGCTTTCTTTTTCAGAATAAGTGTATATGAAGAATAATCTTGTGTGTCAATGAAATACTAGCCACAGAATGTGGGGTGCTTCGCCGATTATTGTACACTTGATGTGCCTAGACATCTGACTTTTTGGTAAATCGACATATTTTAAATTTCTGGCGAGATAATACAATTGCTTTGCGCTTATTTATTCTTGCCAACATAAAAACTTGATGTTAAATAAAAAAATGGACTTATATTCTTCAGTGCAAAACCCAAAGTAAAAGAACATTAGTAGTGGCAATAAAACGCAGCTAAAGATACGGAAAACATGAAAGAATTAAATTTATTCACTCAAAATGATTTCCGGCGAATAAAGAAATTAGGCTTGACCCCACGTGATGTGGAAAAGCAGATGGAATCGTATCGCCATGGTCCCAATTACCTGAAATTGAATCGACCCTGCGCAATTGATGATGGAATCTTATCGATCAAAAAATCAGCAATGGATGAATTGATTAAACTATACGACAGGGAAGCGGGAAAATTTAAATTGCTCAAATTTGTTCCGGCTTCCGGCGCTGCCAGCCGCATGTTTGCCGGATGGTTTTCGGCGCTGGAGTCGAGCGGATTTGGCTCTCCGGTGCTCAATCAATCATTTTTACGTAATTTTAAAAAGTATCCTTTTTACTTCCTGATCAAGCAAAACAAACGTGCTTCTAAATTCATTGAGCAAAAAAATGTCAAGAGTTTACTGGATTATATTTTGTCGTCTAAGGGCTTAAATTTCGGCTGGCTACCAAAGGCGTTGATTCCTTTTCATTACTATCATGCAGGGGATGTGCGTACACCTTTGGAAGAGCATTTATTTGAGGCTGCTCAATATGTTCGAGGCGCAGGCGATGTATGCCATCTGCATTTCACAATTTCTCAAGAACATAAAAAAGATGTTGCTGAAAAAATAAAAGCTGTAAAGTATGAGTACGAAAACCTATGCCGGATAAAATATAAAATATCTTTATCTGTTCAGTCGTCATCGACGGATGTTCTGGCTGTTGATGAAAATAATCTGCCGTTGCGGGAAGCCACAGGTAACCTCATTTTCCGACCCGGAGGTCATGGTTCACTTCTTACAAATTTACAGAATATTGATGCCGACTTCATTTTTATAAAAAATATAGATAACATTGTGCCGGAAAAACTATTGAGAAAAATTCTTTCCTATAAAAAAATGTTGGGAGGATTGGCCCTGCAGATTCAACAGAAAATATTTGCTATTTTACGTCAGATGGAAAATGATGAAATTGATTCCAAGCAAATTGATGAAATCAAAAATTATTGTTCCCGGAGGCTCAATATCGTGTTTACGCGTAGTATGTCACGACAATCCCCGAAGATTCAAAAGCAAATTATATTTTCTTCATTGAACAGGCCTTTGCGTGTCTGCGCAATAGTGAAAAACGAAGGTGAACCCGGCGGTGCTCCCTTCTGGGTTGACGAACGCGATGGTAATCAAACATTGCAGATTGTTGAAAACGGGCACATAGACAAAAGCAGCCCAAAACAAATGGCTATATGGTCGGCCGCGCAATATTTCAATCCGGTGGATCTGGTCTGCTGCACTAAAAATTACCGGGGGAAAAAATTCAATCTGGATAGTTATGTAAATCCCGACGCTTATTTAATAACGATGAAAAATGAAAAGGGACGCTCTTTGAAAGCGTTGGAAACGCCCGGTCTTTGGAACGGCGGCATGGCTTACTGGAATACCGTGTTTGTCGAACTGCCCATTATTGTTTTTAATCCGGTGAAAACTGCAAACGATCTTTTACGCCTGGAACATAGAACAGCCAATAAAAAGGGGATGGAATAAAGCAGTTCGATAAAGTCTTTTTGACTTGACCGAATTTCAGAACCGGTTAAAAGATATGGTCAAGTCCAAAAAACCGTGCGTCAGGTCGATTTTTTTCGACTCGAGTTTTTCTTTCTTCCCCCTTTTCTAACCATCTGAATAACCTAAAGGTCACACGGGGTGGCGCGATGGGGATTTATTTTTCTACAAAATCCTCCCTATCCCTTCTTTACTAAGGAGGGCATAATGAAAACTTCGTAATTATTGTGAGACTGTTGCTAAATAATCCAGCGCTTGCAGTCTTCTTTAGCCACTCCTTTGGCTATGATTGTCCTAGATGAGTTTTTATGCAGGCAAACCACTTCCGCTTCCAGATCATTGGGGGCATCACTGTAACGAACGCAAAGCGCGGCCGCAAGCGACAAGAGGGCAACATTTCCGTGAGGTATTACAACGTGAGGTCCGGGAAAGTCAGCCATAAACAGAACAAGATCATTATCCGTCGAAAGTTCACGCAGTTTTTCATTATCGGAGTTATTGCGGCCGACAATAATTTTTCCTTGATCATCTGCGCGAAAATGCCGCCCATATTTTAACAAGTCGAGATCATGAATATCATGGTCTTCCTGATGCGAAAATAAATCGCGTAGACGGCGTGTAAACATGGGATCGGTAAGTAAGCAGCCTCCGGCAGGCGGCGCGAAATCTTTTATACCAAAATCAGCGGCCATTTTTATTTGATCTTTGCGGCCGCGTCCCTGAATAGATAGCAATTGCGAGCGGTCAATCAAATTTTTTCTTTCTGCTTTTATAGGATCAAGCAAGTGAGCGCTCAAAGGTCTCAGAATGTAGTCTGGATAGCCGGAATTTTTAGCAACAACATAAAGAGATTGTTTGTTTTGTGACATGGGACGCTGGCCGAGAACCTCTCCGGTAATAATAAAGTCATAGCCGTTCTCTTCCATTTTTTTCCCGGCAATTTGCAGCATAAGTGTGTGGCAATCGATGCAGGGATTCATGTTCCTGCCGTAGCCATAGCGGGGAGATTTAAGCATTTTAAGATGTTCAGTCGTGATATCTTCAACTGCCAGGGGCAGATTAATTTGCCGGGCCTCGGCTTGCGCTTTTTGTACGTTAAAAAAAGGCGTTGTGAATGTCAGGCAGAGAATGTCAATATTTTGCCTGCGGACCAGTTCTGCAGCCAACATACTGTCTAATCCACCGGAGAAAAGGGCAATAGCTTTAACCATAAAAAAACCATTCAAATAATTATATAAATTAAAATGCTTTGCGGAGAATAGATTGCAGTGATGAGAAATGACAATCTGGAAATAAACTCTGCATATATTTGCCCGGCATAATGATTGTGTCGCAATCTATATAAAGTCTCAGATGCGAAATTGTTTCGGTCGTTATTCTCCCTTGCAAAGACATTACGACACGGATCGTATGTGGGATATTTTTTGAGGTATCATCAATATTTGGCGATATTAGCGGACCATACCTCCTGCAGCAAACCACGTAATTCCTGATCAATGTCAAAATCAATAACGTACAAATCTTTATCAGTCTTAATCTTAGTGCCAATAAAGTTTAGAACATAAGGCGCCTGATTTTTCTCCGGCCCGGAAAACGTAAAATCGCCGGAAGTAAAAGAAATATTGAGACTGTGCAAAATCTTTTCCATGATATTTTTTGGATCATCGTTATCGTTAACGAAGATGAGTTCGTTACCAGCTTGTTTCAGCGAATTGGTAAATTGCGGGGACAGGCTCTGCGAATAGATAATATATTTTTTGTTTTCATTATTTATCAGAACATCCGCTTTAATTGACAAATTAAAGCCGTCTTTTACAGTGTCGAACATTTGAATATCAACATCTTTTTCGGCGTTCAATCCTAAACTGGAAAGCAGTGCATAAGAAAAATCTTTGGCTGATGTTGTCGGGAAAACCGGCATTGGCGGCAAAGAATAAACTTCTTCCGGCTTTCCAACAATGCCTGATTCCCCGGAAATTTCAGTAATGATCAAACCGTTTTTCTGAGAATAGTTTTTGATTGACTTGGGCAACAGCAAATTATTTTCATAAATCAGACGCAATCCTTGCTTTAATGGCTGTGCCTGTTTGGGAAGAGTGCTGACAATTAACCAGTCAACGATTAATTCCACCGGCGGGTAAGCGCCTATCATAATGGGCTTATCACTTTTAGTCATACTGTAATGCTTGCTGGTATTAATAACTTTTTTTAAGATGGCGATGATATCATCATTTTTATCCACTTTAACAAAATAGTAGTTTGCCCAATTGTCACTGATCATCTTTTTCAGATTATTATGGGCACGATTTTCTAAATCAAGAAATATCGTCGTATTATCGTCAAATTCAATTACGGGAATTTTAGAGCAATCAATTGTCACCTGCCCGGTTTTAGAGATGGGAATGTAGTAATTACCTGTGGTGTTAACTGATCCATTCATTTGGGTGATAACTTGTTTAAGAACAGCGAGGCGTGCTTCCGGCGTCATGAATATTTTTTCTTTTATTTCGATAATCTTTTCCGGTTGAATTGTTTTTTCTGGAAGTTTAACTACTTCCTGTGCAATGGCCTTAGTTTCTTCGGGTGTTTTGACAAAGATAGTTTTACCGGGTAATTTGATAATTTTGCCGGTATAAATTTTATTAACATTCCTAATCCATGGATTGATTGATTTGATAATTCTAACCGTTTTGGGAATATTGGTTTCAGTAATCTTAAGTTCGCTACGAATGATTTTAAATAAAGTGTCCCCCCTTTTTATTGTGTAAAGGTTTCCTTTGGTGGAAGAAATTTTGGAAGAAAATGCGGTTGTGTCCTTCACTTCTTTCTCTCCTGTTTCTGTAAAAGGTTTTCCGGGAAGAACAAGCGATTGTCCAGACTCGAGATTGTTGAGATCGGCTATAGTGGGATTAAGCTCTTTTATAAGCTGATAATTATTGGATATGTCTTTCTCGGTAATGCCGTGAATATGTCTGATGATTGTCGAGAGAAGATCCCCCTTTTTTACGGTGTAAGTGTATAATTTTTTTTGGTGAACAGCTGTCTTTTTAAGTGTTATTTGTGCCGTGTCTTCCTTTGCCGCTACCGGTTGATAAATCAAGACCGCTGAAACAATAATCACAATCAGGACCAAAACGCACCGCTTAATCATTAGTGACTTCCCCCTGTTTAAGAGAGTGAAAAATATCAATTAGCTTGTATTAAATACTCCAATTGGCGAGAAAAGTCAAATCCTTATATGGGGCATGATAAGAAATTTTAAGAATAATAAGATGAGGGTGTCGATCCCGCGACTTGGAATCTCCTTGTTTCAGCATTTGCTTTTTTTGTGGGCAACGTAATGTCAAATTACTTTTTTCATTGCGGCAATGGCCACCTCAATTTGATCATCGGATGGTTCTCTTGTCGTAATTTTTTGAAGCATTAATCCAGGCCAGCTCATCACCTGCACCAGCTTGGAGTGGCTGTATTTTCCGGTAAAGCGGATCGCTTCATAAGAAATGCCGGCAACAACAGGAAGGAGTAAAATTTTATAGATTACTCTATGTAAGAAATCCGGACGCCCTAATAGAGAAAAAACCAATATGGAAACAATCATCACAAAAAGAATAAAACTTGTTCCGCAACGGGGATGACGGGTGGAAAACTCTTTGACATTTTCGACAGTTAATTCCAAGCCATTTTCCCAGGCAAACACGGTTTTATGTTCGGCGCCGTGATACATGTAAACACGCCGCATATCCGCCATGAAGAGTGTGGCGGCCAGAAAACAAAGAAACATGCCCAGGCGAACACAGCCTTCCAGAATGTTTAATAAAAACAGATTGCCGATATAGAATTTTATCCTGGTAAAGAAAAACGCCGGCACAACGACAAAGAAAAAAATGGCGACAGCAAAACTGATGACAAACGAAAGATACATTTCCCAGCTTTTGGGTTTTCTTTCTTCTTCGGCCAGGGCGACATCCGCCGAAAACATCAAACATTGAATTCCGATCATCATCATTTCAAATAAAGTGATTGTTCCCCGGACAAACATCCATCCGAGTATCTTATAACGTTTGGTCAGCGGAATATATTCACGTTCTTGAAAAACAATTTCCTTATCCGGCCTTCTGACTGCTGCCGCAATTTTATTGCCGTGACGCATCATAACGCCTTCAAGGATTGCTTGTCCACCGGCTATATCTTCAGGTTTTGGTTTGGATGGCATATTTTATTTACCCATTATTTCATAAATTTTGTGGAGCCTATTAATGAGACTCAAAGATGATAAGCGTAGCGCAGTTATCTTTGTGAGTCGAATTAATGAAACTCAAATATTACCAACGCAGTGCAGTAATATTTGTAAGTTGAATTATCCCGTGTGCAAAGCACATAGAGATATCCCGTCAAAAGCAGGAGGGTATGATACCCGTGCCTGTGACTTATAGTATTTGAAAGAAGCTGTCAAATTATCATTTAATAAATTGTTTGTTGCATGTTTGTATGTGAATGATATAATGCCGCGAAATCATACGAAGGAGGATGCAAAATGGCGCCACAGGATTCAGCCGCCGCTTTTATCAAAGAGTATCAGGATCGTTTTGAAAAGAAATTAAAGGAAAATGAAATTACTCTTTTGGAACACTGGAAAGGGCAATTGGACAGGATAGTTAGTATGCGGCCGGACAGCATTGCCTCACTGCAATTGCAAATTACAAAGATATCGGAAATGATGGCCAATCGGATCAAGATACTGAAGAAGGAACAAAATGGATAGTCTTGCAAATTTTTTGTTTGAAGTCGGAATGCTCAGCAGAACGCCGCGCAGTGGTTATCAGTTTCTGGGTAGCGGCAGGGAATCGGTAGCCGAACACATTTTACGAACTGTATTTGTCGGTTACACTCTTTGTAAAATGGATGATTCGCTTGATGAGTCGCGCGTGTTGAAAATGTGTATTCTTCACGATTTGCCGGAAGCGCGCACCGGCGATATGAACTATGTCAATAAAAAATATGTGGACGTGAATGAAGCCAAAGCCGTTAAAGAATTAACGGACGTACTTTTTTTCGGCGGCGATATCCGGTCGGCGATCGAAGAGTTTAATGCGAAAGAAACAAAGGAAGCGTTAATTGCCCGGGATGCCGATCAAATCGCTCTTATCCTGCAGTTGAAGGAATATGGTGATCTGGGAAATAAATATTCGGAAGAATGGATAAACTTTGCGCTGCAGAGATTATGTACTGAAAACGGGAAAAAGCTCTCCGAAAGAATTATTAAAACGGATTCCTCCAACTGGTGGTTCAAAGAAAAAAGCGATTGGTGGATAAACGGAAATAACAAATAACGACAATCACGGGTATAAACCCCAAAGCAAGCTTTGGAAACGTTTCGTAGCAAGCTGCTTGGTATTAATATAGTCCTACTTAGCTTCGCCCGTGGGATAATTCGATCAGCAAGCTTCAGTCGCAGATGACCTTCAGGTCATGTACTTTGTTTCTGAAGCTTGGATCTCTCATGTAGTTCCACTTAGCTTCGCACGTGGGATAATTCGACTAACGCTTTAAACTTCATCCCGAAGAGTCGGGATTCGTTTTCAGCGAGTCTCATTAAATTGGAGTTTCACGAATAAACCATCATGAGATCGATACCATGGTTAAATATATTTATTTGCCCGTTCGTTTAATGATCGCTCTTGTCATTATTTTAAATCTGGTATGCTGTGGTGCGGCCGTCGGGTGGGTTGTTATATCCAAACCGGATGAGTACGCGCATGTTTATGAGGCGAAAGAAGCAGTCATTCTCAGGGCCATCGCCGGTGTTTTTAGAGAAAAAAATATCGGCGCTAATGTTACAATAGATCAGAAGAATCTCCGGGTTGATTCGGATTATGTGGTTTCGGGTGATTGGCGGACAAAAGCCAATGCTCGTGTCCGGCGGCTCAACTGGAAAGAATGCGAGGTGATCCTTGTCGTGACGACGGAGAAGAAGACAGAAACGGGCTGGGAAATACGACGTCTGTTGCAGAAAGAGCAATATGACAGTTTTTTTAGTGTGATTGATTTGAAGATTTACGAAGAAATGTCCAGGATCGAGTAGTAAAAAAAGTTTGTCGAAAGGAGAGAACATGGAAGCTAAAGCAAAAGTATCAGGAATGTTGGAAGAGTTTAAAAATTTTGCGTTAAAGGGTAATGTGATTGACTTGGCCATTGGTGTGATCATCGGAGCCGCATTCGGTAAAATTGTCGATTCTCTCGTCAAGCATATCATTATGCCCCTGGTCAGCGTTATCATGCCCGGTCAGCAGGGATATCTGGGCTGGAAATGGGTGATTAACGGCAAGGATGTTCCCTACGGATTATTTATTGGAGAAATCGTCAACTTTTTGATTGTGGCGCTAGCTTTGTATCTCTTCATTGTCAAATTTATCGGGATGATCATGAAGAATAAACAGGAAGAAGTTACGGCACCGCCACCGCTGACAAAAGATCAGATACTGCTTTCGGAAATACGTGATTTGCTGAAAAAATAGAAAAAACTGTCATATAAATTTTCTTCCGTTTCTTACAAAACGGGAGAAAATTTTGCAGATCTACTCCACTTTATATTGAACAACTTTTAATACATTAACCGCAACGCTGCGAATTTCTACTCTTCAGTCGCCTTTTTTACCATACAAATTCTTATCTGCTTTGGTTCTCCATCTGGAGCCCGCCTTCAATACCATATTGGTTAACCCCAGAATTCTCAAAGAGATAAATTTTCTATTGCGTAGCAAGAGGATAAAACGACCTTCCGTGAGTGCAGCCTGCTCTCTACCTGATCGAGGGGCGAATTCCCCCCTGCTAGAGCCGAAGGATTCCAAGTCGCGAGATTGAATTCTAGAGAGATAATGGCCATAAAACAAATTTTTTTATTCAATAGACATCAGCGATTCCCAACGTTCCCATTCTGTGGCACAGGGAAGATTATTTTCCTTGAGAAGATTAACGATTGCTTCTTCATTAAACCGCAAATAGGGGTTTATTTGGCGTTCGTCAGCCATAGTTGAATAGACATGATAGTGGTCGTAAGAGTTCAGGAAACGGTCAATATATTTGTTGCCCGGTTCCAGATGCCGGGCGAAGGCAAGGGAATCGCGGATATAATCATGACCGGCATAAATTATGGTTTCATCAGGTAAGGCCATCAGCCGTTTGACGGATAAATAAAAATTTTTCTGATTGCCGGAAAAACAATTGCCAACGGTTCCGTTGAAGAGGGTGTCGCCGGTGATCAAACTATTGCCTGTATGAAAGCAAACAGAGTCATCTGTATGTCCGGGGGTCCGGTAAACCAAAATAGTTTCACCATCAATCATAATTTTATGATTGTCCGGAAGGATGGTAGAATTTAGAAAATTTGCGCGAGTAGCTTTGAGCAGGTGATCATTTCCTGATGTGTGATCGTAATGCGAATGTGTGTTGGTGACAAACTCAGGCGAAAGGTTATTGTTTTTCAGAAAAGACAGTATTTCTTTCCATGCCCCGCCGTCAATAGCCAGTGCCTGTTTCTTTCCATGGATTATGTAGGCAAAATTGTCGGATCCATAGCGAAGTTGCTCAATATTTAACATAGAAAACCTTATTATAATGTCCTGAAAAAAACAATTCCGGGACATTGGATTTGATCAGGACTCGTTGTTTGAGGGGCCGAATATAATGAAAATAATGCTCATGTGTCAAGATAATCTTAAAAGTCAAAAAGTCGGTTTCATACCGGTGATTTACATTTTTAGAAAACATTTGACAAATTAAGGTCTTGGTAATAGTATTACGCCGCTTTTTGTAACGCGAGCGCGATGAGCGCTTTTTTAATTTTCAGGGTTAATTCTATCAGGAGTTGCTTTCAAAACGTGCATAGGATTCTAACAAAAAAAAGAGCATTAGAAATTATTGCCAATTTTTCCCAAGCGGGGGTTCTTGTTGTCGGAGATGTAATGGTTGATCATTTCATCTGGGGAAATGTTTCCCGTATTTCGCCTGAAGCTCCCGTACCCGTGGTTGATGTTCAAAAAGATAGCATTATGCTGGGTGGTTGCGCTAATGTACTCAACAACATTTATGCTATGGGCGCTAAAGTTTATGTTGCCGGAGTCATTGGCGCCGATAATATTGGAAAAAAGTTGTTTAAGGAATTACGCGAACGGAAAATCGAAACAAAAGGCGTCGTTGTGGAAAAAGGACGGCCAACTACTCTGAAAACGAGAATTGTCGCGCACGGTCAGCAAATGGTGCGTTTTGACAAGGAAGACAGAAAGCCTATTCCTCAAACCAGCATCGATAAAATTCTGGAATATGTAAAATCACTGCGCAGTAAAATAGGGGCGATAGTTATTTCCGATTACAACAAGGGAGTTATTTCTAGGGAACTTATCGAAGGAATAAAAAAAATAGCGGAGGATTCCAAGATATTCATTTGTCTTGATCCAAAACAAAACAAATTTTCCATATATAAAGGGGTGCATGTGATTACTCCCAACCATCATGAAGCCCAGCGTGCTGCCGGTGTGGAAATTACCAATGCCGATGATATTCAGCGCTTAAGCGAATCTCTTTTAAAAAAGTATTCCTTTCAAGCAATGCTCATCACGCGGGGAGAAGAGGGCATGAGTCTTTTTGAAAATGGCCGGAAAATTGTTCATACTCATTTTCCGGCTCAAGCCAAAGAAGTTTATGATGTGACCGGCGCCGGTGATACAGTTATCGGCATGCTCGCCCTGGGTCTGGCGGCGCGGGCCAATATAAAAGAGGCGACATGTCTGGCTAATCTGGCCGCAGGTATCGTGGTCGGAAAAATTGGCACGGCTACTGTTTCTCAAAAAGAACTTATAGAAGTGTTATGAGCAAACTTGTCACGGCTGAACCGGTAAAGTTGGTCTTCAGCGTTTTTGCGAAAGAGACCACGCTATTAAACGAAACGATAGAAATTTTGTCTTCTGCTTACGGACCACCGGATTTCATAAGCGCGGTAACGCTCTTTGATTATACGAATTATTATAGCGCCGAAATGGGTGAAAATCTTATCCGGCGCTTTTTGGCCATGGAAAAATTGATCAGGCCGGAGGCGTTGCCTGATATTAAGCTGGCGACAAATGAGATTGAAGATAAAATGGCATCGGATTCGCGGCGGCAGATAAATATTGATCCCGGTTATATATCCAAGGCGCATTTGATTTTGGCGACCGGCAAGGCTTACACTCATCGGCCTTATTTACGTGAGGGGATTTATGCCGACCTGACGTTGGTTTATCAGGGAAAGAGGTTTTGCTCTCTGCCCTGGACTTATCCGGATTACGCGGATGAAAAGCAGCTTTTGATGTTGAGCAAAATCAGGGCGAAATATTTATTGCAGTTAAAAATGGCGGATCAATCGTAAGAAATCCGCAATTTTCATTAAATGGGGATATAAATGATAAGAAGTATGACCGGTTATGGCCGGACGGAAACAGTTCTAGAGGGCAGAAATATTATTGTGGAGGCCAAGTCCGTAAATCATCGTTTTCTGGAAATATTTCTGCGCACGCCTTCGGCGCTTTTTCCTCTGGAAGCGGAGTTCAAAAAGAAAATCAGTGAAAGATTCAAACGCGGACGCATCGAAGTATCCGTCAGGCTGGAAGGGGAAGGCATCGATGTTTCCAAAGTAAATTTAAATTTAGAAATCGCTCGTAATTATTTTGATGTTTTGAACCGGCTTAAAACGGAGTTCGATCTGCAATCGCCAATCAGCTTAAAGACGTTGACCGGTTTTCGTGATATTTTTACTCCACCGTCAGAGGTGCAATTAAGTCCTGACTTTTTGAATCAGGTGGAAAAAACGTTTCTGGAATCGCTGGCGATGCTGATCAATATGCGGCAGGAGGAGGGTCTTGCCATGTTTCAAGACATGGACATGAGGCTCAAGGCGATTATGGGAAGTCTGAAAACCATTAAGTCGCGTGCGCCGCAGGTAGTTACTGAGTATCAAAAGCGTCTGGCAGAAAGAATTAAAGAATTGACCGCTGGATATGCGCTTGACGATGCCCGTCTGGCTCAGGAGGTTGCAGTTATGGCGGAAAGAAGTGATGTCACGGAAGAAATAGTGCGGATGCATAGTCATATCGATCAATTTGAAATGTTGTTGCACAGCGAGGGAACTGAAGGCAGAAAAATAGATTTCCTTTTACAGGAGATGAACCGCGAAATTAATACAATTGGTTCGAAAGTTAGCGACGTGGAAATAACCCGTCAGGTGATTGAAGTAAAAAGTGAATTGGGTAAATTGCGTGAGCAGACGCAAAACATCGAGTAAAATATTATGGCAAAAGGATTATTTATAGTTGTTTCCGCACCCTCCGGCACAGGGAAAAGCAGCATTTGTCAAAAGTTTATGGAGGCTTGTCCTGAAATTAAATTTTCGGTTTCCTACACATCGAGGCCTCCGCGTCCCAGTGAAGTAAATGGGAAGGATTATTATTTTATTTCCCGCGAAGAATTTCAGGCGCGCATTGATCAAGGTGAATTTGTTGAGTGGATAGAAAATTATGGTAACTTATATGGGTCCTCCAGAAAAAGTATGGAAGCATTTCTTCAAAATGGACAGGATTTATTGCTGGATATCGAACCGCGGGGCGCCAGAAAAATAAAAGAAAAGTTTAAGGGAGGCATTTATGTCTTTGTACTTCCCCCGTCCCGTGCCGAACTTTTAAACCGATTGGAAGGCCGCGGTTGCGAAACCGGTGAAGTTATTCAAAGCCGGTTCAAACAGGCGGAAAGTGAATTAAAAGAAGTTTCATGGTATGATTACGTGATTTTCAACAAAGATTTGGAAACGGCCGTTAATCAATTAATTGCGATTTATGTTGCCCATAAATGTAAAAAAAGCAGGTTGCAAAGTGAAATTAAACAAGTTATTCGGGAAACTCCAATTCCGAAAACGAAGCGCAGCGGAATTGGAAAGTTGTAATGAGACCCAAGCTTCAGAAACGAAGTGCACTGAAGATTGCAGGTCGAATTATCCCGTATAAGCAGGGATATAATACACAGAAGCTTGCTGCGAAACGTTTCCAAAGCTTGCTTTGGGGTTCATACCCGTGATTAAAAAAATAATATATTTTAAGGAGAAATTAAATCAATGGCGAGAGTTACAATAGAAGATTCTTTACTTGTTGCCAAAACCAGGTTTGGTCTTGTATCATTGGCATCAAAACGAGCGCACCAATTGTTGAAGGGATCGGCACCGTTAGTGGAGTGTAAAAACAGGGAAATCGTGCGGGCCCTACGCGAAATTGCCGCAGGCAAGGTTGTTTACGCCAATCCCGAATATTTAAACGGAACGAAGGAAGATTTTAAACCAATTCCGGATAGCTCTGAGTTCATCGGCGATGAAGAATATATCGAATAAAGCGGCGAGTGATAAACTCATCTTTGCACTTGATGCTGACAATTATAAGGACGCTTTGTCCTGGGTGGAGCTCCTTTCCGATCATGTCGGCATGTTTAAAGTTGGCAAGGAATTGTTTACCGTCGTTGGACCTAAAATAATTGAGAGCATCAAAGAAAGAGACCAGAGGGTATTTCTGGACCTCAAATTTCATGATATTCCCAACACTGTTGCCCGCGTGTCTGAGGCCGCTGTTAAATTGAATGTTGATATGTTTAATTTTCATGCGTTGGGTGGCAGCCAGATGATAAAGGAAGCAGTTTCCGCCGCCTGGGCTTGTGCCGATAAACTTGGCAGAGCAAGGCCGATTATTTTGGCGGTCACAGTACTCACTAGTTTGAATAACGCTGATTTGACGGAAATTGGATTTCAAAAAAATACCAGGGAACTGGTTCTTCATCTGGCTAAATTGGCGCAAACCGCGGGCGCATCTGGTGTGGTGGCCTCAGCGCAGGATATCGCCCTGCTAAGGGAGAATTTTGACGATAAATTTATCATCGTAACACCGGGAATAAGAAGTGCTGGCGCAACAACAAAAGATGATCAAAAAAGGACTCTCAGCGCGTATGAGGCTGTAAAAACAGGCGCCGATTACATTGTTGTAGGCAGGCCGATTCGAACAGCCCAAGAGCCTTTGGAAGCTTGCCGGCAAATTGTCCAGGAAATGGCTGATGGTTTAGCAGCAAGATGATTCATTTACGAAAATGGAAAGCAGAATATGGAGGTAATTTACGGTATAAATTCCATTAAGGCTCTTCTCCGGCAGCAGGAAGGCGGATGGGAAAAAATTATCATTGCCTCCGGACGAGGCGGATCTTCCGTAAAAGAAATAATTGAGATTGCCCGGCAAAAAATAATTCCTGTTGAATTTTACCAGCGAAAATATTTGGATGAATTGGCCGGAACCCTTGATCATCAAGGAGTTATCGGCTTGTGCGAATCTTTTGTTTATACAGATTTAGATGTATTAATAAAAAACCGCAACAAATCTTTTAAATTTGATCTAATTTTAGTCCTCGATAGCATCATGGATCCCCAAAATCTGGGAGCAATAATTCGTACCGCCCATTGTTTAGGCGCAAACGGTGTAGTGATTCCGGAAGACAGGGCTGCTCCTGTTACTGCGGCTGTTAATAAAGCTTCCGCTGGAAGTGTACAACAAGTACCTATTGCCAGAGTTATTAATTTATCGCAAACGCTTGATTATTTAAAAAATAAAGGGTTTTGGGTTTTTGGAGCAGAAGCTCATGCTGGAAGCCATTTGCAAGAGATGGATTTTAATTGTCCTGTGGTTTTGGTATTAGGGGGAGAGGCAAAAGGCATCAGGCCATTAGTGAAGAAGAAATGTGATTTTTTGCTGACTATTCCTATGGCGGGAAGCTTTGATTCCTTGAATGTTGCCGTGGCGGCGGGGATTATCCAATATGAGATATTTTGTCAACGCAGTCAGGGAAATGCAATTTTAGAATAGATAATTTGCGGCGTCCAATGTGTCCTGATGCGATTATTTTCAATTAACCGGATATTGCTAATTTAACTTGTTGAATTTATATTAGATCAGGTTTACAATACACAAAAGTTAAAGTTATTCCAACATAAAGAAAGGATTTCCGAATATGCCAATTTTTATTTGGGAAGGTACAACAAAAAAAAATGAGTCAAAAAAAGGAGAGATGGAAGCAGCCGACGAAGTTACTGTTCGTAATCTTTTGCGCCGGCAAGGATTTAAAAACATTGAGGTCAGTAAAAAATCCAAAGACATTCTTGAATATTTGCCTTTTTTAAAAGCAAAAATTAAAGAAAAAAACGTTGTTGTTTTTTGCCGAATTTTTTCCACAATGATAAATGCAGGCCTTCCGCTTATTCAGTGTTTGGATCTTTTAGCTCAACAGGAACAAAATAAAGCTTTTTCTAAAATTATTCGGTCAGTAAAAGAAGATATAGAGGGCGGTACCAGTTTAACCAATGCTTTAAAGAAATACCCCAAGATATTTGATGATCTTTTTGTGAATTTGATTGCTGCTGGTGAAGCCGGCGGTATATTGGACGTTATTTTGGAACGCCTTTCGGCTTACATGGAAAAAGCGATGAAGTTAAAATCACGCGTTAAAGGTGCGATGACTTATCCCATAGCTGTTTTAGTTATTTCCCTTTCTGTAGTCGCTTTATTGCTTCTCAAGGTTATTCCTGTATTTAAAAAAATGTTTGAAGGTATGGGCGGACAATTGCCCGGTCCTACTGCATTCTTAGTTGCGGCAAGTGAGTTTACACAACATTACTTTTTATATATGATTGCTGTACTTGTTGTCATTTATATAGTTTTTGTCAGGTTTTATAAAACAGAAAAGGGGCGCTGGATAGTGGACTCTCTGGTGCTTAAAGCCCCAATATTTGGGGACTTGTTGAAAAAAGTTGCCGTGGCTAAATTTTCGCGTACGCTTTCGACAATGATGAGTTCCGGCGTACCAATTTTGGAAGGACTGGCCATTGTCAGTAAGACTTCCGGTAATGTAATTGTCGAAAATGCTTTGTTAAAAACGCGTCAGAGTATTGCTGAAGGCCGGTCTATAGCGGAACCGCTGGAAGAGACGGGAATTTTCCCGCCCATGGTTGTACAAATGATTTCTGTGGGAGAGGCGACTGGTGCCTTGGATTCGATGCTCAATAAAATTGCTATTTTTTACGACGATGAAATTGATGTCGCGGTAGATGCATTGACTGCGCTATTAGAGCCGGTAATGATGGTTTTCCTGGGGGGAATCGTTGGCGGTATGATTATTGCGATGTATCTGCCGATCTTTAAACTTGCTTCCGTTGTCGGCTGATACATATATTATGTTGTGAAATTGGATAATAAAATGGTCGGGATGGCGCGATTTGAACGCGCGACCCCTGCGTCCCGAACGCAGTGCCCTACCAAACTGGGCCACATCCCGACATGGCATGGACGATATAAAATTTATTTCTAATTGTCCACTTATTTATTTGTGAAACTACAATTTCGAAAGCGAAGCGCATAACCTAAAGGTCACAAGTCGGAATTGGTAAGTTGAACAATCCCGCATAGTGGAGGGTAATATACCCGTGGTTTGTGAAACTCCAATTTCCATAACGAAGTGTATGGAAATTGGTAAGCTAAAGAGATACAAGCTTCAGAAACAGAGTGCATAACCTGAAGGTCATCTGCGACTGAAGTTTGCAAGTCGAATTATCCCATAAGCTATGCGACGCGGGATTTGAAGCGTAAATGGAATTGACGAAACTCGGATATTACAAACGCAGTGCGGTAATATCTTTTGTTGTAATGAGACTGGCTGAAAACGAATGAAGTAAAGTTTGAAGCGTTAGTCGAATTATACCGTAAAAGCAGGGATATGATACCACTGCAGCTTACTGCGGAATCGGTTTCCAAATTTGGAGTTCGTATCCATGAGTCAATATAAATTTATTGTGAAAAGGATAGTCGGCTGGTGATTATTTACGATTTAAAATGTGAAAAAGGACATTCATTCGAGGGCTGGTTTAAAGACCAGCAGACTTGGACTTTACAAAATTCGCAAAAGCTGGTTACTTGTCCGGTGTGTAATAGTTCGAATATCGAAATGATTCCTTCTTCAATTACGATTATGGGAAAGGATTCGCGGGCGGCGGGTAAGCTTCAGGAAAAGGAACTTTCTCCCGCTGGTGCCCTGAAAATGTTACATCAGTATATCGATAAAAATTTCGAGGATGTGGGTGATAAGTTTGCCGAAATTGCCTTAAGGATACATTACGGGGATGAAGAAAAACGAAATATCAAAGGGACAAGCACGCCGCAAGAGGAAGAAAACTTAAAGGAAGAGGGTGTTCAATTCATTAAAGTTCCTTTTTTAAAAATGGATAGTTAATCAAATTTTTTATCCGGTGTTTTTTTGCCGACATAACTTGATATCTCCCGACTTAAAACATGATTTTTGTTATTTTACAGGCTTTAATCTATGCATAAATTTTATAAAAATATCATTGAATGTATTGGCAATACGCCCTTGGTGGAAATCTGCCGGCTTAATCTCAATAAAAAAGTGAAGATTTTTGCTAAACTGGAAAGTGCCAATCCCGGTGGTTCCATTAAAGATCGCACTGCATTATTCATGATTGAGAATGCGGAAAAGAGGGGAGAGTTAGATAATGATAAAATTATTCTAGAAGCAACCAGCGGTAATACGGGAATAGGTTTGGCGATGCTTGCCGCAGCGAAGGGATATAAGTTGTGTTTAACAATGTCGGAAGCGGCCAGTGAGGAGAGGAAAAAAATTCTAAGGGCCATGGGCGCTGAATTGCATTTTACTCCGGCTGCTCAAGGTACCGATGGCGCCATAGAAGTCGCCTACAGGATGATGCGCGAAAATCCGGATAAATATTTCGGTACTGATCAATTCAATAATGAGGATAATATTGCCGCTCATTATTATGGAACCGCCCAGGAAATCTGGGAACAAACTGATGGTGCAGTTACTATGGTAGTATCCAGCCTGGGTACAACAGGCACGGCTATGGGAATTTCTAAGCGGCTCAAGGAACTAAATCCGGAAATTAAAATTATAGGTGTTGAGCCGTATTTGCAGCATAAGATTCAAGGACTGAAAAATATGCGGGAGTCGTACCGTCCGGGAATATTTGATAAAGCCAGACTTGACGAAAAGGTAAATATTTTAGATGAAGATGCATTTGAGATGTCCCGAAGACTTACCCGCGAAGAAGGCATTTTAGCCGGAATGAGTTCCGGTGCGGCCATGTTTGTTGCCGCACAGAAAGCCCGACAAATGGAAGAAGGGCTGATTGTCGTTATCTTTCCTGATAGCGGGGAGCGTTATTTAAGCACGGAATTGTTTTCTTTTAAGGAAGATATTTCTACTTTTAGTCTCTACAATATTCTTAAACGCCGGAAAGACTTGTTCAAACCGATTAAGGCTGATGAAGTGAGGATGCATACATGTGGACCGACAGTTCATGATGCGCCTCATTTAGGTAATTACCGGCGCCTGGTGGTATCCGATTTAATTTTTCGTTATTTGATTTACAAAGGTTACAAGGTGAAGCATGTCTTGGATATTGTTGATCTCACGGATAAATCGATTAAAGGTTCAGAAAGGGAAGGAATAGACCTTCCCGAGTATTCCAATAAATACTTAAAAATATTTCTGGAAGATGCACAATTTTTGAACATTCATCAGGATAACATTTATGTGAAGGCATCGGAAAATATTGAAGAGATGCTCAAGATTGTCGAGAAATTGATCGATAAGAATTATGCATACGAAAAATTACATTCAGTTTACTACGATATTTCCAAATTAGCTGATTACGGCATTCTCTCCAATATTGATTTAGGGAAAACAAGACCTGGTAAAACCATAGATATTGACGAGTATGAAAAGGACCACCCGATGGATTTTGCTTTGTTGCGGCGGGCAAACCTGGGTGAACTGAAAAGAGGTATTTACTATAAGACTAAATGGGGTAATGTCAGGCCCGGCTGGCATTTGGAATGCTCGGCAATTTCTAATAAGTACCTGGGTGCGACTTATGATATTCATATAAGCGGGGCGGATGAAACATTTCCCCATTGTGAGAATATTTTAGCCATTAATAAAGCGATTTCCGGTCGCAGCGGAGCTAACTACTGGATAAATGCCGAGTTGATCCTGGTTGACGGCAAAAAGATGTCACGCTCTCTAAATAATGCATTGCCGTTAGTTCAACTACGTCAAGATGGTTACAGCGGCAGGGATATACGTTTTTTCCTGCTGGCGATGCATTATCGTAAACCCATTAATTATACGGAAGGCGCGCTGCATACGGCAAAGAATACAGTTAAGAAAATCCATACTTTTATTTGCCGGCTCAAAGCCGTTAATAATGATAGCGAAGATGGTTTTGCGGAAATCGATCAGCTGATATACGATCTTAAGCATGATTTCGTAGCCGCGTTAGATGATGATTTAAATATTGCAGGTGCGCTGGCAGCGCTTTTTAATTTTATTGGTAAAGTAAATTTTCCTTTAACCCAGGGTATGATAAATAAAATCAATGCCCGGAAAATACTGGCAGCACTGGAAAATATCAACGAAGTGCTGGGAGTGATGGATTTTGATGTGCAGGTTGCTCAAGGGAAAATAAGCGAGTTGATCGACAAAAGAGAGGCCGCTAGAGGCGTTCATAATTGGAAAGAAGCAGATTCCTATAGAGTGCAATTAGCCGAGCTTGGCGTTGATATTTTGGACACGTCCCAAGGGGTGATCTGGCGATTTAAGTAGAATAGCTGCTATGAATACTTTGAGAAAATCGGTAATAGCTGGTTCCTGGTATCCCGGAGTGCCATCCGTTTTAAGAAAGGATATTGAGAATTACTTTAATTTGGTACCTGACTTAGAATTGGAAGGAGAGGTTGTGGGCTTGATTGCCCCTCACGCCGGCTATGTTTATTCCGGACAAATTGCGGCAAACGCTTATAATTTAATCCGTGGGAAAAAATACGATATGGTTATTGTGGTTGGGCCCAGCCACAGAATTGCTTTTCACGGCGTGTCTGTTTTCAGTAAGGGCGGTTTCGAAACACCTCTGGGAAATGTTTCTGTAGCCGAAAAATTGGCTGAAAAAATTAGAAGTTCAAGCAAAGTAGTGGTTGATGTTCCAGATGCGCATCGACAGGAACATTCTGTGGAAATTCAGCTCCCCTTTTTACAAGTTGCGCTGGGCGATTTTTCATTTATTCCTTTGGTAATGGGAGATCAGCGTGCGGATACTTGTCAGGAACTTGCGGCGGCGATATATGAGGCAACAAGTGATAAAAAAATATTAATAGTAGGGAGTTCCGATTTATCTCATTTTTATAACTATAATATAGCGAAAAAAATGGATTCCACTGTCTTGGAATATTTAAGAAATGGTGATGCCGATGGCCTTCTGCAAAGTCTGGAAAATGGAGTAGTTGAGGCTTGTGGCGGAGGGCCAATGGTAGTTGCTATGTTGGTGGCGCGTATGATGAATGCGAATAAAGCGCATCTTTTGAAATACGCCAATTCCGGAGATGTAACCGGCGATAAGAGTTCAGTTGTCGGATATGCGGCGGCGGTTTATTGCAAATAAGTTAAGATTACCTTTTCCTTAGCGTATGGCAGATATCTTACGCTTGGGGAATGTTCATTTTACCTATTAATTATGCTGTTGAATGCAATTTTGTATTATAAAGGAGTATAAAATGGAATTAACAGCGAAAGAAAAATCTGCTCTTCTGGATATAGCGAAAAAGGCAATAGCAGCAAAAGTGAACAATAAAGACATGCCTAAATTAACTGTTGATTCGGAAACCTTCAGGGAGAAAAGAGGCGCATTTGTAACTTTAAAAAAGCGTGATCACTTGCGTGGCTGTATAGGCTATATAAAGCCGGTTAAACCGCTTGGAGAAACTGTGCAGGAAATGGCTGTCGCTGCTGCTTTTCATGATCCACGGTTTCCATCTTTAAAGCCTGATGAAGTTAGGGATTTAACTTTTGAAATATCCATATTGAGTCCATTGAAACGCATTAAAGATATTAATGAGATTGAAGTGGGAACGCACGGCTTATACATCGTCCGTGGGTATAATTCCGGTTTATTATTACCGCAAGTAGCCGTTGAATATGAATGGGACAGGGAAACGTTTTTGCAAGAGACTTGCCATAAAGCCGGATTGCCGCCGCAGGCCTGGCTGGATAAGGAAACGGAAATTTACATATTTTCGGCAGATTATTTCGGTGATACAGATTGACCGCGGAATATTCTTTCTTAAACACTTGATGCAAACAACTATTTCAAGGATATTTATTTGATAAAAAGTCATAAATGCTTAATTGTCTTGATTTTAATTTCGGTGATAGTGGGAGCATGTGTTTTATATTTGCCACGGTTTTTACTATACTCTTCAAAATATAAGAAGGCAAATGCGATTATACTTATTCTCGGACCTGATTTTAAAGCGCGTCAGAAAGAAGCCTATAAATTGATAAATGAGGGAATGACGGATTACTTGATTATTCCAGCGTATCATAAGGC
>Ga0209777_10002055_pt1 | contig 27294 bp, 28 predicted proteins | sample FrelakmetHBP12HB_FD_187147 | JGI IMG/M metagenome (GOLD analysis project Ga0209777, IMG submission 187147) | Freshwater lake sediment microbial communities from the University of Notre Dame, USA, for methane emissions studies -HBP12 HB (SPAdes)... | ecosystem: Environmental > Aquatic >...
GCGGCATTGGAAGCGCGTCTCCTGGCGCCATTGGAACACGAGGCCCCTGCTGCCATGAAGGCGTTGGGATGAAAGCCACGCCAGGAGGCGGCTGCACATGGCCTCCGCGTCTTTGCTGCTGCGGCCTAGCCTGTTGAGGCGCGTGCTGAGCGCCAGGGGGAAGCTGCTGCGGGTGATAACCCGGCTGCACCTGCGGAGCGCCAGCTCTTCCTAGGCGGACTTCTTCGATCTTGCCTGCTATCTCTGGAACCTTTCCGATTACTTCACGAACAGCCTGGAATGCGCCCTTCTTCCAGTCAAAGACTTCCTCTTCGGCGGGAGGACCCGTGTAGCCTGTCCTTGCGGCAAGATCATGCGCTTCGGCTACGGCTTGCAATGGGTCTTTGAAGGTCTTAGAGCGCATGTCTTCATTTTCGCGCTTGAGCGAGTTGTGTTCCGTTCTGATCCGCCCAATCTCTTGCTCCAAAAGACCCACACGAAGAGCGGCTGTGTTTTCAGCCGTCTTAGTTCTCGATTCCATGATCTCGCGCATCGAGGAAAGCTCGCGTTCTCGTTGATCGCGAACCGATGCAATCTCGCGCTCGTTTTGCCTGGTCGAGTCGGTCAAACGTGATTCGTAATTCTGAGTAAGAAGCTGGATCTGCCGATCATAGTCGCTCTTGAGAGTTGACTCCCTTCGCGCAACATCGTCCCTGGAACGCTCGCGCTCCTGCGAATAGTCTCGATCCATCTTGTTTCTATCATCAGAGTGTCGCTCTGAAACCTCTTTCATTGAGCGACGGTGCTCTTCTGTGATTCGCTCAATCGTCCTCGAATGATCGTCTTTGATCCTGGCAATCTCGCCTTCGTGGCGCTCTTTGAGTTCGCGGATCTGCTGAGTCTCGACTTCGCGAAACTTCTCCGTAGCTTCTCTTTGGGTCTCCACCACCTGAACACGAAGACGCTGGACCTCGTTGTCTTTCTGTTCGATGATTTCGTCCTTGCGAAGATTCTGCCTGCGAAGTTCGGCGATTGTCTCCGACTGCGCGCTCTTGGCTTCGTCGGCTCTTTTCTCTGAGGCATTCGTGAGCGCCGCGACCACAGCGGGATCGAGACCGCGCATACTAACGCCAGAAATTTGACTTCTAAGCTCTTCAAGCCTCTGCTCGGCACGCATTTTTTCTTGCTGCTGTGTTCGAATCTGCTCGATAACCATCGCGTTCATAGGATTAGCCATACTCATTCCCATTCGTTGCATATCGTCACCGACTGGATTCAGAGCAGCGCGCTTTGGAAGTCCAGGAAATTTCAAAGTCACAGACTCAAGAGCACGAGTCTTGATTCGCCCTTCGGCGTCAAGACTTGCTTTCACAGGTCCGCGCACTGTAACGAGGTACTCGCCTCCGCCGTAACGCTCGGCGAACTCTTGCATTGAGAGTTGTTCGCTCAAGTCATCCAAGAAACCAGAAATTCTTACATTGTCGAAGATCTCTGGCTTTTTTCTTTCTACTCGAATGAAATGCGCGCCGTCGCCGATCTTCGGATAGCTCTCGTAGAGATCTTCCAGCGTCTTCGCAGACCGGCCTATTGTCGGAACACGGATCTGATCGTCCGGAGAGGAAATATCCCCAATCTCACCGCTCAAAGACGGAAAGCCTTGCGGAGGAACAATTCCATACGCAGCCCCCGGATCGAAAAGAGGAGGCTGAACAGGAGAAGCAGGAGAACCAGAAAGACGCTGCATCTCTTCTGCAACGTCTTGACCTATCTCGCCGGCCGAGACTGGAGTTTCGGAAGAGACATGTTCGGAATCACTCATTTTTTGCCCACCATATCGAGCCATGCTCTTAACTCACATTGATCATAGAATACTGAAAGTCCAATACGCTTAGCTTCTTCTATTTCTCCGCGTGTGCCTGTCGACTCTTCCCATCCAGGGACAACAATCACAGCATCGCACCTACGAAGAAGCTCTAGCGTGCCATCGATCCAGAACTTGTCGGTTAACGTGCCATCAAAGTCACGAGTATTAGCATGCGGACAGAGCGGCATCGCTCCTGCTTTTGCTACAGCGAATGCCAGTTCTTCTGCGCGATGAACGTTACACGCCACGTCCCATGCTGTTAGCCCACGAAATGGCCCCGCTATGTAGACTATCTTCGTCACTGAACGGGCCCCTCGTCTTTATCTTCCCCTTCCTCGTCTTCGCCCTCTTCGCTCTCTTCGCCTTCCTCGCCCTCTTCGTCTTCATCGTCCGGGACCTCGATGAGCACGTTCTGGCGAATCAATTCTTCACACTCATTGCCAAGCGTTAGAAGCTCAGCGAGCTTTTGCCTCGCTTCAGGATCAACCTGAGTTTTTTGCGCTTCTTCGATGAGCCACTTTGACCCGGCTAGGTATAGCAAAAGCTTATCAGCGTCTTCTTGTTCTATCTGCGTGGTTTGCGAAGAATCACCCTCGACTTCGTCGAGTCTGTCATCGTGACTTTCAAGCTCGCCCTGGATACCGAACAAGAAGTTTGCCGCCCAGTCGCGAACCTGGATCTGATGCTCGCCTAGAGACCTGAGATAGAACATCACTGTTCCAACTAGCTCAGACTGGAGCATCTCAGGAGATAGCTTCGCTGCCTTGAGTCTTTGAATATCCGCCGGCAAGTCAATTCTTATCAGCTTCGTAAGCGGATCGGCCTGGATTACTGGCTGAACTGGATTTTGCGTGCTCACTTGGTTTCTTCTCCTTCGGGAATATGAAAGTCTTCGCCTTCGGCTCCAAACGCTGGAACTAGCACTAGATCGGGTCTGTCCTTTAGTTTTGCCCTGTCCTTTGAGTCAAGATGCTTCTCCGCGCTCTTTGGGTCCGGCGGATCGCGATAGTCACATGCATAGACCGCTTCGTCGCGTAAGGACAAGAACGCGCCGCCTACGCTTCTTCTTATCGTGCAGTTCCTGAAGACTAAGAAATGCCCATCGTCGCCTGGCCTAGTGCCGTCGAGGGCTAGCACCTGCCGCTTGTAGTACTTGCAGCGCTCGCGGACCGGACGAACAAGGACCCTAACCCCGTCGCTCTCAACCGTCGGAAGCCCAAACCATTTTTTTACCTGGTCTGGTTTGAATGTACGTCGCTTCTCTTCGTTGCCTCCGGGTATGTATGTATTCCTAGCCGTAGTCTTGAGCCTATTCCACCCAAACTCTCCAGCGTAGCTTTCGCCTGGTATGAAACGCATCTCTTCAAGAAAAACTTCTTCATACTCTCGCTCGTCTTCAATGCACACGACCGAGTCAATCGTAAACGGATGCGCCAATGACAAACCGTCCTGATTGTCTACAGGTGACGGCATTCCATCGGGCATAAAGACAAGCGGGATCTCTTCTAGCGGAAATGCTTCGGCAATCTCTTCGTGCGCTTTGTATTCGGCGTCCTGAGCTTGACCGTCGCGCTCGTCGGCTACGAATTCACACTCCGACGCGATGGCGTTACACTCCTGCGGAGCAGGCTCGGCCATTGGGTCATCCTCGGCGTGAACTGATTTTTCGACTCTGTCTTCGCTGCTACGAACGTTCTTGGTGCTACTCATCCGTGTCTCCTAGTGCTCTCGGAGCCGCCAACGTAACCCACTCCCTAGAGCTTCGCAATCTCTATCGATTGCAGACGAGGCCGAAAGGTCCTACGATGACCCAAGAAAAAGGCGTCCACGGTCAACCAAGAACCGGGACGCCCACACGAAACGAGAGCAACCAAGGACCCAGAACAGGAGAGCACCTGGATCCGCTCCAGGGTATTCTCCTTTCTTTTCGGCAGTCAAGGACGGTGACGTTGTGGGAATTTTTGATTGCATCGACACGAAGCCTTCTCCAGAACAAGAAGAAGAACTCGAAAAGTGGCATGAAGGTATTAAAGCAAAAGCCGCTGCTGCAATCGAAGCAAGAGAAGAACGCTTCAAACAAGCAGAACGCGAGTTTGAAGAAATGGCGCAAAGAGGCTTAGCTGAGAAAAACGACGATGTTGTCGGAGAGCTTGTTCCTCTCAAGATCGACAAGAACGACGAAGAGGTAAAAACAATAGAAGTTGTCTCGGATCACTTTTCTCCAGAAGCAGTAAGACAAGACTTTCTTCCTCGCGAGACTATTCCGCCTCCGCCAATGAAGCAAGTCGTACAAGAGATACACCCGGACAGGCCAGCCTTGCCCGCTTCTGCCATTCACAAACAGGACCCGAGCTTGATTGCTCTCACGGTCGCCATAGGAGAACTCGCGAAGAGAATCGACGCGCTTGAGACGAACCAGGAGCTTGTGGCGAATAAGACTTTGAACGCGGTGTGCAATTCTTTGAACGAGATGCTTGGATTGGTTCGCAAGGAGATAGCTGGAATCTCGGATAAGATAGTTGCTGACGTAGCACCAAAGATTCTCGAATCGATCAAACCGGTCCTTGAGTCTTTGGAGCAGCTCAAGAAGGACCTAGAACCGAGACAAGCACCAGACCCGGAGCCGGTTCCAGAATCAGAACCAACTCCTATCCCCGAACCCGTTCAAACTCAACCAAAACAAGCGAGTCTTGGACAGGCTTGTCTTGGCGTGTTTATTGGCTTAGTCCCGTACAAGTCAACTGACCCCGATGACGTTACTGTTATGGAACTAGCCTATGACAGGATTCTCAAGCATTGTGGCTACGAAAAGGATGCTGCTGTCGGGGAATTTGTGTCTATCTTGAAGACATACAACGAAAAGTGTCTCGAATACGATGACGTTAGATGTCCAAAGGGCTTCTACGAGCATGTGAAGACTACTTTATCTTCATAGCCATTAAGAACCCGCCGTTACGCTTGCGCTTTGTCGACTGACGCTCAAGATCGAACTTGAGCCGCGCTTTCTTTGTTCTATCTAGGGGCAGGGTCTCGACGAATTCCATCAATTGCTTGTGATCGAGCTTGGAGTTCAAGACTAGCTCATTGAACACGTCTTTCGACGCCTGGCCTGCTTCTGTTTCCAGTGCTTTGTTAATCGTATTGAACGATTGCTCAAGCAAATAGATTTGCTCCTCCTGGTGCGAATAGACGTATCTTAACCCGTCAACGTCTAGCTTCTCGACGTCTTGCTTTCTCATGTAGGCGCGTATCTCGCGTTCGATGTCCTGGCGCTTGCGCTTCGCGTCGCGCTCTATAGCTGAGACTTGCTCACGCGCCTCGCAGCGAGACTCTATGTTGTCTTTGTAAGAGAACTTATCGGGATCTTTCTTCAAAAGCGCCTGGAACTCATCGCAATAGTCTCTATGATCGCACCACGAGCAAAACTGGTTCGTCTTTGCTGGAAACTCTTTGGCTTGCACTATCACAAGGCTCATGGCTGACAAGTAATCAAGTGCTTGTGAAAGCTCTTCTCGCGTCCTCACGGCCGCAAGCTCTTTGCAATGGCGGAGCATGTCGAAGCGGTACTTGACCGTTTTGACGCTTGGCCACATGTGCTCTACCGCAATGCCGTACGTTGACATTTGAAGATTGGCCTCAAGCTCGTCTTCGGCGTAGAGCATGCGATTGGTTTTGTAGTCGACTACTAGAATGGTGTCGTCGTCTTCACGTTCGAGTCTATCGATGACGCCTACTAGATCAACACCAGACGGGAGCACGATTCGGAACTCTTTTTCGACCGAGAGAATCCTGTTGTGGTCAATATCTTGGTTGAGTTTGAAATAGTCAGATACTAGCTCAAGTCCTTCATTGTAAACTTCAAGCTCCGCCCCGCCTGCCTTCTTGGATTCTTCCGAGCAGACTTTGGAGATTACGTTTACCGGAACGCGACCAAAGTGCTCTTGCAAGATTACCCACTTGAACACGGACTCAAGACAGGCATGCACCCACGTTCCGAAATTGAGAATGTCGCTCTTTGGTGGACGCTTGTGATCTATGTAGTGAAACTTGTACGAGAGCGGGCATTGCAAGAACCGCTGGATACTGGAAACGGAAACGTGGAATTCCTTCGGTTCTTTCTTGAACAGGGGCTCTTCTTCTGACATTGGATTGCTTGCTTTCTTGCTCGCTAGGACAATCTTGGCGTTCTTCTTTCGCCAGTAATCTAAGACGCTCTTGAGACTCTTGCCCGTGCACCAATTTGCGATAGGAGGCGACTCTACTACTATTGCTCGTTCCTCGCTATCGCCTTCGGCGATCAAACCGAAGCATGCGTACGGGACGTCGATGGAGTAGATTAGGCGCATGTTTTGATCTGTTTTTAGTCGTTCTTTCCCGTCATTCTTTGCACATACCCTTGCATTAAGATCTTCCCCGTTGATCTCGCTACCTCTAGGAAAATCTCACCAAACCAGTCTTCCGGATCTCCAGCAAACGGATTTTCTCCGCACAAGATATTATTCGCGTCTATTGTAATGTCCTCTTTTTCGTCGTCGCTCAAATCGCTCCACTTCTTGCGCTCTCCCGAGTTGGAGTATGTTATGCACGAATGCTGAGCCTCAAACGCCGCTTCGGCACATGCTGTTGCTATTTCTCGAATACTACCTGTTATCATTTTGCTGCTCATTCTGGCCTCCTGATGGCTTTGATGGTTGACCCGGGAAAAATTTTAACTACCAACATTAGAAATCTTGCGTCCCGGTAAGTTAACTCGCTTCTTTTCTGTTCCGTGTATTCTGGTGTTAGCCAAATTTCTCCTAAATCAGAGTTTGAGTTGATTAGTGTATCGATCTTGAGATTTGTTAGAGATTCTACCGCTTCAAGCGACATGCTCTCCAGTGGGATATCCCGAAGCTCCTTGGCCTGCTGCTCGCCATAGGCCCGAGCTGCCCATGCGGCGTCCTCGGGCCTGCCAGGGGCCCGTTCTGACCCGTGAGGCGACGAGGGCCCGACCGGAGACGCCGGCCCGCCCTGCGACGCCTGTGGGGCCGCGTACGCCGGCCGGTTGGACCCGGTAGGAACCAAACATGGGTTAACTATGTCTCCCAGGAATCCGAAGATTTGGCTCTTTTCTTGCTTTGGCTGTTCTTGTGGCTTTTGCTCGTTTACTTTGAGCCACTCAGAACACATTAACTCGTCTGGCAGCGCGCATGCTCCACCTTGAACGAAATGCATGCAACGCTTGGTTTCTCCGATTTGCTTGGTGTACTTAGTACAGGTAATTTTTGTCATTTTCGATTTCCTAGCAGGACGTTTGTCTAGGTTATTGTAATTATTAGATCGACCAAGAGAACCAGCGAGAAAAACTCGAATTTCTTTTTGATTACATGTGGTTAGGTCTGATTTTCAACATATCCAACTTTCTGCGCGCGATACACCCCTCGTGTAGGCGGAAAAATCTCATGATCCCGCTGGAAATGACCATACATAGCGATACGCTACCATATCTTTTACGTTTCTACATAACAAATTATAGAATTAGCAAGGCATGAAAAAAATCTCGCGTAATGAACCCCATCGATAACCGGATAACTGGATCTTTGGATATCTTATAGTTGGACATGTTCTTTAGTCAAACAAATTCGAGCATATGCAGACTTTTTTGAGATATCCAATAATTCCATAGATATCCGAATATCTACGCGCTGCGCCAAAAAAACATGAACAATTCTCATATCGTGGTTTCTTATCATGTCGACGTAGCAATTTCCGCTTACAAAAACACTACAGAACATAAGACAAGTAGACGACACGTATCACATTGTAGGTGTTCAGCAGTTTTGTCCAGGGTAGGTTAGTTCATCTAGTGTTTCTGTAGCGGAAAGCGCGTCATGTGACACCGCGTCATAGAATTGACGCAGTGCTTCCAACAAAAATGACGCAATGCAGACATACAGAGGGGTGGATATCTGGATATCTCGCATCTGGATATCTTAGACTCGGCACAGTGCCCCGCCTGCTGGACTCAGACGCAACTATGCTCAGTTCTGTTTACCGGTATCTGGAAGATACTGTTGGGAAACAGATGAGAACGAATCCTGATCTGGAGACGAGTAGTGCCTACCGTGTCCAGATCTTTGATCGACTTTCCACTCGGAAATGTCTAGATCTTCTGGTATCTTTTTTGGATCAAACGTTACCGCTCTTATCTTTTTACCGTTAAAATCAATACGATGTTCTGACGAAACGAAGTACGAACCTCTTTTTACCTTTTCTTTGATTATCTTCTTAATAGATTCTATTCCGTTAGTTCCGTTTTCCTCTCCGGAAACTCTTTTTTGAGAATTATACAAAAATAGACACGTCTTAAGGTCTATGCAAATTACATCTCGACCATCTGGTTCTGTGAACCCTCGGTAATGGATCCCCTCTTGAAGAACACCCATATTATGGTACGAGTTCAAGTCTTCCATGAATCTGTCAACATCGTCCTTAACGTAGCTAGTGTCTCTACCGAGTACGTTGGATATAATGGATTTGTAGGCGTGAATAATATCTACGGCAGGCAAAACAATTCTAAGAGAATTAGCAAATTCGTTCCATAGGTGAATTCCAAGAGTCATAGAGATGAAGTTATCCTTGCATCTTGGAGGAACTTCCTTAATATCGATGGTTTTTAATATGCTATCAGTTACTGTTTTCGAGTATTTAAGATCCTCTACAACGTTTCTGGTAAGCATGAACTTAACAAGAGGACCAGCGAGTCTCCCGATTTCAGAGTTCTCAACCTCAGAGAATATTTGTTGCCTTTCTGGGGTAATAGATGTTTTGTCTGGTGTTACGCAAATCATGCGCTCCTTAAGAGCTGTGTCATCAGGGATTGACTCTCCCATGGTACACGATGGGGCGATAAGCAAATATTCGTTTTCTAACTGGTCCGATCTTCCTCTGCGCTCTGATTCCCCTCCGTAAATTCTGCGCATAATCCGGTGATATCCATCAACCCTATCTCTTTTCATGTCCCTGGGACGGTATTCGTCAGCTGGGATAGGTATGCTTGTTGTGCTGCTATATGTTTTCAATTTTACAAATTCAGTGTCAGTGACAGAAAAAGGCTCTCTTCTTATCGACACGCCAGATAGTGGCCACATGACGTCTCTGATGGTAGCTGTCTTTCCGCTTCCTGCTGTACCAAATACCCAGAGCAACGGGAAGCTACCAATGGTCTCGTGCACAACTGGAGCCACCATGGCGGCCATGAACCAGCCGATAAGAGGCATGGTAACATCAGGCGTGTTCATAGTCATGACTCGTGGCATGACGTATTCAGCTATTCTCTTTACTTCGTTCTCTGGAGGGAACTCGTAGTTAACTCTTTTTTCCAAGGCGTTACCGGTACTCACATATCTAAGATCGCTGTTCTCTATTGGTCCATCTGGGCCAATGATCGCGTGTGGAGTAACCCACCTTGGTCCATCTTTATCCATGTAGTATCCGAGCATTGTGGTGCCTTTGTATCTTGGCACCTTGACAGCGCTAACCATACGTAGAAGCCCCTGTACGTTATCGTCGCTCCCCATCCACCGCATATGGGGAGATACCCTGTTAGCATATGAAGTAAATTCTCTTTTGCATTTCCAGCAATTTGGCGGAAACTGAACGTCCTGGATAACGACATCGCCATTTTCTGCGTAAACATGACCCTTTATGGCATCACCGATTTCAGTGGTTATTTTTTCTCTTGGAACAATCACAAAACTAGAAACGATATCATGACAATCTGGTTTCTTAACATAGTATGTCGACGTTTTGTCATCTTCATAAATCTGTCCGACTATGTTCCATGATATTTCTTCGCCTTCATGGCCGGTTCCGCCCGACGCCGGAGGTGGAATGGAATTACGCGACTCGATGCGAATCGTCTTCAGAATAGAAGCCTTGGTAATCCCATTCTTTTTGAACTTGTTTACTATTTTTGTTATGTACGTGTCTTGATCGAGTGGCCCACACTTGGCAAGAATTCCAGCAATAGCGACTATTCTTTCGTTGATATCTTTAGTCGGAATATCCGTTGGGATGTCTTCTATCAAAAATTGAGGATACGGCGACGCTGATTTCATTTCACATATGAGAGCGTCTTTGCCTTTGTCCTTGATAAACGAATTTAGATCTACTTTGGTCTGCCCTTCCTCGCGTGGGAGCCGAAGGATGCGGGCATCAGATCCGGCATCAAAGAATGCCTTGGCTGTCTTTAGTGCGCCTTCTAGTCCTGGATAGGTAACCCTGCCAGTCTGTTGATTGACCTGTCCTTCTTCTTCATCATTGATAATGAAAATTTCTTTTGCACGAGAACCGAATTCCAATAATTTCGGAATGTCCTTGCCTCTGAATCTAACGGTAACCGGGGAGATACAAGGGAATCCAGCGTGGAGAGCAGAGATGGCGTCGGTGACGCCTTCTGTAATGATAAGTCTATCTACATGTCCTACAACACTGTCCTCACCGAAGAACACGTCGTTGGCTACGTATTTGGATACGTAGTCGTTGTCATCGGAATGAGTAAGTAGTTTTTTGTACTTAGCCTTTTCGTATTCAGTGTCCGAGGTGATCCCCTCTACTCGGCGTCCGATGAAATACGCAACATAATTTTTGTTCCAATACGGAAATATTATTCTATTATTGAAAAACTCTACGAATCTTCCGTCTTTGAACCTAAGAAAAAGTCCTGTTTCATATGCCTTTTCTTTGGTCATGTCCTTGCAGCTAAGCAAGTGACCGAGTAAGCCGTTGCCTGTAGCCCATCCGATATTGAATCTATCTATGCAGTCGTCATCGAATCCATATTGGTTTCGAATACCTTCTCGGATCTCTGGTGTGAGATTGCCATGATAGAAATGTGCAGCAGTAGTGAGAAGTCTTTGAACTCGTAGGCGAGGAATACTAGACTCAGCTAATTCTTTTACTCTTGGATCTAGTGATACCCTGTCCCCTCCGTTATGTGGTATTCCGGCCCTGATTGCTAGTTTTTCTAACGCTTCCTCAAATTTTATGCCGTCTCTTTTCTCTACATATGAAATTACATCGCCGCCAACCTGTTCGCCGAAGTCGTACCACCCTCTCTCGCCGTCTGCATATACGCAGAACGATGGATTCTTTTCGTCCCTAAATGGACTCTTACACCATAGTTTATCACCACGCTGAACAAGCTCAGCGTTCTCACCTACCACTTCCGAGATAGGGTTTTTACGCTTAACCTCTTCGACAAACTCTCTGTTGTCGTCGTCGCTCATGGGGTCCGATTGTTGGAGACGATTGTAGCTAGGCGCGTTGGGATATCGATCTCCAGTGGGACAGCGTCGCTACTAGAGTCGAACCGTACGCGAACCATTTCTTCGTCGCTGCGACCAACTGGTCCTAGATTTTCAATTATGATTCCATGGGCGGTGTATGTGCCAAACACAAATGTTACAGCGTCACCCGGTCGTGGCATTAACTCGTGCTCTCGTGCGAGTCTTTGCATATCTTCATCTGTGAACGACGGAAGATGGAATAGCCTTAGGTAACCCATGGCATGATGGGCGAACTCGTGGCGGGTTATGGTTCTATGCGATTTTATCGCATTGCTCATTAAGTAAAACGCTAACACTATGGCATTATCATAGTCATCGTTTAAATATCCAATAGCCAAATTACATTTGTTACATAGTAATCCTCTGACTTCTCCAGTTCGGTGATCGTGATCAACACATAGTTTGCCTCCAATCCCGCCGCTTGGCTCTTCTCTGCATATGGCACACGATCCTTTTTGTCTATGCAGCAACTCTTCATAGTCCTCTTTTGTTAATCCGTACGTTTTTTCTATTCTTTTGTATGATTCATTTTCTCGATTTGATGTGTGGCACCTTTCGCATATGTAGCTATTTCCGTGGAACTCGGATCTGTCCTTTATTTCTCTACATCTGACGCATACATCTTGCATATCTCTCACTCCCTCTCCACAAGCTCGTCGAGCGTCAACTGCCTAGCCATAAACGCGACACACTCAGAACAAGTCTCCCCAGGAACGCACGGTCTCCCATGCGGGCACGAGTGTTCCGAGTCGCTTTCTTTCAATGGCTCAGAGCAGCGGTGGCAACGACAAGTCCAAGTGCTTATCTTTTGTTTCTTTCTGACTTTTCTCGGCTCTGCTCTGTCATAGTAGACAACGCATTCCGCAAACTTTCTTCTGTGAGTCGCCATAACCGAGCTTTCTTGTCCTTCACGAAGCCAGTAGCAAGATCCACGTCATAGCCGCCAGCCATAGGAAAAATCACGCGAGCGCGCATCTTGCGCTCGTCTACTGAGTAGAGAAAGACATCGCGTTTCTCGCCGCATGGATGAACGATTGTGAGCTTATCGCCGATCAAGCTAGCTTCCCACCATGGCGGTAGGTTCTGGTGTCGTTGTACTTCATCTTAACCTCAAGGGCCTTCTCGATATCAATGTTCCAGTATTCGCATAGGTCTAGGAGCCTGATGATGCAATCAGCAATCTCAATAGGAACGCCTTCTGGTTTTTGCGTTCCTGTTTCTTTGGAGTCCTTGTAGTAGATCTCGTCTGGACGCTTGCCAGCTCGAATCTCTTCGAACGCTTCGGAGAGTTCTCCAGTGGCCAGCAAGAGCTTCGTAGCTATGTGGCCATTAGAAAAGTCAGTTGCGTTCGATTGCGGCTTGTAGTCCCACCAGCCTTTCTCTTGGGCACACTTGTGGATCTTCTTTGCTGCGTCTGAAATTTTCACGTTACTTCTCCGTTACGAGTGGTTTGTCGGCAGCACAAGCCATCTCTGGCTTTGCTTGGTTCATAGACTGTATTTGTTTCTCGGCGTTCAGGAACATTTCTCGGCAAGCGTTAAGGAATAGCTTCCTATCGTAGCCCTTGTGCAAAGCCATGCTTGCAGCGGCCGTGAGCATGAGTTGGATCACAACAGGGGCGTATTTGTCCGTGGCGAGTTTTGACATGAGAATGGCATCGAAGATGCCCTTTTGGACGCCAGCGGCTTCCATGAGGAGTTCTTTCTCGGTGAGTTCGCGGGGTTCGGTTGCTTGTTGGTTCATGTAAGTAGTCCCAATTTCTTGTAGGTTCTCTGTCTCGCTTCCCATCTGGAAGCTAGCATTGGTTGGTGAGTGTCTACGATGTCCCAGAGTCTTGGGTACTTGCCATCAAATGGTCGCATGACTCGTCCTAGTCTTTGAATGGTTCGCCCCCTGGCTCTCTCAGGGAAAGCGAGGATAATATCACTGAGCCTAGTGACATTCAATCCCTCGTCGGCAAGACTAGTAGCAAGCATTACTCTAATCTCACCAGCTTTGAACTTCGCAATGGTCTCTTTCCTGTATTTCTTTCCCGAGTGACTCGTGACGACTTCCGCGGGCAAGTCCTGAGTCTTCATGGCTTCACAAAGGATCTCGCAGTATTCGACGCGATTGGCGAGGACAAGCAGCGTTGTGGTGTTGCTTTCAGCGATGATCTTCTTTGCGAGGGATACAATCACATTGATTCGCTCGCCATTATCTATCAAAGCCGAATGGATGTGGTCCACTTCGCGAAACTTCAAGCCCGCGTGAACGTAGTTGAAGCCTGTCTCGACCGGAAAAATCTCGGGCTTGAGCAAGTACCCATGCGAGAACATGTACTCAAGGCTCTTTTCAAGCAAGCACTCGCCGAATGTCCAGTCGATGAGCTTGGTTAAACCGTCTTCGCGCATCTTTGTAGCCGTGAGTCCAAGGCGCCACTTTGCGCGAATGTTACTCATGACGCGCTGGTTTTTGCGGGCGCAGGACCTGTGACACTCGTCATGCACCACAAACCCAAAGTAATCGAGGTCCGAAAACTCAAGCTTGTTGTTGATGGAGTCGATGATTCCTATGGTCACAGGCGCAAGCTTGACCTTGCCCTCTAGGATGGTGCCAGGGTCCGTTTGTAGATGTTCTCTAGCGTCTTCCACCCACTGGTTAAGGATCTCCTTCGTGGGGACGATGACAAGCGCTGTGACGCCGATACGGCGAATCGCTTCGACGCCGAGCAAGCTCTTGCCTGTGCCGCACGGCAGGACAATTGTACCCTGAGTGTTGTCCTTGATCTTGTTCGCGCCAGTAGACTGATACTTGCGCGGCTCGAACGAGCACTCGGGGAAGAGAACAAACTCGCCCGAAGAACGCGCGTCGGTCCAGGAGATATTTTCATAGTGCGCGTCCTTGGCGAGGTCTTTCAGTTCGGAGACGCAGCCGCGAGGCAAGAGAACGTTCTCGCCTACTGTCTTCGCGGCGGTTATCCTTGCTGGAATGTCCACAGTAGACAAGCCTAACCGCTGTCTACTCCGAAACTCTGGGTTAGGAGTAGAAATGACCTGGATCATCGCTTCCGAGAGTCTCTCGTTAGGCGAATGAACTATCAGATCCCCACTGACAGTAACATCCAACGTTGGCACTCGGAAACACGAGCGCTCAGCAGTGCTTCCGAGTAGCAGCGTTAATCTAGCCAGCTACATTTATACGAATCAAACCACGGTGACCTATTTGAATGGGTCAACGTCCTTCGGCTTTGATTCGGCTTCGATTTTAGCAATGAAGGCTTTCGCTTTCTCTACCTTCGAAGCGGGGATTTCGCGGACGCGCTGCACTTCCATAGCGGCGAGGAAGCTCTGTGTGAATTCGCGCGGCAACATTTTCACCTTCTCAATGATGTTTAGCGCGTCTTCTTCGCTAATCAAAGCGCCGCTGTCGTGTGGCTCTTCTTTCTTGCTTGCGTTGCCACGGTCAGCGTCGTCGTCATCGTCTTTACCGCCCTTAGCAAGCTCTGCCTCTACGTCGATGAGCTTGTCATTCTTGATGAGCGAGACAAGATCGTTCTTCTCCTCGGGCGTGATTGGTTCGTCGGGCAAGATCGTGTAGATGGTTTTCTTATTGCCCTTGGCGCCTTTTCTTTTCACCTCGAACCAGAACTTGAACTGGCCGTATTTTTCATAGACGCCGAGGAGCGTCGCGAGAGTTCCGGCGCTCTGCTCGAATAGCTGAAGCTTGGAGTGCTCCTTGTTGTAGACGCAGATACCGAACTTAACCTGTGGGGTTTGTCCCTTGTGCTTTTCTGGGTCGTAGTCTTCAGTGCCGTTACCAACCCAGATAACCTCGCGCACAACTGGTTCTCCCAGGAACGCGACCACGGCACAGTCTCCGTCGTCTTGTAGCCGCAGGTACTTTCCAGATCCTGCTGCGGCCTTCTTTGCTTCGTCACTTGCTGTCTTCGCGGCTTCCCAGCCTTTTTTCACTGCCATTTGGTTGTTTCTCCTGTACAGGGACCTACCGTTGTACTCCTAGGCTGATTCTCGGGTCCATATGCTCGTAATCTTTCGTATATGGCCATGGCCATATACGCATATTGACTTCTGTCTAAATATGCGTACACTCGACCCCATGAGTATCGTTGCCAGAATCGTGGACGCGGCTCGCAAGTTTAGCGAAGACAACAAACTTCGCGAAGTCAATTCTTTTGAAAAATCAGTAAAAGAAATTGAAAAAGAGCTTTTGAGGCTAAAGAAAGCGAACACGCAGTACTTCAACCTAATCGAAAGAGTTCTTGCGCAACGAGATGAGTGGAAAAACTTGTACTTGTTACACGTTCGCGAGCATCAAAACGCGCAAGAACTCTACGAAAAAGAGATCGTGAAGCTTCGCAAGATGCTTCAGAACTGCCTCAAAATAGCAAATCACGAACGCAAGGTAAACGGTGGTCCAGAGATCACAAAACCTAGCGATCTTGACGGGTTACTTGATCTTCCCGTGGGGATGATGGAAGAGTACGCTAAGAGGATCGCGCACGCGCGATCGTTACTTGGCAACGAGATCGACGGCGCTGCCGAGCGCGACGAGATCGCTTCTCGCGGCTAGTTCTTTCTTACCGGCAGAAAAGTTGTCCGTTTTGGGGTCCGGCGTAGACTCCAACTGTTGACGGCACGAGCGGGTCCTAACACCGCGCGGCTCGTGGCTCCGGTCATCAATCCGGAAGTGTATCCACGGTTCGCCAATGAGTGCAGTAGGAAAAGGCAGAGTGCGCAAGATAACGCGCAAGCAAGCTCTGGCCTATAACAAAACCATTCCAAATAGAATGGGCGTGACCTCTCTAGTAGAACTCAATGGCCGCGGCTCTTACGAAGAGCATTACAAGCGGGCTCAGAGGATTCTCAATAGTAACCCAAAGGGCAAGAAGATGGCGGGCAAGAAAAAGAAGGTAATGACGAGGGCCCAATACGCCAAGAAGTTCAAGGGCAAGAGCCAGAAGGTCATCAATGCCTTCTACGGCAACTACCTGAGAATCGTTTCTGGCAAGGGCGTAAAGCGCGGCAAAGGCAAGGCTCGCAAGCACACGAAGAAGTATCGTATTCGTGTGACAGGCGCTGGCTACAAGCTCAAGGCCAATCGCAAGCGCGCGCGTCGGAATATGAGCCAGGACGAGCCCGAATGGGGCGAGCGTGCAGAGCAGGCCGAGAGTGATTTCGGCGGGCGTATGTACCCCAAGAGGACCCGTGGTCCAGCAAAGAAGAAGGGCAAGAAGACAGCAAAGAAGGCCGCTGGTCGCAAGGCTAGCACGCCTCGTAGCCGTTACATCGCTTCTCGTAAGCGCCTAGGGCGTAGCCCGAAGCAGGCGGCGAGCGATTGGAAGCTTCACGCTCGTGGCAAGAAGCACAAGGCCACACCGAAGAAGACGAAGAAGGCTCATAAGGGTCGCGCGGCGAAGCCATTCCGTCGTCTCTCGGTGAGAGTTGCGGGTAAGACCCGTAAGACGTATCTCTATCGTACTGCGAAGGGGCGTTACCGTCATCTTCCGGAGTACGCGCTTTTGGGATTCAAGTCTCAGAAGGCAAGAGAAAAGGCAGCAAAGACCGAGAAGGGCTCACTTCGCATTTCGCGTAAGCTTGAGTCGATTTCTCGTCGCAGACAACGGGCTGCCATGTTGGCTCCCCGTCGCATCATGGCAGGAAAGGACATCTTCTCGCCCAATGCGGGCAGAATCGTTTCATTTGAGGAGTGGAAGAAAATGCACGCAAACGCAAAGAAAAAGGGCAAGAAGAGGGTAAAGAAGACCCGTAAGGGCCAGACTCGCAAGCAGCTCGCTGCTTCGCGTCGCAACGTCAAGAAGGCGCAGGCCGCTCGTCGTCGCAAGGGCAAGGGCCGCAAGCACCCGAAGAAGACCCGTAAGAGCATGTCGAAGAAGCCTTGGATGAAGGGCCTTCGTGCAGCTCATGCCGCTCGTCGTGCTGGCAAGGGCAAGAAGCGCAAGACTAGCAAGAGTCGCAAGTATGTTTCCCGTAAGCGCAGCAAGCGCGTGATGAGTGGCACGAAGTGGACCATTCGTCACACGGCTGGCAAGCGCGGTCGCGGCAAGAAGCGTGGTCGTAAGGCGATGTATTCGATCCATCTTCGCCGCAATTACAGCCGTAATATCGGTGGAGCGATGGTTTCCGATCTCACCAAGGTTGTGAAGTTCGGAACGCTGATCTTTTCCGGTTACGTGGTTCATCGCGCCCTTACCAAGGTCGTGGATAACTACGCAACGGCGAAGATCGCAGCTCTTGCTACTAGCCAGTATCGCGGCCTCATTTCTTCGGTTGTCACGGCAGCGGTGGGTATCCCCGGAGCCATGTTCTTGGGTCGCAAGGCGCATGTTGACGTAGCACCGGTTGTCGGTGGTATGGCAGCTTCGCTACTTCAGGGCGTCCTCATGACGATCCTGAATGCAGCGGGTCAGCAGAACATCGCTGGATACCTCTCTGGCTACGCTGACGGCGGAAGCCGTGCCTACCGCGGAATGGGCGAATACTACTCGTTCAAGCCGCAGCAGGTTTTCAACGGAATGGGCGAGTTCTACGAAGTTCTGCCGCAGAGTGGCTTTGGCCTCGACACGGCTCAGCTCCGGCAGGCAGCTGGCTCGTATCCGATGGAAGCAGTAGGATTCACTCAGGCTCCGGGCGCAATGGGTGCTCAGGTTACCCAAGCCGCAGGCGCCGCTGGTGAATACATCGTGTACGGAGCCGAGGGAATGGGCGACTACGAAGAGGTGATCCCCACGGGAAGTGGAGTAGCGACGAACGACGGCGTTCGTCCGAATCTTCACGAGGCCGAGCAGGCCCTCAATATCGTGGAAGCCGCTGGAGCAATGGGCGATCTTCCCTCGCAAATGAACGTGAACCCCACCGTTGCTCAGCGGCCAGTAGCCGGTGAGCCGGGCGGATCGCGTGCCGGCATCCTTGCTGGCGGAGACGGCATCTTCGGCTGATAGCCGAAACAGGAATCCGAGGTCCATGCTCAATGGGGAGCATGGACCTAGGAATCCGAAAAAGCTTTCGCCTGGCTTATCAGGCGGGGATTGACAGAAAACGCTGGGACAAAGGGGACACGGGCCCCTCAATCAACGAATCCCAGAAGTAGAGAGACACAAATGGCAAAGATTACGAATCTTCGTGAACGTGTGCATCAGCCTTTTCGTGATGCCCTTATCAGGACGAGCGGGTTTATTCCGTCGGCTTTGACGGCAAACACCAGCCTCTTCACTCAGAGTGGTCGCGGCGAGTCGCTTTCGAACCTGAAGACTGGATCGGTTCTTCCTTCCGATCAGTCGATGGTTATCTTGGCGCTTCGGTGCTTCCTCTGGTTCCGTCAGAGCATTCAGCGTGGACCGCTCGTTACGATCACCACGACGACCGATCAAAACGGCGACTTCGCTATCTCGGCCGCCAATAACGCGGCAGCGCTTGCTCTCATGAACGGCAGCGCGCCTGGTCGTATCCAGGACGTGCTTCGTCTCTATTGGCAGGCGTCTGAGCAGCTTCTCTGGGACTTCGGTGCTGGAGAAAAAATCTCGCTTCGCAGCATGCCTTCGTCCTACTTCCCGTGGGGCGGTGGTTTGCACGGCGATATGGGCGGAGCAACGGATCTGATCCTTTGGAATAACGGCATGCCAGACCATGCTGGTATTTTGAGGATTGGCCGCGCGGTTGTTTTGCCGAGCCGCCAGGAAATCAGCTGCACGGCGAAGATTTACGCCCTCGGCGTAGGAAACAACGCTGCCGTGTTCGGTTCGACTCAGGGGGCACGCGATATGCTCTCTCTCGTCGATAACCTCAATGCGTGCGATCTCGTGAACAAGGTGATCGCATTTTGCTTTGATGGTTTGTTCAGCCGCGACGTACAGTAAGCAAGTATTTGGAATCATTCAGATTTCCGGTACTAGCTGAACAGAAAGAGCCAGCCGGATCCATTGGTTCGGCTGGCTTTTTCGGTTTCTTCCCCGAGGATGACTTCTTTGGTTACTCGCGCGAAACCAAAGAAAGAGTAGGAGCGCTAAAATGACATATCAGTACGACATTAACGGTATTGTTCAGAGTCTTCGTAACGAATTCGATCAGAAGCTTAATCAGCAGGCAGCGGGGCTTAGGAGGCATAACCAAGACCTCGTAGCTCGCGCCGAAAATAAGCTCAGCGACGGTATCAAAGACCTAGCAACCATTGCTCGGGCGATTCATACTTCGCGCCCGAGTATGGCTGGGCTTGGGGACGATACTCCCGCTGCCCCAACGGGCGATACGCTCAGGATTGAGGACATTCCTGGCCGGCGCGTTCCGTTCGACATGCTTGTAGACATCCCAATCGGGCCAGACGTCACCACTTCTCGGGAAGCGTCATTCACGATTTCGCAGGAAGGGCCATTTGTCGCCGTTAAGCGCGTGATGGCATTCCAGTCCGCATTGGAATTTCAGGTTACGTGTAACCAGCAGATTGCGCGGTACGTTGGCCGCTCGTACGGCCGCTACCGTCCGATTCATTCGGCAAGTGACATTCTCGACAGCCAGCACAATGCGGCTGCTGACACGGCTCTTTGGTACTTGAGCCACATGAACATCATGCCGAACGCTGGACTCCTTCCAGATGGTGTCCTCGCTCTCCCGTCTTCGGCCTCATCGTTTAGAACGATGGAATTCGATGGACGAGTGACTGTCCTTAACGAAGGGTCGGGCTTCCCGCGTCAAAGAATCGAAGTCCCCACGACAATGTGGACGACCGACCAGGTTTCTCCGCAGGATCTTGGCGCGCTTGACTTCTTCGAAAGAGGAGAAGTTGTGACGCTTCAGGTCCTTCCCAATCACGCTAATAACCCGGCGGCCGGAAACGTAGACGGGTCCGTGGTATTTCCGAACGTGGCCACGAACGGCTACCCATTCTTGGAAGGCCAGTTTGACCCGCACGAGGGAATTGCGACTCCGGGCGCTTTGATCAACCAAGCCAACGATACAACGCCTCCAACGAGCATCACGGACGACATCGTTGCTCGTTTGCCGCAGGGCATTGTGACGATTGGCTATATCGGATACAGAATCATCCAGGCCCCAGGTTACGGCGCATAAAGGAGCACTATGGCCCCGAAGTCCCTCGTATTTCGCGGAGGGGCAGCTCCGCAGGCAAGCGCTCCAAGAGCGGCAGCTGTCGCTCGCCCCGTTTCCGCCATGATGCCGACGGCAAGAAATACTCTTGCCGAGGGGCAAATTGGTAGTGGCGGGAGTGTGCCTGGACAAGGCCAAGCTCCAGTACTCATGCACGAGCCAGGAGAGGACGTTCTCCGCCGGCTCGTGCATCCTATTTTCCAGGTCATGGAGCAAATGGACCGGGTTTTGCCGGAGCAATCCTGGTTCTCAAATCTAGTCACGCCGAATAGCCCTATTCAGTTCGACATTACGTCTTACCAGGTTCCCGATGGGAAGACTCTATGGATCTACGAATACGAGTTTCAGATCTATAGACTCTCTGGCGTGAATGCAGGAGACTTCATTCCTGCCGAGCACGGACGGTTCACGAGCGTCCTCGGATTTGATGTCAAGGTTGGCGAGCGTAGGCCAGGACACTTGCATTACGGGCTCGATCCACAGCCAATTCAGATCTCTAGGTATCAGTACCGTCCTACGATTCAGGACGGGAATATTTCCTCCATTGCTACCTTTAACCAGGCTGCTTCGAAGTCATTTGGAAACGTCGCGGGCACAGCAATGGCGCTTCTTCCCGTTCGCAAGGAAATGCAAGGACCATCGAACGCTCCGTTTACGATGTTCGCAAACGAGAATGAGAGCGTGAGCTTGTCCTGTGTGATTTTCCGGCAGATCCAGTCGCCGATCGCGGCGATTGAGGGCAGGATTGCTGGATACCTGATGAACGATCAGGTCTCCAATGCTCTCCTAAACAGAATCAGACCACTGTGAACAACGTAGAATGATAGCCAGTCAAGCTAGGGACCGTAGTAGGAACAGTGCAAGGGAAACCGAAAGTGTGTTTTTCTTGTCCAGGCGCTGTGGCTACGGTTTCTAGTTTGGCTGGCTACTAGAAAATCACGAAGATGTACTTTGGCTCTCTAGGTGATACGGCTGCATGGGGCGAAGGTGTTTTGCCTCGTGTGTACGTTACGCCTAAAGAAGTTTATCTCTGGAGAGCAAAACTTTCTGGAGCGGATTTTCAAGAGCCGAAAGATGGAGCTTACTTCATTCAAGCAATCGGCAAAAAGATTGCCGGATTTGACATTCGTGGTATTTGTATTGTCCGAGGGGCGACGCCATCTGTAGACGTTGTCTTTACGGTAAATGACTATCTTTTCGACGTCTGGGACAATGCGCAAGATGTTTCGAACTTCGTCTCTCAGGACATGGACCTTAGGGCAAGGTTCCCAGGAGTCGGGATCATCTCTCCGCAAATGCTCCAGCTCACGGGTCCTCCTGCGAGCGTCGATTTCTGGGTCCAAGCGCCGATTGCATGGAGTAACTCGATCGGGCCCCAATCGGCTTTCACGAACCTTCAATGCATATATGAAGGAATCGCCGACGACGGGCTCAACCTCAAAGTATGGAGCAAGCCTGTTGTTCTTGGGCCTTCTTCTGGCGGAGCACAAAAACAGTCGGACTCTTCAGGTCACGCTGGACTATGGGTTTTAGGCGGTGTACTTGCCGCGGCCTTTCTAGGAAAGAAACTTCTCGGGTAACGGAGTAAGACAAATGAACGCAATGGGATGCACTTCTTGCAAGGGCTTCGGCGCGTACTTCAAGGACAGTGACCGCGTGGCTCATGTGCCTCATAACATGTACACCGGTCGCGCTGGGCGCGTCGTGGGGACCGATAGGCTAGGTCGTGCAATCGCCACCGATGGCTTTGGCGCGTATTACCTTGCCGTTCCGGGCCAGATGTTCTCAGGACTAGGAGCCGCGCAAGCTTTCTCGTTTGATGCAAATCAGACGTGGAGTGAATGGATGGCAGGACAGGCCTGTAGCGGTACGAATGCCGCTGCCTGCACGCATGCAAAGAACGCTGTCGATTCTCTTCGCGCAGCTCTTGGTATGCTCGGCTACGGTCCTCTTGGATTAGGGCAATCCTGGGGAAGCGCAGATCAGGGCGCCTACAAGCAATGGGCCGCGAATGCCGGGTTGACCGTTTCGAATGGCGGTCTTCCCGAACAGTCGCATTTGCCGGTAATGCAGCAGCAGGTTGCCGCCGGCATGGTAACGGGTCCGAATGCACCAGTGGCGTACGATACGGTTGGTGGTCAAATTGTTCAAGCTGCCGCCGTTGTGAAGGGCTCGGTCCAGGGCATGAGCGCGAAGACCTGGGCACTCATTGCCTTGGGCGGAGTGGCTCTTATCACCGTTGTCGTCATTGCGAAGAAAAAGAAGGGTCCGCAGTACACTTCCTATAGAAAGAGCACGGCGATTGAGCCTTACCAGGGAGCTGGGCTTGCTACAGCCACAGCGAACCGTAGACGCCGTCACCATCGCAAGCATGGTCGATAAATTCCATGGACTACTCCGAAATCGCAAAAGCCGCAACCGTCGGCTCGCCGCTACTCCTAAACGCCGTGGGGAGGCTCTACGGGTTAGGGGCAGACGAGCGCGAGAGTCTTTTTGGCTCTGGAATCCCGACTTGGACATGGGCCACTGCGGCGCTTATTGCTGGTTTTGTTGTCGGAGTCCGCGTGTACAAAGCATACCCAAGTAAGGTTCCGGGGATAATCAAGGGTAAGTGATGGGGTATGTAGCATCACATCAATTCGGGGCACTGACCGAAACAGAGCTACAGGCGTATTGCTTGGTCTCTGGGGCTAGATGGGAGCTGATTAACCCCAACAACCCATCAATGGGCTACGGGTGCCAAGGATTGAGCGAAGCTGCTAATCGAGACATGTGTTTGAAGAGTGGCGGAGTAGAGTACGTAGAAAATTTGGGATGTAGATGTCCGTACAATGCTCCAGACGCTATCGACTTGTATGGCAGTCTCTATGGTTGTAATGTTCCGGGGAATAATTGGACAGGAGTTGATGTCCCGGCAACACCTCCACCTTCTGGTTCACCGCCCGTCGCGCCGCCAGCTGCACATAAGATGATGAAGATGACGAGCGCTATGAAGGTAATGACAAAGCTGAAGCCCAAGAATGTAACTCAAAATGCGGGCTCGGGGTCGTCCTTCCCGTGGCTCTATGTGGCTGGCGGCGGAGTAGCAGTACTAGGTCTTGTCGCGTATCTCGCATTGAGGAAGTAACATGTCATACGAAGTAACTAGACCAGCATGGTCGCAATACATCGGGCAGTCGGGGTTTGGGGCCCATGTCACAAACTTTCATGTACCATGTGACACCAATAGGTGCATTTGTTCACGATATATAGAATTGGGGTTTGGAAAAAAGTGTGAATTGGTAAAGCATAAAGGTAAGATGGTACAAGTATGCGAGATGAATTCAAATGCATACAATCATCTAAAGCTTGAGTGCGGCCAGTCTGGGTTTGGGGCCCATGTCACAAACTTTCATGTACCATGTGACACCAATAGGTGCATTTGTTCACGATATATAGAATTGGGGTTTGGAAAAAAGTGTGAATTGGTAAAGCATAAAGGTAAGATGGTACAAGTATGCGAGATGAATTCAAATGCATACAATCATCTAAAGCTTGAGTGCGGCCAGTCTGGGTTGTATTCTGGGTTTGGCGCGGTTAGTCCGCCTGCTGGTTTCGACACAGGTAAGCCTTGGCTCTACTGCGGAAGCGAAGCTGCTACTTTGCAGATGCTCCATGATCTAGGCTTTTCTGGATCTATTGCTTCGGCCATGAGCGCTTACATGCGAAGCAAGGGAATGTCCACAGGGAGCGTGACTTCGGCTGCATGTCAGGCTCTCCTCGCCGATTGGACCACAAAGCAGACCGCTGGCTCGGCGACCTCACAGGCAGCTCAGGCGGCCACGGCTCAGCAAGGCGGGCAGCAGGTTGTCGTCGCTGGCGAGCCAAGCATGACCGACAAGGCCAAGGCCTGGTGGGGCGGCTTGAGCACGCCCGAGAAAGTCGGCGTTGGCGTCGGTGGCTTTGTAGCCGTTGGCGCTCTTTTCTGGCTTCTCATCCCAAGCAAGGGAAAGAGCATGCCGGTAAAGAGCTACAAGTCGGACGTTGAGTACACAACCGGGACGAAGCCAGAAGAGACCAAGGCCACGGGGGCAACCCCAAACCCAAAAGGCGGAAGAAGACTTCCTCGCGTTAAGGGGAAGCCGTTCGGCCATCACATTGCTCCGAAGAAGTACCGTAAGCTAGGATTCACAAAGCCAGGTCACTATGCCTGGCCTTACGGGTATTCTTACCCGATTGGCGATGCCAAGCATACCAGGCTCGCGTCGCAAAGATTCTCGATGCACAAGAGCAGGTACCCCAAGTTCGTCAGAGACACTATCGCGAGAAGAATCAACACAGCGAAGAAATACTTTGGGATTGCCGAGTATCGAGTAGCCGGCAAAAAGCGTAAGTCAAAGAAGGGCCGTGGCAAGGTCCAGTTTGCAGTAAGAAGGGCAGCATAACCATGGCTCACATGTACCAAGATATTTCGCATAGAAACGCGCCGTACAAGAACGTAGTCGTAAACGGCTACGGAGATAGCTCTATTGCCGCAGCTACGCCGGCAAGTCCTCTTGACGATTTCACGTTCATCAATGCCGTTGGCCTAAGGCAAGTCAAGCCTGAGATCGCACAGGCGCTTGTGACGAAGCTTACGTACATGAACGCTGTGTTCATTACCGACGAGCGTTACAAGCTTCAGCAATACCCGCAGGAGTCGATTGATATCCTCCAGCAGCAGCCAACAAGCGACGGGGCGAAGACGCTCATTTCGTACTCCGGTGTTGGCGTCATCAAGAAGTGGCTTGACGAGAAGAAGATCACTTTTGTTACGCCAAGCGTTGTGGGCCCGATCTCGACAGTGGATCAAGAGATCGGCGGGATTGCGGCCAGTGACACGCAAAGAATTTCTGACATCGCCAGCAGCGGCCTTCGAGATTCTATTTTTGTGTTCGCAATGCCAGGCGAGCTTGACAGCGCGCTTAAGAGCGTGACGCCAAGTCAGATGGCTGTCTCAAAGGCTAGTTTCGAGATTTCAAAGACAACGGTATACGTGCTCTTGGGTCTTGGTGTGGCCACGGCTGGGTACTACGGATACAAGAAGTACGCGAAGAAGCACGGCCGGTACTAATGTCGCAAGAAGCAAGCTTCATGCTCATAAGAGGCGCACGGCCAGACGGCCTACGCCTCTAAAGAGGTATAGACATGAGTTGTGGATGTACAGGAATGGGTCGTTACGCGCGAAGAGATGGCGTCTTCGGGATTATGCCGGTTGGGCAGTGTGATGTCTTGTCTCAAAGGGCCATTTACCATCCGGCGGAGATCTGGCAGGACGGGTCGTATTTTTCGACTCAGTTCACGGCCAGAGGAGCAGATGCGTATAAGTTTGGCGGGAATAACTCGCTATACCAATTCAGGATATGCGTGTATAACGCCATAGTGGCGGCGATGGCTTCGCAGTGCGGTGGACAGTATGCGCCACAAATCTGCCTAGACTATCAAGCAGCCGACAGGGTTGTTCTCGGGAATAGACTTGCTATCCTCGCGGAAAGATCCAAGGGGATCGCGGCAAATCAAACCACTCTCTCTACGACTCCGAAGCTTATCTCGAATCTCTCTTCGGCGAATGTCGTTTCTTCGACGGTAAGAGTAGGAGTTGGGACAAAGCCCATTCCACAGAGCGTAGTACCGCTGCCAAAGGGCACGACGGCTACGCCGACGGCCTCAAATGGCGTGAATCTAGTAGAGAAAGATTTCCAAGGGATCAGATACGTTGCCGCAAGCGACGTTGACTCTGCGGGGATTCTGGCAACTCTTGCGATTCCGCAAGGAAGAATCGTTGCGGGGACGAAAGATTTTTCGGGAGCGCACTGGACGATTATCTCGAATGACCCGGCCTCCATGAGCCCGGAGCCCGCAGCGCTTTTGAGCGGTATTGTTGGTAATGGCGACGCCATCATCATGAGCGCCGATGCCGACAGCGTGTACATTACGGGGACTAAGTACATCGATCAGGCAGCCGCGCTTTGTCCGGTTGGGCAGAGCGAGATTTTCGTTCTGACTGATCCGCCGGCTGGTTGGCAGCTCGGAGCGGCTTCAGGAACGACTCCAGCTCCGCCTGCGAAGACAGGCCTGTATATCGGCCTTGGAGTAGGGATCGTGGCCGCGGGCGCCTTGGTGGCTTATTTGGCAACGAGGAAGAAGTGAGCTATTCTTCACTAGGCGATTGTGCCTGTCCATCTCCCGAGGAGTATAACAGGTACAAAGAAAAGACCGACGCGATGGTGTATACCCATGTTGGGTCCATTGCTGTTTTGCTCTTGGCAGGACTAGGCGCTCTGGTTTACTTCACAGCAAAGAAGAGGTAGAGAGATGAGTTGCGGATGTATGCGTGGGTTTGGTGCTATTGATCAGGCCGCGATTGACAGCATGACTAATGTAGATGCTCTCGGCATTAGGTACTGGAAGCCGGAGATCATCTCGGTCATTATCAATTCTCTTCCTGGATATTGCTATCAATATGTAGGAGTACCATCCGAAGGCGGTGGCGGAGTTGGTTCGATTCTATTGGCAGATCGCACTAGCTCTACGTGCGACGGGTCTACGAATCTAGCAAATGAATGGTATGCCAGTTTGACCAGTGGCGGGAAGAATGTGATGGCCAGCGTTGGCGTGGTCATTCCAGACGCATCTCTCCAAAAGTATCTATTCTCAGCTCCAGATGATTTGAGCCTATTAAAGCAGATGTCGCAGCTGTCGCCGGTTCTGGCACTTAGTCCAGCGATGTTCGCAAATGTGAATGCTATGCTCCAAGGAACGGCTCCGATTCCTGTTGCTACGCCAGGCGGTCCACAGGTCTCTCAAGCCGGCATTGGCTTCTCATGGAAGTCGGGTCTTGTCTTCGGCGCGGTTGGCCTCGGGATCGTTGGTTTGATTTACGCTCTCAGTGGAAAGCATCGTTACTAAAGAGAAAAGACAATGCATCATCTTTCCGATAGTGACTGGCAGGGTCATGACAATTACGAGCGCGTCTCGGGTAAGC
>Ga0209777_10002056_pt1 | contig 27289 bp, 26 predicted proteins | sample FrelakmetHBP12HB_FD_187147 | JGI IMG/M metagenome (GOLD analysis project Ga0209777, IMG submission 187147) | Freshwater lake sediment microbial communities from the University of Notre Dame, USA, for methane emissions studies -HBP12 HB (SPAdes)... | ecosystem: Environmental > Aquatic >...
TTGTTCCATTGCGATCTCCTTTCTTTGTGCTGTATGTGTTTGTTTTTTTGCATCCCACATATTAGCACGGGAAAGGAGATTGTATAATCTTCCTTATCAGCTCTTCGTATGCATTCAATCACTTCCCGTATTGTTGCATGAAAGTAATTAACGCTTTAAAATCAGGGGGTCGTCTGTATGGAAACGCAATCGGTGTGGAAAATATTCGGTGGTGCAGCAGCCCCCTCTTATTGTGGCCCGTGGCCAAATTAGTGATTCGTGACTAGCTTGCGTTGAGTTTGTCGAACCGTGGCTCGTGACCCGTAAAATCAAAGAACGTGTTAAACGGGCATATGTAGATTGCATATATAATGGAGAGAAAGGACAGTCAAGAAAAAAAAGACCAGGCACAAAGGCACAGAGGCAGAAGGCACAAGGGAATTGCAGATTTAAGAATGCAGAATTGAAAAGGCAAGAGGCAAAAAAGTTCTGAGCAATGAGTAACGAGTGATGAGTTCGGGTCATGGGTCACGGGGCAAGGAGCACGAATCCTTTACGCAACACTAAAAACTAACCCGTCACGGTTCCGGGGCTTGGAGTTAGAATAAAAAGCGGCTGCCGGGGAGATGCTCCCCGGCAGCCGTTCGTATTGCTAATATACAACAGCGATTACTTTTTCTTGGGCATGTGAATGGCCTTCTTGTCCACGTCAAGCGCCGCTTCCATGATGCTCTCGGCAATCGTGGGATGGGCGTGGATGGTGTGGGCCAATTCCTCGAATGTTGCTTCCATCTGGATGGCCAGCGCGGCCTCATTAATGAGGTCGGTCGCGTGCGGGCCGAGGATGGCAACGCCCAGCACTTCGCCGTATTTCTTGTCGGCGATAATCTTCACCAGACCGCCGGTCTCATTTATGACCAGGGCCTTGCCGCAGCCGACGAAGGGGAAGCGGCCGATCTGCACGTCGCCGTACTTGGCCTTTGCTTCCTTCTCGGTCATGCCGACGCTTGCCACTTCGGGATTGGTGTAGACGGCGCGCGGCACTGAGCGGTAGCTCATCTTATGCTTGTGGCCGAGCACATTCTGGGCAGCGGTTTCGCCTTCCGCGGTGGCCACATGCGCCAGCATGTAGTTGCCGATAACGTCGCCGATGGCATAGATGCCGGCTACGCTGGTCTCAAGATACTCATTCACCTTCACAAAACCCTTCTCCATGGCAACGCCGAGCTTGTCAAGGCCCAGGCCTTCAGTGTAGGGTGCGCGGCCGACCGCAACCAGAACCAGGTCCACTTCCTTCTGCTTGTCGCCGAAGGAGACCAGCTTCTTGTCGCCTTTTGCTTCGATCTTGCTCACCGTGGTACTGGTGAATATTTCGATCCCTTCCTTCTGGATCATGCCGGAAAAACTCTTGGCAATCTCTTCATCCTCGGTCGGAAGAATCTGGGGCAGCATTTCAACGACCGTCACTGCAACGTCCATGCGCTTCATGACCTGGGCGAATTCCATGCCGATAACGCCGCCGCCGATGATGAGGATGCTTTTCGGCAGCTTGTCAAGGGAGAGCGCGCCGTCGGAGTTGATCACGCCGGGAAGCTCCACACCGGGGATGGGTACCCTGCTCGGTACCGAGCCGGTGGCGATGATGATCTTATCGGCCTTGATGGTCTCGCCGGTCTCTTTCACTTTCACGGTCGTGGCATCGACGATCTCGCCGGTGCCTTTCACGATGGTCATGCCGTGGCTCTTCAGGATGCCGCCGAGGCCGCCCACCAGCTGCTTCACCACCGTGTTCTTGCGCGCCATGACCGCGGGGAAGTCAACGCTTGCACCCGTTGTGTTGATGCCGAACACCTTGGATTCTTTTGCCAGGTGATACACGCCGGCAGACTGCAGCAGTGACTTGGTCGGAATGCAGCCGCGGTTCAAACAGGTGCCGCCGAACTCGTCCTTCTCGATGATGGTGACTTTGCCGCCCAGCTGCGCCACGCGGATTGCCGCGGGATAGCCGCCGGGGCCGCCGCCGATAACGACCACGTGTACGTTGCCGGCAGCAGGCGCTGCTGCTGCGGGAGCCGGGGCTGCCGCTGCAGGTGCTGCCGGTGCGGGTGCCGCTGCTGCAGCCGGGGCCGCCGCTGCCGCGGGTGCGCCGCCTGCAGCTACCTTGTCATATTCAGCCTTGTCTGCGGCGATGATACCGATCAGCTCCGCAACCGGAACTTCTCCTTCAACCGGGACAACAATGTGCAGCACGCCGTCTGCGGGGCACTCGACTTCGTAGGTGATCTTCTCAGTCTCAACCACGAGCAGTATTTCGCCCTTCTTTACGGTTTCACCTTCCGCCTTCTTCCACTCGGTAATTTTACCGGTTTCCATTGTCAGCCCGAGTTTGGGCATTGTTACTTCTACGGCCATATCCTTGTCCTTTCTGAAAAGGTTTCAAGCTGTCAGCTGTCAGCTTTCAGCTTATATATAAATTGCGCACTCCGGAATCGTGACCCGTGGCCCGTGACCCGAATTTCTTTCTGCGTTTCTCATCACTCAGCACTCGCCACTCAGCACTTTATTCGGCCAGTATCAGCATCGGGTCATCGTGCAGTTCCTTCAGCGTCTGCAGAAACCGGCCCGCATCAGCGCCGTCGATGGTGCGATGGTCATAGGTCAGCGTCAGGTTCATCATCGGCTTGATGACGATCTGTTTGTTGACAACGACGGGCTTATCAATGATTGCGCCCACGCCGAGGATCGCATTTTCCGGCTGATTGATAATGGCGCTGAAGAGCTCCGTGCCGAACATGCCCATTGCCGACACGGTAAAAGTGCCGCCGGTCATTTCAGCAGGACCCAGCTTGCCGTTGCGGCCCTTGTCGATGAGTGCGGTGCGGTCCTTGGCGATCTGGATGATCGATTTTTTATTTGCGTTGTGGATGACCGGCACGACAAGTCCGTCTTTAATGGCCATGGCCATGCCGACGTTGATGTTTTTCAGGAACAGAATGCCATCAGCTGTCCAACGGGTATTGATGACCGGGTGGCGCTCAATGGCCATGGCCGTGATCTTTATCACAAAGTCGGTGATGGTCACGCGCACGCCGTGCTTCTTCTCGGCTGTTTTCAGTATCTTCTCGCGGAATTCCTGAATGAGCGTGGCATCGATACTGTTGGTCATGTAGGCCTGAGCAGCCTGGTTGCAGCTCTCAAGCATCTTACGCGCAATAACTTTGCGCATGCTGGTCAGCTTAACGAGTTTGTCCCCTTCTTCCATTTTCACCTCTCCTGTCTTCTTCTCTGCAGGCGCCGCGGTTGCAGGGGCTTTCTGTCTGGCCGCAAACTGCTCGATATCTTCTTTGGTTATTTTTCCGCCCGGGCCGGTACCGGTAATCTGCGCCGCGTCGAGCTTTAAGTCCGCGACCATCTTTTCCGCAACCGGTGTCATCCTGATCCGCGGGCCGCTTTCCTTGAACGCCTCGACATCCTTTGCCACAACCCTGCCTTCGGGGCCGGTTCCGGCTACTAAAGCAATGTCAATGCCTGCCTCATCAGCAAGCTTGCGTGCAAAGGGTGAGCTCTTTACCCGCTCTCCCGGCGCGCGTGCAGGCGCTGCTGCTGCCTTAGCGGGAGCGGCTGCAGCCGCAACCGGTGCCGCGGCTGCCGGGGCCGTTGCTGCCGCGGGGGCTGCGCCGCCGGCAGCAACCTTGTCGTACTCGGCCTTGTCAGCAGCAAGATAGCCGATCAGCTCCGCCACCGGCACTTCCCCCTCAACCGGAACTACAATGTGCAGTATCCCGTCGCCCGGGGCCTCAACTTCATAGGTTATTTTTTCAGTTTCAACAACAAGGAGAATTTCTCCCTTTTTTACCTGGTCGCCCTCTTTCTTTTTCCACTCGGTGATCTTGCCGGTTTCCATGGTAAGCCCGAGCTTGGGCATGGTTATTTCAATTGCCATATATGCTCCTTTCCCTGTAGGTCACGTGCTGGTGCCGGCTGATCAGCCCAACATGGTTTTCACTTTTGCAACCAGCTTGCCCGCATCAGGCATGTAGTGCTGCTCAAGCTTCGGCTGGAATGCGATGTGCGTGAACGGAGCGGCAACGCGCGCTACCGGCGCATCAAGCCAGTCAAACGCTTTTTCCTGCACCAGTGCCGCGATCTCGGCACCGATACCCATGGTCTCTTTTGCCTCATGGATGATGACCAGCCGGTGGGTCTTTTTCACTGATGTATAAATGGTGTCCATGTCAAGGGGGCTCACCGTCAACAGGTCAATAAGCTCGGGCTTGACACCGTCTTTGGCGAGCTGGTCAACCGCTTTCAGCGATTCCTGCAGCATGCGGCCGACAGTCACGATGGTTATATCGCTTCCTTCTTTTACGATTTCGCACTTGCCGATGGGGGTGATAAAGTCGCCTTCCGGCATTTCAGCTTTCAGCTTGTAGGATGAGAGCGGCTCGATATAAAGAACCGGGTTGTCATCGCGGATAGCCGCTTTCATAAGGCCCTTGGCGTTCACCGGGGTGCTGGGCATGACGACCTTGAGGCCCGGCATGGAGGCAAACCATCCCTCGAGGGATGATGAGTGGTGGGGGCCGGCGCCGTAACCGCCGGCGGTCATGGCGCGCACCACCATCGGCAGCTTTACCTGTGCGCCGAACATCCAGTGCATCTTTGACGCCTGGTTGTACAGCTCTTCCACGCACAGCGTGATAAAATTCATAAACATGATCTCCGCAACCGGCCGCAGTCCTGCAGCGGCAGCGCCCGCGCACATGCCCACAATAGTACCCTCGCTGATCGGGGTGTCAACAGCCCGCTCCGGGCCGAATTCATCAAGCAGGCCGCGGGTTACGCCGAACGGCCCGCCGGGTTTACCGACATCCTCGCCGATAATAAAAACAGTTGGATCTCTGCGCATCTCTTCTGCAATAGCATGATTAATTGCCCACTGAAACATTACAGGTTTTCCCATACGATCTATCCTCCAGTCAATGATTGTTCATTGTTCAATGCATGTGTTATGTCAGAAAATAATTTATGCGAATATATCTACATAGAGTTCTTCAATATCCGGCTGCGGGCTCTTGCGCGCGTATTCAACCGCCTCGTCGACCAGTCTCTTGCACTCGTCCTTCACCTGCTGGACGCCCTTTGCGTCAAGCACGCCTTCCTTCAGAAGCTTCTTCTCATAGAGCACCACCGGGTCTTTCTTCATCCATTCCTCGAGCTCTCCGGCGGGCCGGTAGTTACAGGGGTCTCCGATATAGTGCCCGTAGTGGCGGTAGGTCTTACCCTCAACCAGGTACGGGCCCTTGCCGGCGCGGCAGTGTTTTACTGCCTTGGCGACTTCCTCATACACCACCTCCACATCGTTGCCGTCAAAGGTGACACCCGGCGCGCCGTAGCCGGCAGCGCGTTCCGCCATGTCTTCAATGGCGATATGGACTGATTTGTGGGTCATCTGCGCGTACAGGTTGATGCTGCACACAAAAATTACCGGAAGCTTCAGTGTCGCGGCCATGTTGAATGATTCATGGAAAGAGCCGGTCCCGCTTGCGCCCTCGCCGAAGAACACGGCGGTGACGTTGTTGGTCTTGTTGTATTTCTGCGCGAACGCAGTGCCGACCGCAAGCCGCATGCCTTCGCCGACCACGCCGTTGGAGCCCATGCAGCCGGTCTTCACGTCCGCAAAGTGCATGGAGCCGGCGCGGCCCTTACAGCAGCCGTCGATGCGGCCGAAAAGCTCTGCCATCATGGGCTTCAGGTCAGCACCCTTGGCGATGATGCAGCCATGACCGCGGTGGGTGGTGTAAATGGCATCGTTTATTTCCAGGTTGGCGCATGTCCCTGCGGCCATTGCATCTTCGCCCTGTGACAGGTGCAGAAAGCCGGGCATCTCTTTTCCTGCCATGAAAATCTTGTTTGTGTCATCCTCAAAGGTTCTGACTTTTACCATGCGGGTAAACAGGTCAATTTTGATATCTTTGCTTATCTTCATTGAGCATCCTCCGAATACGTTTAAGTGTTAACCGACTGAGAACCGCTATACTATAATATTCAAAAACCGGAACCTCCGGAAACGGCGGTTCCGGTTTTAGCTGTCAAATCATGGTGAATGATCAGCAGCAGGCGAACCTTCGATTCGCCCGTCCCTGCATGCAGCGCGGTCCGGGCCGCGCTGCACACGTCACGTTATTACGGGCAGACAATTACGGTGCTGCCCATAGCGCAGTCGCCGCCGTCTTTGTTCTGGATCTTCATGTCACAGACCAGGATATTCTTGCCGCCTTCGGTCTTCTTCTCTTTCACCACCAGATTGCTCACAATGGTGAATCCCGGCTTCACCGGCGCGCGGAACTGCAGGTCGATCCTGCTGCCTTCCGCAGGCCACAGCCGGCCTTCGATGTCGCAGAGCGCCTGCAGCACGGGCTCGACGTTGATGGTGCCGTGGGCTATGGTTGAACCGCCGAACATGGTGTTTGACTTCATGCCCTCAACATCGACGTGAATCGAGTTGTAATCGCCGCAGATGTCGGCATACTCATTGATAAGCTGCTGTGAAACCGCAAGGCTTTTTGAGGAAAGCGTATCCCCTACCTGTACGCTGGCGAAATCTATTTTACTCATGGCGTCCTCCATGTATCCGTAAAAGGTTATTGCATTGTTGCCGGCAGCAGGAAGCTCATCTGAATATCCACGATCTTCTCGCCGCTCTGGTTGGTTGCGTTCATGTCAACATAGAGAAACTTGTTGATCCGCACCTTGCCGTCTTTTTCTTTTTTAACTTCCTTCTTGTCGGCAATGGAGAGCTTGGTGGTTATGGTGTCGCCAATCTTTGCCGGCTTGAAAAAACTGATCTTATCCCCGGCCCTGATAGCGCCATCAAGAAATACTTTCCGGTCCCAGCAGATGCGAAGACCAAAGATATAGATCATGCCGATCGGTATCGTTATCTCACCTTTATTGGCATCACCCATCAGCTTTGAAAATTTATCAACTTCTTCTTTTGTTACCTTGTAGGTACCGCCGCCGCAGTCCCATCCCGGCTCCATTTCGGCAAACTTGAGGTCAGGAAGCATTTTGGCAGGGCCAAAATTTGCTACTAAGCTGGTGTTAAATTTTTGCTCCATAATCGAGCCTCCTTGTTATCAATTTGTTTTTTTGTCATTCTGTTGTTGACAACAGGTGTTCTGGTTATTTTTAGGCACTTGCGTAATGAGGCGTTTTTTTGCTAACTAACTTTAAGGGAGGCAAAAACCCTATTGCCGGGTTTTAAGGAAATTAAACAATAATTCCCCCCAGGCGGAAACAGCTGCCTGGGGGGAATTAAAACTATCCTTCATTAATAGGATTTTTTCTGGCCCAGCATTACCTGCCCGATAAAGTTCTTGGACATCTCGTTGGTGATCGGAGCAAACACCAGCTGCCGGATGTCTCTATAATATCTCTGGATATGATATTCCATGGTGAAGCCGTACCCGGCAAGAATTCTCATGGCCCGGTCAGTACAGCGAAACGCCATATCTGAGGTGTACATTTTTGCCATGGTAGCTTCAACGCCGCACTCCATGCCCATTGACTGCATCCAGGCCGCCTTGTAGGTAATCAGGCGGGCAAGCTCGATTTCCGTTGCCATGTCAGCGAGCTGATGCTGAATTGCCTGGTACTGCCCGATGGGCTTGCCAAACGCCTCACGCTCTTTTGCATACTGGTTCGCTTCTTCAAGGCACCCCTGGGCAAGGCCGACAGCGATTGCTGCGCAGACAATGCGCTCATTATTCAGGGTTGCAAGCAGGTTATACCATCCGGCGCCCCGCTCACCAAGCATCTGGTCCTTGGTAAGTTTCAGATCTTCAAAAGCAACTTCAAAGGAGGCCAGGATGTGACTTCCCAGTTTCTTAATCTTGTTATAGGTGACGCCCTTGCAGAACGGCTGGTTCATCAGCTCGCCGTCTGTTTCCTGTTTGCCGATATTGTCGCGGTCAATAAGGAAAATAGAGAGGCCGCGGGCAGGCTTGTTCGGTATATCATCGGTGCGGGCGATAAACACGTCGGTATTGGCCGCATGGATACCGGTGGTAAAAATCTTGGCGCCGTTGGCAATAAAACTCCCGTCCGGCTGTTCCACGGCGCGGGATTTGAGGGCACCCAGAATATCGGTACCGCCGCCGGGCTCAGTAAGAGAAAGCGCAAAATTCCAGTCGCCGGCAATCAGGGGCGGCAGGTATTTCTGCTTCTGTGCTTCAGTACCATACTTAAGTATTGACATGCCGCCGAAGCACACACCCGTCAGGTAGCACAGGCCCATTGCAGAAAAACTGTTGGAGATTTCCTCTGTAATAAGGGTCTCATCAATAATGTTTCCGCCGGTTCCGCCGTACTCTTCAGGAAAGCATGCGCCCAGAAAACCTTCCTGTCCAAGCTTTTTCCAAACTTCATTGGGGAAATGGTCATGCTCGTCCCATTCTCCAATCTTGTCCTTGGGGCACTCTTTTTCCTTGAACTTTTTAAGCGTTTCGAGCATCATTTTCCGCTCGTCGCTGAGTCCAAATTGAGTCGGTATCATAAAATCTGCCATAAACTTATCTCCTTTCTCAGTTGGGAATTAACGTTTGCCTGAAAGGCCAGTTATCATTTTTTATATATAGCCTCGGGTGAGGAATGCGTGATATAAAACCCTATAAAAGTATTTGGCACAATACATGCCAACCGGATAATTCTTGAATAAAGTATTGTAAAGCAATTACAGGCAGTTAAAAATTATGGGCCGCGAGCGGCATTCGGGAGCGGATAGAATTCCTGTCAGGTTGGCAAAGTAATTATGCAAAGCTGACAAGCTGGCAAACAAAAGTTCTTGCCTGTTTTGCGAAAGTATTTTGAATACCATTCATATTTTTTTTTGTCAAGCAATTAACCGCTCCTGCCAGCAGATCCTTTGTCCGGGAGAGACGGTAATCAGTCCATTATTTTTTTTAGATAGTGGAATGCGGAATAATGAACAGTGACTCGTGAATCTTGACCCTTGCCCCATGCCCCTTTATCAGTCCGATTGAAAAACCAGAAGGTCCGTTTCATTCTGTCACGTTCTCTATCCATTGCAAATAATCTGCGGAGCCGTCAGAGATGGGAAGCATAATGATTTCCGGGACCTTATAGCTGTGCAGGGCTTTTACTTCGCTTGCCAGCCGCGGAAAAAGATGCGTTTTCGTTTTTGCCAGCAGAAAGACCTCCTGCTCCCTGCAGATTTTTCCCTCCCACCAGTACACAGACTGCACCGCAGAAATTATATTCACACAGGCTGCAAGTTTTTTTTCAACCAGCGCCGCGGCGATAGTTTCTGCTTCTTCACGGGAAGCTGCGGTCATAAAGACTACGCCGTAATCAGACATGCGTTCGCTGACTCCTTTGTTATCAAAAAAAACTTATTATTTTTTTGAAATGAGCACGGGGATTTTTGTTTTGCCCTGTATCTCTGCGGCCTTTTTCCGCGCTGCAGACACATCGCTGAATTCGCCCAGTCTTACTCTGATCAGGGTGCCCTTCCCCGGCACGGTAATCGTATCAGTATATGCGGTATAGCCTGCGTTCTTTAGCTCAATAACCACCAGCGCCGCCTTCTCCGCTTTCTGAAATGCCCCCAGCTGCAGAACATACTGCGCGCCGGCCGCAGGCTGTTCCGGCACGGTATTGTCAGGCTCCTGAGCATTCTTTGCCGGAGGAGCACTTTCCGCAGGTGTTTTCATTGGTACGGTTTTTATCTCTGCCTTTTTCTGGTTTAATTCAGGATGGCTGGTGTTCTGTTCAGTGCGGAATAGATCTGTATAAAACCCGAGTTTCAACGGAGGGTCAACCTTCTGTGCACCTTTATGATTATTATTTTTAGAATTCCCTGCTGCGGGCAGCGGCGGGGTCTCAAAAGGCAGGAGCCGCCTGGGCTGTGCGGTGCTGTTTTTGAAAGTAATGAAATCAACCACCTGGGCGACAGCAAAGAATAGCGCCACACTGCCAACCGATGCGATAATAAGCACCAGCGCCCCTTTTGCGCCGGTCAGGAAGCTCTTTCCTCGATCCTTATGCTCTGTCATAGATCCGGCCTGCCTGTATTACATTTTTTCCGGAGCACGTACACCCAAAAGCGTAAGGCCGTTCCTGAGCACCCGGCGAATACCGTTGATCAGGAACAGGCGCGCTCTGCTCATATTCAGGTCATCGGTAATGACCCGATGCTTGCTGTAATAGCTGTGGAACATGCCCACCAGCTCCATCAGGTACATGGAAATGCGGTGCGGCTCAAAGGCCTGGGCGCTGCCCAGCACCAGTTCCGGAAACTGGGCAATCTTTTTAATAAGCTCTATCTCTTCTGCTGCGGAAAGCAGGTACGGGTTAATATCATGAAATACCGGCAGCGGAATATTTTTCTCGCGGGCAAATGAGGTAATGCTGCAGATGCGGGCATGGCCATACTGCACGTAGTAAACCGGATTCTCATCGCTCTGTTTTTTTGCCACTTCAAGGTCAAAGTCAAGCTGGGCATCAGACCGGCGGGTGAGAAAAATAAACCGGGCAGCATCTTTGCCTACTTCCTCCATGACCTCTTTCAGCGTCACAAATTCGCCGGAGCGTGTTGACATGGCAACGGGAACGCCGCTCCGCAGCAGATTCACCATCTGCACCAGGATCACGTTGAACCCCTCTGGAGCAATGCCCAGGGCCTGAAGCACCCCCGTCATGCGCGGCACATAGCCGTGATGGTCAGCCCCCCAGATATCTATCACCCGGGCAAACCCGCGGCTGAACTTTTCCCGGTGATAGGCAATATCAGAAGCAAAGTAGGTGGTCGTGCCATCCTCTTTCACCATAACCCGGTCTTTTTCATCGCCGAACCTCGTGGTCCTGAACCAGAGCGCCCCTTCATGCTCATAGGCGAGGTCCCGGGCTTTCAGCTCATCAATTGACCGCTGCACAGCGCCCTGCTCAAAGAGCGTTTTTTCTGAAAACCAGTTGTCAAAGCGGACGCCGAACTGCGCCAGGTCATCCTTGATGCCGCTCATAATAAGCGTTGCGGCAAAGTCGGTAAAAAAAGGCAGGGCCTCCTGCTCGGGGCTTTTTACAAAGCGCTCGCCGTGCTTAAGGATCACCTCTTTTGCTACACCGAGAATATAATCTCCCCTGTAGAGGCCGTCGGGAAATTCAACATCCTGTTTCAGCAGCTGCAAATATCTCAGATAGACCGATTTCCCCAGATTCTGCATCTGGATTCCTACATTATTAATATAATATTCCCGCTGCACCTCGTATCCCGCAAACGCGAGAATATTTGCCAGGGCATCTCCAAGCGCCGCGCCCCGGCCGTGCCCGACATGGAGCGGGCCGGTAGGATTGGCGCTGACAAACTCCACCTGGATTTTTATGCCGCTGCCGGCAACAGTAGAGCCAAACCGCTCCCCCTGCTGTTCCAGTTCTTCCAGAACACTGCACCACGCCTCATGCTGCAGATGAAAGTTGATGAAGCCGGGACCGGCGATTTCGATACGCTCAACGATAGTGGAATTCCCTGTCAGTTTATCGACCAGCAGACGGGCAATATCCCGGGGAGATTTTTTTTCCGCAGGAGCCAGAAGCATGGCAGCATTGGTGGCAAAATCTCCATGCTCTTTATTCCTGGGAGCCTCAACGGCAAACGCCGGCATTGCCGCACTTTGCAGCAGTCCCTCCTGCCGGCAGGTCAGTACGGCTTGCTCTATAATTTCTTGAAGACGGTCTTTAATCATATATTTTTTATAAAGATATCGCATCAAAAACAGAAAAAAGCTGGTAGCTGAACGCTGACAGCTTTTATTAACTCCTTATCCTTTTATCTTCTTACCGGGCTTTAGTCAAGACAAGAAACTTGCAGGACATTCTCCAAAATTTATATTGCTGTCATTATGAGAGCGCAGGGGGGTAGGGGCTCGTGACCAGTGACTGGTGACTCGGGGTTCGTGTCCAGTAAAGGCCAAAAAGCTAAGAAGGTTAAAAGATTAAACCTCTTCACCTCTTGACCTATTCACCCTTTCCCTGCGGTCATGCCGTTTGCCTGTTTTCTATGCCTTAATTTTGGGGAATGTCCTGAAGAAAAATGGTGCAGTGGTGCTTGATATGAATGGGCGAAGGTGATAAATTAAGCGTCACGAAATACGCATGCGGTTCTGAACATCTCATGATGACCCGAACCCTCATTTTGTGAGGGTTCGCACCTTCTCATCGCTCACGCAGTCAGCCCATGAACAAAAACGTCCATCATGCAGACCGGGTGCTTTCTCTCATAAAAGACCGGGAGCGGGAGCACATCGAATTCAAGCGCCGGGTGCCTTCCCTTTTTAAAATGGCAAAGGAAATAGGGGCCATGGCAAACACCGTGGGCGGAAATATCCTGATCGGAGTGGACGATGACGGCACGATTTCGGGCGTCGAGGATACTCAAAAAGAAAAGGACGCCATTCTCAGGGCAGCACGAGAGCTGTGCAGCCCGCCTCTTGATCCGGAAACAAGAACCGTCTCCATAAACGGGGAAACAATTCTGTGGGTCATTATAGCGCCCAGCACCATAAAGCGCACCACAATTGATTCCCGCGGAAACACCCGTGTGTATGTCCGAGTGCGTGATAAGAACCTGCTTGCCTCAAAACAGACCGCGAAACAGCTCTCCGAAGGTCCGTCCATAAAGCTTTCACAGAAACATCTTGACCGGCAGGAGCTCGCCCTTCTTGACTACCTCAGGAAGCATGAGAAAATAACGCTCCGGGAATTCTGTTGGTTGGCAAACATTTCAAAGCGCAGGGCTTCCCGGATATGTGTCAAGCTTGAGCAGGCCAACTTCATCCGCTCCCATGACTTTGACAAAAAAGTATTTTATACATTAAATTCCGGCATGGTTAAATAGAACCACAGTCCACAGAGAAAGGACACTTTTTTGATGATAAAACATAGGCAATATATTTAGCCACAGAATTACACAGAACTTCACAGAATATAAAATATAAAGGGTTCAAGAGTACGAGGGTTCAAGTGAAATGCTAAAAGTTAAAAACACTCGACTCCATGAACCCCGAATCCCGAGAACTTTTATTTCAGTGTCTTTCTGCGCCTTCTGTGGCTAAAATTGGTTCAGCGGTTTTTTGAAAGGAATGAAATGAAGACCGGTATTGCCCATCTCCCGCTGCACGGAGGAAAAGCTCCGCCCTGGCTCTTTAACCGGATGACCAATCTCGCCCGGGAGATCGTACGGGTCATTCTATACGATGCTGATTCTGTAGAGCTTCTCCGGCGGCTCTCTGATCCGTTCTGGTTTCAGGCGCTGGGCTGCGTGCTGGGCTTTGACTGGCACTCAAGCGGCCTGACCACGACCGTGTGCGGGGCCATTAAAGAGGGCATCAGGGGCATGGAGCATGAGCTGGGCTTTTTTGCCGGAGGCGGCAAGGGACGGGTGTCGCGCCGGACACCGGAAGAAATTTTAAGCTTTGGCAAACACCTCCTGATAAACCCGGAAAAACTGGTCTACGCCAGCCGCATGTCGGCTAAGGTTGACAGCGCGGCCGTGCAAGACGGCTACCAGCTCTATCACCATGTCTTCTTCTTTAACCGGGAAGGTTCGTGGGCAGTGGTGCAGCAGGGCATGAACGATGCGACCCGCTATGCGCGGCGCTATCACTGGCTCGCCACAGAGCCGGTAAACTTTGTCTGCGAGCCGCACCAGGCAATCTGCTGCGAAAGCCGGGGCGAGACCTTGAACCTGGTGGCACAGGAGGGCGAAGAGAACCGCAGGTCCTGCTCCTTGTTTGCTGCGGAAAAACCGGAGCGGGTAATCCAAGAAGTAAAAAAGCTGGCAACACTCAATCTCCCGGCCCGCCACCAGGTGCTGCGGGATGAGATCAACCCTGATAACCTGCACCGCATCCTGCTCAAGACCTATGAAGCCGGGCCGGATAATTTTGAAGCGCTGCTTTCGATACGCGGCGTGGGACCGAAAACGCTGCGGGCTTTGTCCCTGCTGTCAGAGCTGGTCTACGGCGCTGCCCCTTCATTCCGTGATCCTGCCCGGTACAGCTATGCCCACGGCGGCAAAGACGGTCACCCCTACCCGGTAAACTGGGAGGTGTATGACAGCTCCATCGCGTTTCTAAAAGAAGTAGTGAACGCGGCAAAAATCGGGGAGCCTGAAAAGAAGAGGTCATTCCAACGGCTGGGAAATTTTTATACCGAGGTCCTTAATCCGCTGTAAGCATATAACATTCCCCGCCGCTGCAAGGCGGGGAGTACGGGAGTATCCGGGTGAATTCTCCATACACACTTCCTGATCCGGTTTATAACGAGGTGCCTACAAAGCATGAGACCGGACAAATAAATTCGAGATGGATCGGTTTTTATATAGTGTGCAGCCTTATCTTTCTGCTGCTGTTCAACCTGAACCATGCGTTTCAGTTCTGGTGTTTTTTGCTGCTGCGGCCTTTCATGCACGGCATCAGCAGCTTTAAAATAAACGCGCTCTTCTTTTACACGGCGCTGCTGGGGCTGTTGCTGCTCTTCACAAAACCGGTCACAGCCCTCGCCGCGGATAAGCTGAAAAAATGGCTCGCTGCAATTATTGGCTGTGCTTCAGTCACCGCGCTGATGACCTTTTTCCAGGTGGTGCTGAAATTCAATCTGCCGCTCGGCAGATACGCCTATTTTTTCTCCGGCGGGCAGAGCACCATCAACGACCTCTCGCACACCCACACCACCAAAATCGTCATGTATTACCTGTGCCGCATGCTGGGGCTTGATGCAATCAGCGAGCGGCTCGATACTGCGCTGCCGCTCGTACCCCATGTGCACCCGGCCCTGGCGCTTGTCCACGGCGCTCTTATTCTCAGCGCGCTGGTGCTGTTAGTGCTTGCCGCAGGCGCGGTCATGCAGCGGTGGGATAGGCGCTGTCACCGTTTCATATTCCCGCTGTATATATTCGCCAGCGCCCACTGCATCAAGTGCCTCATTGACGGAGGGCCCTGCGCGTATGACTTTATGCCGGCGGTGCTGTGCCTGCATCTCCTGCTCTCAGCCCGTGATGAGGAATCTCTACGATACGTTGTGCGCAAGTATGCGCTATGCTATTCCTCCCTGCTGCTGCTCGCTCCGCTCGTCACCATCGGGATATGCTTTGACAGCGCGGGACTGCAGCCGGCGCTGGGCACTCTGTTTCATGTCTGCCTCTATGCGGCGGGGTTTCTGTTGCTGCTGCGGAAAAAAAGGTTCCCGGCAGCTGCGGCCATTGCCGCATGCTGTTTATATAGTGTTCTCTATTTTACGGCTACCGCCGTGAATGATGTTATGGCGTTTTCGCAGCGCATCAGTGCGGCTGATCTGGTGATCCACGCTGCATACCCGGTGCCCGCCGATATGCTGGCTGAAGCGCGAATGATTGACTGCAGCCGGGAAATGCGGGGGAAAAGCGTCAGGGAAGCATACGAGTCGCTGGGGGAGAATCCGTTACGCAACAGAAATACCGCGATAGCAATCCATCAGCAGGAGCAGCATGATGTCCGCGGATTTATCTTCGGCCTGGTCGTTATCCGGGGAGAAAAGACCGTGCATTTTGCCTCGGATGAATATATCAGTGTGGGAAGTGTGATTGCGTCACAACGGATAAAAAACGCGGTGCTGATGCGGGTAACGTTTAACCGGAAGTTCTTCCCCGAGCTTTGGGAGCCGCGCGGGTCGATTATAGTGGAAAACAACCGTTTCGCCGCCCTCTACTATCTCAACCACTACCTGCGAAGTCACGGCATTAGCGAGTATATCCTTATACCGTTTAATTTTGTGGAGACGGCAGCACACTAGCCGGGAACAGCGCAGTATTTAAAACCCGGTATAGGTATCAGTTATATTTCCGGTTGCGGGATCAAGGGTGTATACGGCGGTCGCGCCGCTTTTAAAATCAAACTGAATGGTAAACTGATCGGTGCCGACATTGGCATCAGGGTTTGCAAGCAGGCCCCGGATGCTGTTGCTTACATAAATGAAGTTCATATCCGAGCTGCCTTCACGGTATCCGACAAATGAGTAGAAGCTGTTCGGCTGGGGGTCCGGGGAGCCGTTCAGAACCATCCTGCTGAGATATATGGAAGCAGCGCTGCGCAACGCGCCGCAGAACTGTTTAGCCACGGCAAGCTCCGCATCTTTATTAATGGCTATATATTTGGGCACAACGATAGCGGCAAGGATGCCCAGGACAACAATGATTATTATGATCTCGATGAGGGTGAATCCCTTGTTCATAAAAAATCACCGCGCTTCACATTGGTGTATTTTTTAGACCGGATTTTTATTTAGACCAAGCATAATCATTTTTAAAATATTTTAGCAACCTTTTTTTACCGGCCTCCTGATTCCGAAAGTTTCCGGTACCTGCGAGGCATGAAACCGGCCAATGGAAATGATCGAAGAAATCAAAATCCACAAAAACAAGGAAACGCAGCGCTTCCTGTGCAACGTGCTGCACCGTGAGGCGGGCTATCTGGTGCTCTCCTATCGCGCGAAACAACCGGGCAGGATAAAGGATACTGTTATCCCGGCGGGCTCAACTACCATTGCCCATTACTGGACCGGCAGGGGTTATGTACTGTGGCGGATGTACGGACCTGACAGCTCACTCATCGGCACCCTGTTTCACATCTGCCGCGACGTCTTCATAACGGAAACTGCGGTGCAGTATCTTGACCTGATTATTGATATCTGGATTCCCGCAGACGGTGAAACGCGGGTGCTTGATGAAGACGAGCTGGAAGAATGCAGGCAGCAGGGGCTGGTCAGCAATGAAGAAATAACGTGGATTGAGGAGCAGAAAAATATTATACTTAACAATACTGTTGAGATATTAAAGGGTCTTTGGACTGCAACAAATTAAGTGTATTAAATTTCCGATGGTTGGCTGCCCCATCCTGGCTCAGGCACATCAACCGTTGTCATTTGTGAGCCTGGTTCAAATGGTACTTCAGCAGCCAGCATATCCTGAGCACCAATCGCTAATGACTTTAATAGCTCTTTTCTTGTTTTTTCCTGAGCATTAACGCCGGGCAGATCAATTAGCCAACCAATCCACCAGTCGCCAGATTTCTTAATAACTGCTCTGTATTTCATTTTTTACCTCACAAAAGGAATATCAAGGTCTTTACAAATCTTTCTTGCCAGCTCGTCAACAATTTCACTATGTCTTGGCACTTCAGTTTTTAAACGGTCTTTTTGAAAAATCGTATGTCTTTTGCCCTCTCGCAAAAAATATGCACCATGTTCTTTTAGATGCTGTATAAGTTGATGTCTTTTCACATCATACCCTGATTCATGGGGGCTCCGTTTGGCTTCAATTCTACATGGAGGCGCTACATTTGTCAAATATTGTCATAGTATGGTGATGCTTGCTTGCCTTACAATATTAGCTGCCGAGCTGCGTTGACATCTTTCTTCCGTGCATCTCTTTGGTTTTGATCTTAAAAATCTTCAGCGCCTTTGGGTTATCTAAAGACTTTCTATAATAGGCCAGCCGTTTTTCAAGGTAGGCAGCCGGGCCAAGGCCTACTTTCTCGATATTTGCTTTAATCACCGACTCAATAGTGGCAAGGTCCTGAACCATTTCCATTTCGCCGTCAACCACCACCGAATACCACTCCGAGTGGTCATCGTTCCAGCAGAACGCGGTAAAGCATACATGGGGGTTTTTCTGAAAATATCCCCACTTCCTGCCCGAGGGAAACATGGAAAGATAGACATGATTCTCAATGAAGACAAAGCCGAACGGAATACAGTACGGGGCCTTGCCGTCTGAGAGTGCCAGCACGCCATCGCCTACGGTGTGCATCAGGTCAACCATTTCTTTGTTGGTAAGATCTTTCATAATGCCTCCCTGTAAATAATGCGGAATGTGGATTGCGGAATACGGAATTGGTATATCGAACGTGCATAGTAATTTATTTTTTCAGAAGCATAACCGGGTCTCCCCGTCTGGCTTTGAGCACACGGGCGGCGCTGCCGCCGGCAACAGCAATCTCAAGAAAATTGCTGCTTCCAAAAACACTGCACAGCTGTCCTGGTTTTGCATATGCGTAAGAAGGCACAACCTGATTGATGGACTTCCCGGCGCACCTGACATAAAAATCCCTTCCGCCGGTCAGCTCGCGGACATAGTTCCTTGAAAAATTAGTGATGAGGTTGCCGAAGCGGTCACTGTGAAGTATCTGACCTTCCGCCGTGCCTGCTTTGACTGCCACCGGCTGAGGCCAGTCTAACCGCACATAATCAGAAACCGCAGTGCCCATGCGCGAAGGTGGAATCCCTTTTGCAAGATGGGCCGCAACCGGGGCAAAAACATCCCTGCCATGAAACGTAGCGCTTACTTCAGGGAGAAGAAAGGCGCTATCCGTAATCTTATATACTGACTTCTTTCCCTGCCCGGCCAGTACGGCAGAGAAAACGCCATTGTCCGGCCCGATAAAAAAATAATTCTCTGTCTCAATTAAAAGGGGGCGGCGCTCACTTCCCACGCCGGGATCAACGACCACCAGGTGAATTGTTTTTTTCGGGAACCAGGGATACGCTGTATGCAAGGCAAAGCATGCGCCCCAAACATCCTGCGGAGCAATCTCATGGGTAATGTCCACAACCATAGCTATAGCGTTGATAGACAGAATCACCCCTTTCATGACACCCGCATAGGTGTCAGCTGTTCCAAAATCAGTGATGAGGGTTATGATACGCGACTTCACAAAATTACTGCCGGCTACCGTGGTTGCTGCAGTTGTTGTGTTGCATCCGGAAATTGCAGGTTCACAACTTCGCCGGGCTTTCCCGCCTTTGCCAGCAGCTTATCATTAACATGGATGGTAACACCGCCCGCATTCCCCAGCCGCACGTTCATGGTCCTGGCGGCGGAATGCTTATAAGACTCACCGGCTTGCAGCAGAATATCAAAATGCTTCTCCTGGTCAGCCTGAATTCTTATCCAGGTCAGGGCCTGTGCTTCAAATCTGATGGTGAATGGACCGGCAGGCTGCGGGGACGCAGGTGCTGGTATGATGGTGGGGGGAGAAGCTGCAGCAGGAGAAGCGGAGCTCTTAACATTCTTGTCCTGCAGAGCGGTTTCTGTTGCCGTGGTGGTTGTGGTAACAGATACTGAGGTGGATGCCTTGGCAGCGACCTTCTCGGGAGGCGCGGTCACCCGGGACGGTTCATCCTGCACCCCGTTTTTATTTGTCAGGAAAAAATAGACCAGGAAGGCAATACCAATAATGAGTAAAAGCGGTATATAGGTTCCCGGTGCCGAGGTTTGGAGCGGTTTTTTTACGTCCCTGCTCTTTTCGACCCCGGCCTTATCAGGCCTGACCGCCTCGAACTTATCAAGCACTTCATTGATGTCAACGCCCACTTCCTGGGCAAAAAGTTTTATCATGCCCCGCAGATAGATGCGCGGCGGCAGCAGCTCGTGACGGTCTTCCTCTATTGCCTCAAGCAGCCCTTTGCGGATCTTTGTCTCACGGGCAATCTCATCCAGAGATTTATTGCTCTGTATTCTTCCGGCTTTCAGAAATTGACCAACAGTTTCCATGTAAAAAAAGGGTCGAGGATTTCCCGAAGGCTTTCGGGATTCGAGGGTCAAATAGTCAAGGGTTCTACCTATTGCGGATTGCGGAATTCGGATTGGTGAATATGAACCCGATTTTTATAATTCCGCATTCTTCACTCCGCATTCCGCAATGTAACCTTGTCCCTGGAACCCTTAAAGTTTTTTAAACGATACCATGAACTTCTGATGCACTCAAGGTAAAAACAAAACCGCTTGATAAAAACGGTGATTTCTGATACTTTTTATTCGTACCGTAAATGTTCTTAACCGACGCGCCGGTAACGGCGCGTCATTCTGTTTTTTATGCACATTACTGCGTTACAGCGTTTCCGGGTCAGGGAGTTGAATAATTTAAAAACTCTGCAACTCCTGAACTCCACAACTCATACAGGATTATGAAAAAAATCCTTGTCATCGCAGCATCAGACTCCGGGGGCGGTGCCGGAATACAGGCGGATGTAAAGGCAATAACCCTTTGTGGCGGCTTTGCCATGACAGCCATTACGGCCCTTACCGCGCAGAACACGCAGACGGTTAAAGCGGTTTTCCCCATCCCCGTTGAATTCATAGAACAGCAGATTGATGCGGTCATGCAGGACATCGGAGCCGATGCAGTAAAAACCGGCATGCTGTTTACGGCCGCTATTGTGCGCTCGGTGGCACGCAAAATAAAAGACTATGGCATTGCTGCCGCAGTGGTGGACCCGGTGATGAAGGCAAAGGGAGGAGCTACCCTGCTCCAGGAGACGGCCATAGAAGCGGTGATAAGTGACCTGTTCCCGCTTGCCCTTGTTGTCACGCCCAACCTTGATGAGGCATCCCTTCTGTGCGGATTCAGCATTGATTCAATCGAAACCATGAAAGCTGCGGCTAAGAAGATAAAGGCCATGGGGCCGCACCACGTAGTCGTTAAAGGCGGCCATCTGGCCGGGGACTGTATTGACCTTTTTTATGACGGCAGCACCTTTACCGAGCTTGCAGCGCCGCGCATTGCTACCACCAATACCCACGGCACCGGCTGCACCTTTGCCTCAGCTGTCGCCACAAAAATTGCCCAGGGGTTTTCGCCGCTGGAGGCAGTGCAGCGGGCCAAACAGTTCATTCAGGAAGCAATCAGCCATTCCTTCTCTCTGGGAAAGGGCCATGGACCGACCGACCCCTTTGCCCGTATTGCACGCACTGCCGGGCTCTGGGAAAGCTCTGCGGCAGTAGAGGATGCTTTTCATAAACTGCAGGATGCACGCATCGGGCACCTGATACCGGAAGTCCAGTCAAATCTCGGCTATGCCCTGGAGGGTGCGGCAACGCCCGGGGATGTGGTGGCCTTCCCGGGAAGAATTGTGCGGCTGCAGGATTCAATTGCAGCGGTTGCCGGCCCGCAGCCGGGTGCTTCGCGGCATATCGCAAAAATAATTTTAACCGTGTTGCGCTATGACCGGAGATATCGCTCAGCCATGAATATCCGCTACAGCCCGGAGATCGTTGCGCGCTGCCGGGCACAGGGATTGCGCGTGGCAGAATTTGACCGCAGGGATGAGCCGCGGGGAGTAAAGGAAGCAGAGGGCTCCACGCTTGAGTGGGGCACGAATCTGGTTCTTTCCCGGTCCGGCACCATACCCGACATTATTTTTGATACCGGAGATGTGGGCAAGGAGCCGATGGTAAGGGTGCTGGGGACTGCGCCAATGGATGTAGCTGATAAAATTATAGAGATCGCAACATAAACCACAGAGTCCACTGAGATTTTCTCTGAGTTCTCTAAAAGACTATAATTTTAAAAGCTGAAATTTTTATTTTTTCCAGTTGTAAAACTCTAAATCCAGAATTGTTGTGATTATTTTACGGCCATAATATTTTCCCCATAAGCGTACAAACAAAAACAATACTGACGAGGACACAGAGAGAAACACAAAACATTGCTGAGAGTTGAATCCTGACAGCTCTTTGCTTTTATTTCATCGTTTCTCTGTGCTCTCTGTGGTAATCTTTTTATAATATGTATAGCAACATAAGGATACCACCATGCAGATAGAAGATGCACAAAAAAATATCATAACACCTGAGATGGAGCAGGTTGCTGCCGTGGAAGGTGTGAGCGCTGAATATATACGGCAGGCGGTTGCAGAAGGCCATGTTATTATTCCTCTGAACCGCAGCCATCGCTCCATAAAACCCATGGGAATCGGCAGGGGACTGAGGACAAAAATCAATGCCAACATCGGCACCTCCCGGGACTGCATGAACGTGGAAGAGGAGCTGAAAAAGCTTGCGGTGGCCATAGAGGCAGGCGCCGATACCATCATGGACTTAAGCACCGGCGGCAATATTGATGACGTGCGCCGGGAAATAGTTCGCCACTCAACGGTCCCGGTCGGCACCGTGCCCATTTACCAGGCAGCTATTGAAGCGGCGGGCAGAAAAAAGGCCATGGTTGAAATGACCGTGGACGAAATATTTGCGGTGATTGAGCGGCAGGCTGAAGACGGGATTGATTTCATCACCGTGCACTGCGGCCTGACCAGGGAAGCTGCACGGCGCCTGAAAAAAGAGGGCAGGATCATGGACGTGGTGAGCCGCGGCGGCGCATTCACCATCGAGTGGATGGCCTACAATAAAAAGGAAAACCCTCTTTATCAGCATTATGACCGGCTGCTGGAAATCGCCCGCGCCTATGACCTGACGTTGAGCCTCGGAGACGGCATGCGGCCGGGCTCTATCGCTGATGCCACGGATCGGGCGCAGGTGCAGGAGCTGATTGTGCTGGGAGAGCTGGCGCAGCAGGCTCTTGAAAAGGGCGTGCAGGTCATGATTGAGGGCCCCGGCCATGTGCCCATCAACCAGATTGAGGCAAACATCCTGCTGCAGAAGCAGCTCTGCCACGGGGCCCCTTTTTATGTGCTCGGCCCCCTGGTCACTGATGCGGCGCCGGGCTATGACCATATAACATCCGCCATCGGCGGAGCGCTCGCTGCTTCTTATGGCGCTGACTTTTTATGCTATGTGACGCCGTCTGAACATCTGCGCCTGCCTACCATTGATGATGTGCGGGAGGGCGTGATTGCTGCAAAAATTGCTGCTCATGCCGGAGACATTGCAAAGGGGGTAAAGGGAGCAATGGAGCGGGATCTTGCCATGTCCCGGTGCAGGAAAAACCTGGACTGGAAGGGCCAGATTGAGGCCGCCCTTGATCCGGTAAAAGCCAAAGCCCTGCGGGACAGCCGCACGCCGGCGGAAGATGATGTCTGCACCATGTGCGGCGAGTTCTGCGCCATTAAAATTCTGAACAAAGAAAAGACGTGGGACTTCGGGGATGAGTGAGGGAGTTTTGAAGATTAAAGTAATTGTATAAATTCTTCCACGCTCAGACCAGCATTACGAATTAATGCACGGAGCGTTCCTGCAGATAATTCCTTATGCTGAGGAATTGAAAGATTAACCCGCAGACCAGCCTTGACCATAACCAGATGACTGCCTACCTGGCCAATCTTCTGCCAACCGGCACGTTGAAATGCTTTCACCGCTTCCTTTCCTGAAATATTTCCCAGTCTGCCCATTTAGACGGCCACGACTATTGTTTGCAACCCTGATTTTGATGATAGCTGGGCAGTTGCTTTTTGATCCTCGGCCCACAGCCACGCGGTAATGGCTTCCTTTATATTGTCCAGGGCTTCTTTTTCATCTTTACCTTGAGAAACACAGCCTGGAAGTGCTGGAACCTCAGCCACAATCCAGCCGTCTTCAGCATGTTCGAGCACAACGTGAAAAATCATATTTTCACCTCAACAAATCCAAAACCTTAAACACAGAAAATTATCTGAAAAAAGAAATGCGGTTAATACAACTATCTATCTAAAAGCACATCTTGTTAAGATTATTCATTATCTGGTCATTCTTGTCAAGAAATTACCCGTTTAATTTAAAAACGCGGGACTGGGGTCCGGGATTCGGGGATCGTGATTAGTGATGCGTAATACGTGATACGGTGGGCGGGTTTCTGCAGCAGCGGAAGGAGCAAAGGCCAAGAGGTCAATAGGCCAGGCACAAAGTAAAAAGATAAACAGGCCACAGAATTTATTAGGACGCGGATTACGCAGATACACGCAGATTTAATTTGAATCTATTAAAGCCAAGCTACTCGCAATGACATGCGTATCAGCTTGAAAGCTTTCTGAAATCATGATAATCAGCGTTCATCAGTGTCCCCAAATAGTATTCTGTGTGGTTTTGTCCACCCTCCGCCCGCCTGCCAAAGCAAGCTTCGTGCTCAGGACAGGCAGTAGGCAACAGGCAGTAGTGACCTCTTTAAACCCAGTTTTCAACCTGCAAATCAGGAATTCTTTTGAATTCACGCACATTGTTTGTCACCAGTATGAGGGCCAGACTTCTGGCATGTGCAGCGATAAGCAAATCCATAGCGCCGATGACTTTCCCCTGTCTTTCCAGATACGACCGTATCTCTCCGTAGTGGGAAGCCGCCCGATCATCAAGGGAAACAATCTCAAGCGGTGCGAGAAATCCGTTCAGGGCGGTCCTGTTCTGAAGGGGACTGCTGCTTTTTGCAACTCCATATTCAAGCTCTGCAAGAGTAACAGACGAGATAAGGATATCAGAAGGCGATAACGTCCTGAACCGTTCCAGGATTTTAACCGGCTTCTTCCTGATAATGTAAATACAGATATTCGTATCGAGCATGAAGCGCATTAGAGCTTTTTCCGTTCTTTCAAAGAGGGCTGTATCCGCTCTGACATGAAATCATCGCTGAATTTATTGAGGCTGTTTAAAAGAGACCCCCAGGGGTCATCTTTTGGTATGAGGATTACATTGCGACCGATTCTGTTTATATACACTTCATCACCTGCAAACTTAAATTCCTTCGGGAGCCGTATTGCCTGGCTTTTTCCGTTTTTAAATAGTTTGGCGGTATTCATCCGAACCTCCTGTTTGTATATACTTCTAAGTATAGACCAAACAAGAAGAAATGTAAATATCTTTCCAGATACGCAGAAATCATGATTGGGAACTCGCGGCCCGGAGAAAACTACATACTGTAAGGCACCCGGCAGAAGGCACAAAGTTAATAGCGGTGGCGGAAAAAGAAACGGGAAAAGTGAAAGGTGGAAGGTGAAAGGTGAAAAGGCCAAGAGGTCAATAGGCTAAGAGGCACAAAGGCAGAAGGCACAAAGTTAATAACGGCGGGACTCAAGGGCAGAGTTAAAGAGTTGGGGAGTTACGGAGCTTACCTTTCGCTTTTAAGCTTTTAACTTTTTCTTCAGCTGCTCCACGAGCTTCTGGTGCGATTCAAATGCCAGGGCCGGCAGCTCATCGAGCGCAAAAAAGCGTACCTCTTCCAGGTCATCATCAGCCTGCAGCTCCCCTGCCGTAATATCAATTAAATAACCAAAAATAATCAGGCTGCCGTAAAACTTGCTCTCCTGGTAAAAGCAGTCAACAAACGATACGATCGTGCCCTCAAGGCCGGTCTCCTCTTTTAACTCCCTCAGTGCCGCCTGCTCCATTGACTCGCCCAGCTCGATAAATCCGCCGGGCAGGCACCAGTGGCCTTTTTGCGGATCATTTTTCCTTCTGCCCAGCAGCAGCTGGCGCTGCTCATTCAGAACCAGGGCTGTTGCCGCTGGTACGGGATTTTCATACCGCACTTCATGACAGGCGGGGCAGTAAAGGCGCGTTCTGCCTTCAAGGTCCCTGCGCTCGTAGGGAGTGCCGCAGTAGCCGCAGTATGTTAGCTGTTTGCGTGCCATAATAAATAATAGGGTCCAAGGGGTCGAGGGTTCTTCCTATTGCGGATTTCGGAATTCGGATTGGTGAATACAAATTTTCCCCTGATGATTCCGCATTCTGCAATCTGCATTCCGCAATGAAAGATTGGACCCTTTACTTACAGATTTTTTCTCAGGTACTCCACCGCATTGCGAAAAATGGCGACCCCCATGCCCTCTTCCGGAACCGGTTCACGCGTCCACCGCGGGTGGTTAGTGTAATGCAGATAGGCTTCAGGGTGCGGCATCATGCCGAATACCCGTCCGGTCTCATCACATATTCCTGCAATTGCCTCCACCGATCCATTCGGGTTGAGCGGGTAATCCATCACCGCCCGCTCACTGCTCCGGTCAGTGTACTGGGCGACCACCAGGTTCTTGTCCTGAAGCTCTTTCAGAACAGCTGCATCTCCGGGTATGAATTTCCCCTCACCGTGCCGCACCGGCAGATACAGGCTGCTTAAGCCCCGGGTGAAAATGCACGGGGATTTTTCATTCACCGTAAGATAGGCCCACCGGTCTTCAAAGGTTCCTGAATCATTAAAGGTAAGCGTGGTGGCCTGCGTGCCGTATGCTCCGTTAAGGGCCGGCACCAGACCGAGCTTTGCCAGCAGCTGAAAGCCGTTACAGATGCCGAGTATAATCTTACCCTGCTGTATGAAGGTGAGGATGTGGTCAAAAAGACTTTCGCCGTGAGCGGTTCTGGCATAACGCAGCCGTATGGCATGGGCCTTGGCGGAACCAAGATCATCCCCGTCCAGGAACCCGCCCGGCAGGTTGAGAAAGTCATAATCAAGCAGCGATTCTTCTCCCTGCAGGAGCTGCGAGAAGTGCACAATGTCTACATCATCCGCGCCGCCCACCCTGCAGGCGTGCGCCATCTCCACCTCGCAGTTGGTCCCATTCCCCGAAACCACGAGTGCTCTAATATTCTTTCTGCTCATAGTATTGAAGCAGCTGCGTTAATCATTACGTCCATTTCTTATAACGTCACCACGGTGTCCCGTCAATCTAAATAACGGGCCCGGATTTCAGCACATCTCCGGGTATGATGGTAAAAAGGCGCGACTTAAAACCGCAGGGTCTTCTGCCAGGATTCCTTGAGGTCAAAGATACCTGCATCAATGACAATGCTGTCATTGAGTCCGGTAATCCTGAACTGCGGGTCCTTCTCGACAATGCCGATTTCTGCAAAAACATTTTCCTTCAGGCAGCGCTCAAAGTCTTTCCGGTCATCCGGTGCAACCGTCACCACAAACCGGCTCTGGCTCTCGGAGAAAAGCAGGAAATCATTGCGCGAGATTTTCGCGGCGGGAACTTTTTTCAGGTCAACGGTCATGCCCAGCCCGCCGGAAAACGCTGTTTCCGCCAGCGCCACCCCCAGCCCGCCGTCCGAGCAGTCGTGGCAGGATCGCACCAGCCCCCGGGACATGGCTTTGCCCAGGCTCCGGTAGAGCTTAAGCGCTTTTTTTGCGTCTACTGCAGGCACCTGGGCGCCAATGCTGTTATACAATGAAAAATACTCAGACCCTCCCAGCTCATCACGGGTTTCTCCCAGCACATACACAAGGTCTCCGGCTGACTTGGCATCCATGGTAACGGCCTTGCGCACATCATCAATTCTTCCGATGATGGAAAAAAGCACGGTCGGCGGAATTGATATTTTAAGAGCGCCGATGATATAATCATTCTTCATGCTGTCTTTTCCCGAGATTAAGGGAATCATGTAGGCTGTGGCATAATCATAGAGCGCCATATTGGCGCGCACCAGCTGGGCCAGTTTATATTCAGCATCAGGATTTTTTTCTGACGGCAGAGGATCGCACCAGCAGAAGTTGTCAAGCCCGGCGATACCCTCAAGGCTTCCCCCCACGCAGAGAAAATTTCTCAGTGCCTCATCAATAGCGCAGGC
>Ga0209777_10002057_pt1 | contig 27280 bp, 56 predicted proteins | sample FrelakmetHBP12HB_FD_187147 | JGI IMG/M metagenome (GOLD analysis project Ga0209777, IMG submission 187147) | Freshwater lake sediment microbial communities from the University of Notre Dame, USA, for methane emissions studies -HBP12 HB (SPAdes)... | ecosystem: Environmental > Aquatic >...
GATTACAGCAAGCCGGTGACAGACGCCGACCTTTACAAGCGGTTTGGCTTGACGCCGGAAGAGATTGCCTACATCGAAAGCAAGATTAAGGCTCTCGACAATGGCAACGGGAATTCCTCTGCCGCCGCGTGACCTAGAAGCAAGACGCCGACAATCGAAATGGCTTATACTTTGAACTAGGAGAAGCAACATGGACCTGTTCAAGCATGGTGTTTGGTCTGACTTCGTAAAGAACCACCGCCAGCACCAAAACGAAGCGATTGCTGCACTTGCAACCGCCGACAAGGGGCAAGCCAGTCTTCCAACGGGGACAGGAAAAACCCGTGTTCAGATTCACCTTCATGTTCTAGACATGCTGGACAAGTCTAGCCGCATGGAAACCGGCGTTTACCTGATTGCTGCCCACCGTTTGGCTTTGTGCCGCCAGCTTCTCATGGAATTGGTTGACTTGGTTGCGGAAATCCAGTTACCCTTTGATATTGTTTTCGTGGGGACGGATAAGGTTGACGAAGATGCCCTTTACGAAAAGCAGATGATTAATGGGGTGTCGAAAGCCACCTGTTACGTAACCGCCAGCACTACGGGAAGCGAAGTGGTTGCCGCCGTTGACAACGCCAAGAAGGAATACCGGCACGCTATCATTGTGTCCACGTACCATAGTATCATGCGGTTAAGGAACCTCAACCGCATTGACATTGCCACCTATGACGAAGCCCATACCATTGCTTCGTCCCGCCAGTCGGAAGACAATTTCGAGTCTAGTATCAAGGAACTGCAAGGCTTGAACATTATCAAGCGGCAGTATTTCTTTACGGCTACCCGCAAGGTTTCGGGCGTCGAAAACGGGATGAACAACAAGGAGATTTACGGGGATGTCCTGTACGAGTGTTCTCCTGGTCGAATGATCCGAGTAGGGGAAATCGTGCCACCGCGTATCCATCGTGTCAAGACGGCAGACGATGGGGAATTCAAGAATGAAACCATGGTTATCAATACCATTGTGGATGCTTTCACAAGGCACAAAAACGAAGTCAGGAAGGCTTCCCCTTTGGCTGGCAAACTTGGGGCAAAGCTATTGATTAGTGCAGAAGGGACACCGGCAGTCAGGAAGTTTGTTCATAATGATCCCTTCAAGGCTTGGTGCATGAAAAACAATATCCGGCTATTCATGTTTAGTTCCATCCTTGGAAACTTTATGATTGGCTCCAACGGCAAGTTTGAACAGGTCAACCGGAATACAGCCGTTGACGAAATGCAGGGCATGAAGGATGAACAAGACGCTATCCTTATCCACATTGACATTCTTTCGGAAGGCATTGATTTGCCGTCCATTACCGGCGTCTTGCCGTTTAGGGAACTGAACCTAATCAAGTTGCTTCAGACTATCGGGCGGGGAGCAAGGCTTTTGAAGCCAGACCGCAGGAATCTTTACAAAGGTGTCATTCAGCCTATGGATTGGGAGAAGATGATTAAACCCTATTGTTGGGTTATTTTCCCCATGTTGAATGACGATACGTCCGAAGCCAGCAAGAAAATGGAACGGACAATCAAGAAGGTCATTGACGCTTACGATGCTCCAAAGATGGAGTTTAACAGGGAAGATGAATACTTCGGGGAACCTGATCCCGACGTGCATCCCATTACGGAACGGGACGAATCCACGAAGAAAGACGCTCAAACTGGACTATACCACGTGATTGAACAGTTAATGATTGGGCAAATGAAGCCGTCTTGCCATGAAATTTCAAAGAGTCTGGTTGCCGCTGCCGATCCTTCTTTGAGGCTTTGAAATGGCTTAAACCTTGAAGCGAAAGGGGAAGAGTACATGAATTGTCCAAACTGCGGAGCACCAGCAATTGGAGAGTGCGAATATTGCAGTACCATTGTTCCTCCCGTACCATTGTCTTCCGAAAACAAAGAAGATTCTGATGCGGAATTTATAAACGTCACGAATAATAATGTATACAAAATCAACATCAATGGAGACAACAACAATGTCAATATCTCTAATGATACTTGTTTAACTCTCATTAATTGAAAAGATAATATTATTGCCGATTCTGATTTTCTTCCGAAGGCTGAAATGGCTTAAACATTTCCGTAGAAAGGAAAGAATATATGAGTTATTCAACAAATATTAACGGAAATAATAACAACGTCAACATTTCCAATGATACGTATGTAACTGTCATTTATGGGAACAATAATTTTGTTGAACCTATATTCCAAAGATATACCCCTGTGAACAATGACAACTCTTTAGGATGTATTCCTTTTTTAATTCTATTTGGAACAGTTTTTACTACAATGGCATTTTGTATGGGTTTTTTTGAAATTCCCCCTATATCAATAAAAAAAACAGGTATTATAATTTTAGCAATTTTACTGCTTTTTACACTTTTCATTTTTGTACCTTGGGGATACGAGCGTAGTTATTTTTCTAAAACTTGGAAATGGATTATCAAAAACTTCCGTGTAATATTTTCTACAACTGCAATATCTGGGTCCGTTATCTTTCTATGTTGTTTACTAGGAATTAAACTTTTCTGTTTTTTGACCATACCTATGGTAATGATTGCTTTTTTCTGTCGATTTTGGTTTTCCTCTGAAACCAGAAATGGCTTAAACCTTGAAGCAGGACAGGGAGAAGCATCATGCTGAAGATCAAGCACGTTTCGTCTTATCCCGACGCCTATCTGCAATTGTTTCAAGCTCCAAAGGACGGGCAAGAGGATACTCTTCGGGAGTTTATGAATGCCGTTGAAAGAATGGTTGGACCGAAAGGCTTGAAGCTAAGGGGGCAGAAGGACAAGTACAAGTTCAAGGGCGATGCCTTGGAAATCCTGGCGGAACTCTTCTTTACTCGATTCAATTCCGATCCGGCTTTCGGTTTGACAGAGTACAAACCCACAAACCCGAACGATGATTTTGGGGTGGATGCCACCGGAGTCAATGCCAACGGGCATCTTTCGGTTGTTCAGGTGAAGTACCGGAGGAATCCAGCGAATGAAATCCGCTACAAGGATTTGGCAAAGACTGCCATTGACGGGATTTATAACTTTGGAGTAGACGGGAAGCAGGATTACAACGTCTTTCTGTTTACGACAGCAGACAATGTGCAATGGCAAGCCAAGAAGCGGCTTGGGAACCACTTGGTCATTATCAATCGGGCAATCATCAAGAGGACGATAGATAACAACCGGAATTTCTGGAAGTTGTGCTTTGCGGAAGTGCAGGAATATATCGCTTATCATCGTGGGGACTACTCAATCTAGTCGTCTTGCTTCTAGGGGAAGAATGTGTTAAAATGGCTTAAACTGAACTATGGAGAAGGAAAATGTCAACCTTTCGTTCGGTTCTTGAGCTTTGGGACAAGTCGGATGAATCATGTCCGAAGATGACTCGTAAAGGTCTTCCATTTAGCCTGATAAGGGATATTGAGCAGGAGTGGGAAATGGTGCAGGAATATGCGGCTAGTATCGGCTGCACCGCAATTTTCCACTTAGAGAGACTTCCAAACAACATGCAACAGGTCACCACTGTTAAGACCTACCGTTGTGGATTTGAACGGAGAACAAATAAACGAATGGGACGTATGGGGTCAAGCATCATTTGTTGGACCTTGGCAAAACCAAAGGAGCAAGACCATGAAGAAACCGGGACCTAAGAAGAAAGAGCTTCTGGAGCGGCTTCGGGAAACGCTTCGGATGGTAAATGTCGGCTACCCATGGTACGGGGTGCCGAAGGACATTCGGGACGCCATTAAGTACATCAAGAGCCATTAAGCACCGCTCAGATAGTTCCAATTTAGGGTGTCTTACTTCTAGGAAATTCTTGCATCCCTGAAATGGCTTAAACCGTGAAGAGGCGGTCAAAATCTGTTCAAAGCAAGTGGTGCCGGGGAAGTAAAACCTGAAGTTGTCCGTCCTAGGCAGGCGGGACGGGATTTGTAGCACCGAACGGGAAGCCATGGCAACGTCCCAAGTAGGAAAGCTTGCCATAAACTTCTTTTAGGGTGTCTTGCTTCCCACAAATGGCTTATTCCTTGAAGCAGGACCAAAGGAGCAAGACATGGACACTAAGCAAGAGTTTGACTTGATTGCCCCGATTGCCATTTACCATTTTTGCGACATTTTGTTTAAGCCCCAAGCGAAGAAAGCGTTGCGAAAAGCCCACAAGGAAGGGATTCTCCCAAAGGGCAAACTGGATGATATGGCAGCGGAAGTTTGTGTCCGTTATAACCAGTTGTTCCAGAAAATCGTTCTGGACGCCAAGCCTTCTTGGGTGCCAATCATTGATAGGTGGGGTGCCAAGGGTTTCAGAAGCAATGACGGGGAGATAGTTTTGTGTGGGGACGATAGCGGTTTCTATGCTTGGTACGAAACGGCTGAGTTGATCCTGAAGCGGATTTACCCTAATATCGTCTAAAAGCATTCAGGGTGTCTTGCTTCTTTTGGAATGGCTTAAACTGAGAAGAGGGAAAGACAAGGATTCCAAAGGAGAAAGACAATGGGTTGGACAATCGCTCCGAACAGCACTCGCAAGGAAATTATTGCCGAGTGTACGCAAGACTGGGATAATACGAGAACTTCCGGTGTCAAGGTTTCAAACAAGTGTCTTGCCAAGCAGTTCAAGGGTTCTGCCTTCAAGGGGACGGTTTACGCGGTTATGGAGCAAACCCATAGTCGGGACGGGGTTGAAATCAAGAGGGAACGTTGGATTTTCGTGGCTTTGCTGGAGTATTACCGTGGGGATCATGGGTGGGGTTACAAGTCGATGGAAGAGACTTGCGGACCTTGTGTGGATGGTTGCCCGAAGAAGTATTTTGACATGGTGCCCTGTCCGGATCATCCTTGGGCAAGAGCTTGGCGGGCAAAGTGCAATCTTCGCCGGGATTTGAAGGCGAAGTACAAGGAGTTGACTCGGGCGATGCGGGCGGGGAAAATGACCTATCAGGAAGCCCAAGACGCCTACAACAAGGAAGAGAAGGATTTTGAGGTCAAGATTGCCGCTATCCGTGCGGCAGCGGACAAGGAATACGACGCTTGGCAAGCGGCAAGGCAGGCGGAACAGTTGCGGCTGGAACTGAATGCCCAAGCAAAGGAAGTGACGGTCTAGCTTCAAGGGAATCAAAGGAGAAGGACATGGAAATCAAGATCACGAAAGCAACCGTCCTTCTGCATAGTAGCACGGCAGACATGATCTTTCTAGAAACGGAATTACCGCCTCACATGCCCAAGGTTTCCAAGCAATCGCCTTCGCTGAAGTTTGAAGCGGAAGCGGGAACAGGGGTGGAGTACGTTCGGAAGAATTTCGGGATTGAACCGGAAGTTATTCACCGGTCTGGCTTCTAGGTAAAATGGCTTAAACTGGAAATCAAGGAGAATGCCGATGGCAAGAATCACGATTGATACGGTCAACGTCATTGAGATGTGGCAAGGAGAGATTCAGAGTCTTGCTTCTTATCCGGAAACTCCGGAAGGGAACAAAAACGCAGAACAGCGGTTTTGTGTTCTTGCCAGTCAGAAAGCCCGATACTGCGAAAACGACGTTGAGATAGCGATGGAGGACGGGATTGCGGAACACGAGTTGTATTCCGTTGTTATTTGTCATTCAACGGTCAGTTAAGGAGAACGCCGATGGCAAAGAAGAAACAGATTGATCGTGGTTGGGTTTTCTGTAAGGAAGGGACAAAGAAGGAAGTCGGATTCTCCGAACCCGAAGCAGGACGAAACGCCGAAAACGAAATGTTGGATTTCTCGCGGGAATACGCCAATGACTTTGAGGTTTATTTCCGCGATTCAAAAGGTGTCCTGCATCCGGTAGACGCCGAAGCCGTGCCGGAAGATTTTGCCTGAAAATGGCTTAAACTTGGAAGAAGGACAAAAGGAGCAAGACATGACTAAGCGAAAGTTTTACATGACCAAGGTTGTCGTAACCGTTCTGAGCGAGGAAGAACTTAATCCCAGTCTCAATCTCGAACAACTCCATTATGCCATTACAGAGGGCGAGTGTTCCGGTCAAACGGAGATAATGACACCCAAGATTATCAACGGAAAACAAGCGGCTAAAGCCCTGTTGAACCAAGCATCTGATCCTTCTTTCTTCCGCCTGACTAAGGACGGAGAAGACACAGAAGAGTAAAGGGAAAAAGGCTAAACATCCAATCAAGGAGATAGACCATGAAGAAGTGGTTTCTGGAAACGACAGATGGAAGACAACAGAAGTTTTCTTCACAGGAAGACCTTCAGGAAGCGATTCTTGATCTTTTCTCGGAAGATGGGATGAATCCGATTGAGAATGTCTGGACCGAAGAGGACGGGAAGCGAACACAACTCGTTACGGAATGGTCCGTTAAGGTTCGTCCAATGAAGGAAGGGTAATCATGGCTATCGACAATAGTTCAGTGCAAATCCAAACGGAAGTGAAGATTTTCGTAGGGAAGGAAGACTTTATTAAAGCCTTGATTGAAATGGTCAAAAAACAAACGGGAATGCGATTCAAGCCGGAACATGCCGTTGAGCAATATGAAGGTCAGTACGACGAAGCCGAGTTCACGGGCTATGCGTTTGTAGCCAAGGGACCGGAAGCACAGAAGATCATTTCCGAAATGGCTTAAACCTTGAAGCAGGACAAAGGAGCAAGCCGATGAAGCGATTGGAAAGCGTTGAAAATGACCAAGTGCAGCTTGAGGTAATCGAATGCGATTGCGGTTACCACATGGGGATAGACGCCACCTTCCTTGACCAAGTGGGCGATTTCGTCACGAAGTGCCCGTCTTGCAAAAAGAAAATCGACACGGCGAAGATTTGTCCCGAAGACGAAAAGCCAAAGAACCCCTCAACCGGGAAGGAGGACACTTTTGTTTGTCCTTTGTGCGAAGAGGAAAAGCCTATTTCGTGCAGAGTCCTCAAGGGGTGTTGCCGGTCGTGTGCCGGTTCCGACTGCTAAATGGCTTAAACAGCAAGCCAAAGGAGAAGGATCATGTGCTTGTTCCTGGAAAAAAGAACTAGCAGAAAGACAATCCTGGGTTACGCGATTCAACGCTATTCCGGGGATTCCGACGCCAAAGAGTTTGTAGCTGGACTTTTCTACAGATACAACTATACTGTTGAAAAGAAAAACAGAGCGAAGAATCTTTATGATTCTGACGGGGGTTTCTATGGATATTTTCACCTCAAAGATGCTTATGCGTCTTGGAAGGCACTAAAGAAGGAGTCCCATAATAGCGATGATCCGGAATTCATGAAAAACACGCGGATCGTCGCTTGCACGTTTGAGGGCATTATCGGAGTCGGAAGTCCGAATATCGGAATAAATTCGCTTGATGAAGGAAAGCAAAAAGGACTTCGGGCAAGATACCGAACCGTCACAAAGGTTTTCCCCAAAGACTTCAAGTTGAGGAAGAACAACAAGAAAATGGCTTAAACTCTGAAGAGGGACCAAAGGAGCAAGACCATGGGTTTAACCATTAAGTATCAGCTTTCCCTCGACGGCAGTCTTTCTGTTAAGGAAGTCAAGGCAAAGCTGAACTCCTTGCGGCAAGCCTGCTTGGACCTTCCGTTTCAGGAAGTGGGTCCGATGTGGGATGTCAAGGGTGAGCAGTGCAATTATGAGCAGTATCGGGGCAAGGAAGACGATCTTTTTTGGTGCCTCATTCAGTCTAACGGCTATGTAAAATACAGGGTGGAATGGGATTGTCTTTTGACGGGACCGGACGTTGACGGAGTGGGGACACATCATCGGGAAGTCACTCCCAAGCGGGTTATCGCTTTCATGGCTTATCCAGGCAAAGGGTGCGAATCGGCAAACGTCGGAATGCGTCTGATGCCCAAGCGGCAAGCCGTGGAGTGGGAAGATTTTCGCGGCAATAAGCACACCACCAATATCAAGGTGCCTGGAGGGCAAAAGTGGACCTGGAGTTCATTCTGCAAGACGCTGTATGCTACCCAAGTCAGTGGGGAGCATTTCGTCCATTGCCACTTGACCGTTATCCGGATGTTGGATCGAGCAAAGGAACTTGGCTTTGACGTTCAGGTGCAAGATGAAGGCGATTACTGGGAGAAACGGGATATTCCCCACTTGCTGGAGGAAGCAAACCTTAGTGCGGCTGGAATCGCTGCCGTATTGGGTGCCCTGAAGGACCAAGGACACAATGTGGAATCCCCGATAACCAAGCAGAAAGACTTTGAGCATTTGGAAGCCAAAGGACAGGAACAACCCCAAGTCAAGGAGATAGTCAATGGAATTAATGCGTTACTGGTTAAACCCAAACCGTCCCGATAAGGTCTATCGGACCAACGGGATACTTTGCTGGCAACGTCTTGCTTCGGGTGGAACGTGGCTTTCCCACGATGCCAAGAACCCAGCCTTGCCGAATGAATGGCGGTATGAGGTTTTGGAAGGGGAGTTGGAACGGAAGGTTTAGGGTGTCCTGCATCTTTTGAAATGGCTTAAACAGGAAACCAAAGGAGCAGGACCATGAAGACCTGTCCGCAATGCAAGGGTGCAAAGAAAATCACTGTCACCTCTTACGAAAACGGCAAGAAGTCTTCCTTCAAGATGACTTGCTATACCTGTGATGGGGCTGGAGTTGTGACTCCCAAGCAGGAAGAAATACACCAATGGATCAAGAACGTATGGTGCAAGTGCAAGGAACCCGGAGAATCACAGTATTACAATTCTCCAACCGGTCATGGCTACACGTGCAGCAAGTGCGGGAAACTTCTTCAGGTGGGATAATCATGCTGAAAACCTGGCTTCGAATGGGTGACGCAAGCGAGTACGAAAGCCACGAAGGCGTGGCTGAAGCCGCCTATTCGCTGAAGGACATGCTTGGCAACTGGGACCGGAAGGTAAAGAAGCAAGACGTGTCTTTCTGCGGGAAGGGAGTTTGCATTAAGGGGCTGTTTGAGGGGCATAATTACATCAGCCTTTTTCACGCCGAAGCCGACATGACGGAGATTGAGGAACTCAGCAAGTCCGAAAAGAAAGAATTCCTTGGTTTGCTGACTGAACGCCGACGTTGAAATGGCTTAAACCTGGAAGCAGGACAGGGCTGAAAGCCCACAAAAGGAGAAAGACAATGAAGAAAAAGAATCCTACACCGGTTTCGGTTTGTCCTTATCGCCTGATTGCTGAGGCGAGGTTGCCCATGGATGTTAGAGTTGGACTCTGGAATCAGATTCAGGTAACAAGAAACATCGAAACAGGGGTTTATTCGTTCACGCATCATGTGAGCGAAAAGACAACGGAAACTGTCTGCAAGCATTTGAAAGACGCGATGCGGAAGTTCTCTAAGGCATTGGAGGATCATTACGGTCCTTATTCTGGGCGATAATAAAGGGATTCCTAGTAGGAGACAAACATGGAGAAAAGCATTCTTTACCTTGAGCTTGAAGCCGCGATTAAGAAGTATGCGGAAGTACAATGTACTGATTTTGAGTGTGCTTTCCGCGATGCTTTGACGGATATGTGCCACATGGCGGAAGCCAATGGCATTGATTTTCAGGACCGAGTGGACGTTGCGAAGCATCTCTTTGAGGAAGAAAAGGAGCAAGACCATGGCTAAAGCCAAGGATGATGAAAAGATTGGGAAAAGCAGGCAGAAGCTAATTGCCATCATCAAGACAAAGCCCGGAATGGTTCTTGATCTTCTTCAGAGGGTTGTTGACTCTTACGAGAATGAGGGTTGTGACGGTTGCGGCACCATTGACGAAAGTGTTTGTAACGACATTCGGGATTTCCTTGGATTCAACCGAGTGTAGAAATTCTGAAAGCTGATGGTCAAACGCCAAAATGGCTTAAACTGGGAACCAAAGGAGAAGGACAATGGCTAAGAAGAAGCAACCAAAGGTAGTCGTTTGTGTTGAGAGTCTTGAGAATATTACCCAACAGATTGCCGAAACCTTGCAGGAAGCCGATGGGGAGTTTGTTACCGAAATCGCCAATCGGGTTCTGACCAACAAGGTCAAGTACATCGGTGACAGCATGTTTGAGCAATTCTTCACGAGCTAACGGAAAACTCTTCCTTGACTAAACGGTGAGTTTCCGTTAAAGTGTCTTGCTGCGAGGTGAACCATGGCAGAAATATGCTTTGCTTGTGGAAACAGATCCGTAGTAAAGAAGCAAGGTGACTTCCACTTCTATCCTCCTGACAACATTCCTGGCGGGGTGATGATCGTCAAGGATACGCATTGGGAGCAATGCGAGGAATGTGGAGAGAAATTCCTCTCTTCTGAGCTTGACCTGAAACTGGAACAAATTGCAAAAGAAAGGACGCAAAGCCAGTGAATATCAATCATCGCAGCAATCCCTTGATGGAAAAGAATGGCTGGCAGTTGTTCAAGGACGGTGAAGGTGGCTTTTGGGTTCTCTGTATGAGCGGGGCTTTCGGTGGGTTCACGACCAACGAAGAAGACGCTAAGTCTCTACTTTTAGAAAAAAGTGGGGCAATTGAGGAAGCCTTTCCGCCCGTCAAGGACAATGATGTTAAAGTCTTGAAGGGACAGAAGTTACAGGGTCCGGGTTACTGGTACAGGCTGGATCACTTCTACCTGAATGGGAAAGAAATCGGGCAAGTCCAGATCAAAGAACAAGGCACTAAAGTTATAACCAAGGTGAAAGACAAGGCTTGCATCGGGTATGACCTTAAATGGATGTTGCGGGAGAATGGTTTCCGGCTGGTGGTGTAATTCAGGGTGTCTTGCTTCTAGGAAATTCTTGCTTCCCATGAAATGGCTTAAACTGAGAAGAGTGAAAGAGAGGTTCCTGAAGGAAGCCGAACAGGCGATGCAGAGGGAATAAAGAGCAACGCTTAGGTTGCTGACCTCAATCAAAGGAGCAGGATGATGGATAACCCTTTTCGAGACATTTACGCCAAGTTTAAGCGGAACATTCCGCTTTCCGATCAAGACTTGGCATACCTGATTGACCGGCTGCAAGCCCTTGAGGAAAGACTGAATGCTTGCGGTCCTAAGCATTCTTTAAGTGCCCGTGCCTTTCGGGATGATTTGCGAGTTTTGAGGCAATTTGAATTCCATCGAAGAGGGATGTAATTCAGGCTGTCTTGCTTCCCCAAAATGGCTTAAACCGCGAAGAGTGAAAGAGAGGTTGTTGACCTTAACCAAAGGAGCAGGACCGTGAAAAAGTTCTCTGTTACCATCGTTCGGACCTTTACTCAACGCTTGACGATTGAGATTGAGGCTGAAAACGATCTTGAGGCAACGGATAAGGCAGACGATAAGGCTGGCAGTTTGGATTTCAATGACGGAACGTCGAGCGATGCTGATTATGAAGTCGAGAGTTGTAAAGAGATCAAAATGTGCGGGATATGTGGAAATCTAAAAACAGATTTCCATAAAGTGAAGTATGCCAACGATGATGGAATTGGCTCCATGGATGTCTGCGACGATTGCGACTGATAAGTGGGGAGAATGGCTTAAACTTGGAAGAGAGGCGGTTGGAAACCAAAAAAGGAGAAGTGAAATGTCCAAGTCTCTCGTCGTGGTTCAGGTGGAAGGTGGAGTTGCCGACATTCGGGTTGTCGGTGGACAAGATGTCGAAACCCTTCTGATTGATTGGGATAACATCAAGGAAGGTGGAGACCTTGAGCGGGCTGTTTCGGACCTTAAAGAGGCAGTGGAAGTTCTCACTAACTCCGCGAAGACTATGCCCGATTTCCCGAAGGGATATGTCAAGACTCTCCTCGAAACTGTGAACGATCAACTCGGCATTTACGAGAAAGACCTTGAAGCTGAAAACGAGCAGACCGAAAAGCGATGTGCTGATTAGGGAAACCAAAGGAGCAAGACGGTGAAATACTCAGAGGCGGTTAAGAAACTCAGAGTGAGCCAGAAAACGCTGAATGAGGATATTTACGTTAATCCTCTGCAAGTGCTGGCTTCGGATGAATTTAACAAGAAACCTGTTCTCATCAATGGCAAGGATTATCGGAACCGTGCCATTGACAGGGCAATTAAACTCAAGGTCAATTTCTCCAATGAGGGGAATACGACCTTTGAGCTTGTAAAGCGGCTTATCAAGGTGGTCTGTCCGCATTGTGGGGAAGAAATGAAGGTTCATGGTGGTGGCGGATGTGGTCATGCCACTTCCACCGATTTCCGGTGTGAAACGTGCAAGGTGTGGATTTCCCTGTCTATCAGCAATGAAGGCGGACTTTCGGTTCGTTATGACTAGAACAGGTAAGGGGAAATAAGAGCGTCTTGCTTCTTTGAAATGGCTTAAACCTGAGAAGCGGGACAAAAGGAGAAAGACAAAACCATGAAAGCCAAACTTCTCGAAACTACCTTTGGGGAACTCAAGGCGGGAGATATTTTCTGTCTTGCTTTACGTCATCCTGAATGCGGATTGAAGTACATGAACGTAAAGATAGATGGGTTTGGGGTCTACCGTGGGAAAGACGGGAAGACCATTCGACCAGAGAACGAAGAACAACCTTTTAACGTAATCGGTTTGGGCGATGGAAGACCGCGAACTTTCTGCGACGAGTCCAATGTCTACAAGGTTAACCTTTGAACAGGAAAAAGGGCTAAACCTAGAAGCGGGACAAAAGGAGAAAGACCATGGCTAAGTCCAGAGACATTCACCTTAACGATATTCTTCGGCTTCATTTCGATCATCGAACTCCCCAGAAAAATGGGACAAGATCCCATTATAAATTCAGCATTGATATGCTGGTAGTTTATTACGAAGGTGTCTTTTTTCTGGTAAACCTTGAAACCGGCATGGTTTTCAGGAAGATTCCTCACGAAGAGAAGTGGACTCTCAACAAGCTGAAGCTCTATCACAATACCAATTCAGAGGATCTTTTGCCTGTCACCAAGGTTGAGTTCATTGGTGAGATGAGGGAACGTTTGTAGATAGGCAGAAATGGCTTATTTGGGGAATCAAAGGAGAAGGACCATGAAATTCGTAATGACCGTAACCGTTGACGTGGACCTGAACGGAGTTGAATCGAACGAAATCAAAGCAGCCTTGGAGCAGGGGATTCGGCACCTGTTCGGTGAAGGAGCAGTTACGGGCGAATCTGACGCCGAAGTGAATTCATGGGATGTTGAAATAAAGGTCGAAGAACCACCCAAGGGATGTCCCTTTTGCGGCGGTCCCAATCATTGAATTGAAAGGTCGGGGCTGGACGGCAAGGCATGCCGCTGCAAACGGCATTCAAGTGGGTTCGACTCCCACCGACCTTTCCAATTCAGGGTGTCTTGCTTCTTTGGCAAAATGGCTTAAACTCCAAGACGGGACAAAGGGGAAAGCACATGTCAATCCTGGCGATGGAAAATACGGAAAACCCGAAGATTGGCAATGCTTCCACGACCTATTCTGGGCTGAATACTTGTCCGAAAGACTGCCCTTTCAGGAATGGCGGTTGCTACGCTCAATGCGGTCCTGTTGGAATCATTTTCCGGCGTCTTTCTGATATGAAACGGTCACATCTCCGCGAAGCCAAAGCAGAAGCGATTCAAATCCGTAACCTTAGTGGGGAAAAGGATTTGCGGATTCATACGACCGGCGATTGCCGAAGCAATGAAGCTGCCAAGATTATTTCCAAAGCGGCAAAAGAATACGCCGAAAGGTGTGAGCGGAGAGCCTGGACCTTCACCCATGCTTGGAAAACCGTCCAACGCCGATCATGGGGTCAGGTTTCCGTTCTGGCGTCCTGCGAAACGTTGGGAGAGGTGAAGCAAGCCAAAGCCAAGGGTTATGCCACCGCTCTAGTTGTGGAAAGTTTCAAGAGCGACAAGGTTTACCTAGAAGCAGGACAGAAAATCATGCCTTGCCCTAATCAGGTGGCGAAAGCCAAGGGTGAAAAGGTTACCTGCACCCGTTGCCGGTTGTGCCTGAATGATGCCAAGCTGAGAGCAGCGGGAATTACCATTGCCCTCAAGATTCATGGACCGACCTTGAAAGCGACAAAAGCATTGAGGTCTTGCTGCGAATGAAACTATATGCGATACTAGCGGTGGGGGAATGCACTTGCGGATGGAAGTCTAAAATCTTCTGCAAGAAACTTTTTCCCACCGAAGAGAAAGCAAAAGCCCATATTCCAGAATTCAAGAAAAAGCTGCATGATCCGAGTCACTTGGAATACTTTTCGGAGGATGAAGAGATCAAGTTTACTTTCCCTCAGTTTGAGTTTGATAAATGAGTCTGAGGGTGTCTTGCTTCAAGGGAAAAAGGCTAAAGGTAGGACTAGAGGAGAAAATCATGTTCATTCACGATCAAATCAGCCGAATCGAGCAGGACATCGAGCAAAATCCCGTTAAAGGGATTGCTGGCTGGCTAACCGCTGTCCTTGTCTGGGTTTTTGCCGTACAAGTTTGGGTTAGGGTTTTGTCCTACATTTTTGGTTGAATATCTAACAGGAAACCAAAGGAGCTAGACTATGTATGCTATGTATGTCATTGTAATTTCTTTTCTTTGTTCTTTTTTCTGTTGGATGATTGCACGAAAGAACTATTGTCCAACTTTATATTGGACTCTTTTTGGTTTTCTGTTGGGTCCCTTTGCTGTTTTGTGGATGTTGATTAAAACATGGGAACCCTTTGATTGCCCTAGTTGCGGCGAAGCAATTCCAAATGACTATCTCTCAGTCGGGCGTTGTCCAGAGTGTAAAGCCAAGTTTAAAATAGTAAGGGGAGAAATCAAACTCCTTAAGACCAGAGAGGTTTAGTTACTAGGGAAAAAGGCTAAAGTCTAGAAGCAAGGGAAAAGGAGAAAAACATGAAAGTCTTCCTTCTTTGTCTTCTCGCTGTTGGTGTGGTTGTCTTGGGGCTTTCAATTGGAATGGCTGCTAATCGAGACAATCGTGCAGTTCATTTTGTGATTGGTGGATTTAAGGACTTAAATCCAAAATCCCCTAACGACATTAAAAAATAATTAACAGGGAAAAGGGCTAAACTCCCAACCAAGGAGCTAGACCATGAAAAAGAAAAAAGCCCTTTTGATCTATCAAAAAGCGATATTCAAAGCTGGAAATGTTTACGACAGAGCGGCAAGGGATTACAATAGAGCCGAAGCAAAAGCCTACAAGAAAGCCGAAAGCGAAGCGAATGAGATACACAAGAAAGCCATTGCCGAAGCAAAATCTGCTTACTACAAAAGTATTAGAGCACCAAAAGTAAACGGGTCTAGCTTCTAGGAAAAACACCCTCTGAAGCTACCGACAGGGAAAAAGGCTAAGTAGGGAACCAAGGAGATAGACTATGGCTAAGCACACAGAAATCCACCTAAACGACATTCTTCGGGTTCACTTTGGAAGCCCTCAAAATGGGACGAAAGCCCTTTACAAGTTCAGCATTGATATGCTTGTAGTCTACTATGAGGGAGTCTTTCTTCTGGTTAACCTTGAAACAGGGACGGTCGTGACGAAGTTTCCTCATGAAAAGAAGTGGACCTTTAACAAGTTGAAGCTCTACTTCAACCAGAACAATAAAGAGCTTTTGCCCATTCGTCGCATTGAATACATCGGGGAGATGAGGGAACGACTGTAGGGAAACCATTAAACAAAAGGAGCAAGACCATGGGAATACAGAAGATCGTCATTCACGAAATGATGTGGGACAACGGCCAAGGACGCGAACGCCAAAAGATTGAAGTCGAAATCGAAGCTTCATCGGATGGTATTCTGATTAAGCCAAAAGGCTACGGCGACTTCTGTACAGAAAACGGATACGAAACCCCTGTTCTCATTGAACTATGCAACGGACATCCAAGAGTCGTGGTCTGGAGTGACATTAATCAGGAAGACCCAACGCACATTATTAGCTTGAAGGAAGCACAAGAGTCTTGCCGCGAGGAAGAGTGACTTGTGCCAAAAGTGCGAACGGTCTGGATGAACGCACGCAATTGGAACATTTTCAACTACATCTTCTTTTTTTATGACCAAGCCGGAATCTTCAAGCATTGTGTTCCAGACGAGGTATTATCATACCTTCAGAGAGCCGATCCTCGCCTCAACGTCACGTTGAGTGAGTGCGAAGACTATCTGAACTTTGTCTATGTAAAGGCGGCTCTTTGGGAGGCAACGTAAACATGAGCCGCGACACCGTTCTCTCCATTGATCTAGACTACTGGAAAACCATAACGCCGAACATGGTTTCGTTTCTTAGAAAATGTCTTGCTTTGGATGTCCCCAAAGTGCTAACTAAATTCCACCACCAATTACTCCCTTTCGTTAATAAGCATAGAGCTTCTATCCTTATAAACATAGATTACCACGCCGACCTCTGTGAAGACGACCGAAACAAACACAATAGGATCATTCTCCCTGAACTTAACTGCGGGACATGGGTCAATCACGTCAAGTGGCGTGAACAAGGCACCTTCATTTGGGTCTGTCCCAATAAGAAAGACTGCTATGAACAAGGTGAAGGACGCTGCGACTCGGAGCGGGATGTCGGCACGGACCCATTCAAGCAAAAGAACAACGGCTGGCTTCACAAGAAAATCCGTGTCGGGTTGAAAGGGATTGAGTTGCAACGTGTTATTGCTGTTGGGTTTACATTAAGTCCAGACTACCTCTGGGTGCGAGTCAAGAACGAGTACGACCGGATTCAGGGTGTTTTGCCTAAACTGCCAGACGAATGGATTGAGAACGAGAACGAAGAAGATGAACGTGTCCTTGTGATTTAAGTTCCCTCTTTTCAAAATGGCTTAAAGTGTTATAGTATAAGGGCAGTCCCACTAGGGATACCCAAGGAGAAAGATACCATGTACTTGTTGACGCTGAATGTCCGTTACAATCCTCAAACAAAAGAAGTTTTCTATTTGTTTAAAGTCAAATCACGAAAGGACATAACGGTTGACCGGATTAGGATGGCTTTGGGAAGCAGTCTTGCTTCGGATGTGGTGAATGATTGTTTTGAGCATTCTGACAGGGACTTGACGAATTGCACGGGGTTTAGCATAGGAAGGGGGATAGGAAGCTATATCCACGGGAATATCTACTCCAAGGGGTCACACTCGTACCGGTCCCTGATGGAGAGGCACGCGGATGAAGTCTTGCATCTTTGAAATGGCTTAAAGTGAAAATGGCGAAAGGAGAACGCCGATGAATATGGGCTTCGGAATGAGCATGGATCAACGGCTTGAATGCTACATCCGATGCAGCCTGTGCAATCGCAAGTGGGGTAAACATGCCGATAATTGCCCTCAGAAGTGGTGTGAGGAATTAGCAGACAAACTTCTCCGCTACCGCTGTCCTGCATGCAAGGAATATGCCGTCGATACAAACAATAACGATTGGTTTGAATGCCGCAAATGCCATAAGCAGTTTTCAGCCGGAATAGCTTGCGGCGAAGACGCCGATAAACTAAAAGAAACTTTCATCATTACCGACAAGGATGAAGCTGTCCGGGTCGTTCAAATGGAAAGACTTGGAGAAGGTAACTTCCCAAAGGACAAGAGGTTACAGGAATACGCCAAGATGCGAGACAAGGCATTGAAGAATGCCTTGCAGCGAATGAAACGAGCCGCCCAAAAGGAGCGGATGGAAAAGATCAAGGCTCAAGAATCGGAACAGAAGCTAGACGCCTTAATGGAGGAACTGAAGAAGTTCGGAAACTGGCAACTTTGAAATGGCTTAAACTGGGGAAATGGCGACAATATGAGCTTGACCCGACTCATATTGAAGGATGGGGACAGATCGGGTCCAGAAGTCCGGCAAGCTGGAAACCGAAAAAGAGTAGCCAGCACTGTCCAAGTTTTACGCAATTTTAAAGAGGACGCCGAAGTGAAGCTTGCAACCATTACCGAATCTGGTGACATTAAATGCCCCGAATGTGGAGTAAACATCATTACTCCGATTGGGGTCAACCCCAATACTGGCAATGAGGAAAAGGCTATTCTCGTTGCAGGGAAAGGGGGAAAATGCCTTCTCTGCAAGACACCCTTCACCGTCACACCGGAAGAAGCCAAGAAACACAATCACTTCTGGTTTCCGGATGACGCGGAATTCAAGTAAGTTTTGCATCTTTGAAATGGCTTAAACCTAACACCAGGAGAAAGTCATGATCCAGCGAACCATCAAACCCGAAGTTCTTGAAGTCCTTCAGCAAGGGAAACTGGAAAACAACGTTTTCTTTCTCCCCCCCATTCAGCTAGACAAAAAGCTCTATGCCGAAGTCAATAAGGTTCTGAAAGACTCAGGCGGGGAGTGGGACGGGAAAGTCAAAGGACACATCTTTCAGCAAGACCCGTCAGAAATGCTCGGTCTTGCTGTGAATGAAGGTGTTTCCGTTAATCAGAAAAACCTCTATCAGGAGTTTTTCACCCCCGAAGAAGTCTGCAAGGAAATGGCTGTTGAAGCGGAACTCCTGGGGAAAACCGTCCTTGAACCTTCTGCCGGAAGCGGACGAATTGCTGATGTCTGTCTGCTTTACGGAGCTTCCAAAGTCACCTGTGTCGAGCTTCGGGATTTTCACTGCAAGACCTTGCAGGATAAGGGGTTCGAGACAATCAATGCCGATTTTCTCGAATGCTCTCCTGAAAAACTTGGGTTGTTTGATCGCATTATGATGAATCCCCCTTTCAACAAAGGGTTGGATCTAAAACACGTCAAACATGCCCTGAAGTTCCTGAAGCCAGACGGGATTCTAGTTGCCATTATGAGCAAGGAACCCAAGCGGCTGGACGGTTACCGGTTTGTCAGCGAAATTCTCCCTAATGGAACCTTCAAGGAGTCTGGAACCCCGGTAGAAACCTTCCGTCTTGTTGTGAGGAAAGATGATGGGAAATCCATCTCCGGGCACGAATACCTTGTCCAGAAGCAAGACCATCCCGCCAGCCACGTTTACGAAGTGTTGGATTTGACGGACGGCGGACGGGTGTTTGCCCATGATGATTACGATGTTTGCAACGCTTGGATTGAGGGGAAAGTCTAGCATCCCTAAAATGGCTTAGACCAGAAACCAAAGGAGCAGGACCCATGAAAAAGTCAGAAGCATTTTGTGTCCTTCAGCACGAAAAGGGTTTTGTTAGTGACCATGAAGCTTTCCCAGAAAACCCTCACGAACTCACTCTGCAAGACGTTTTGGATGGAGTTAGAGTAGATTTCCCCACAGGAAGGAAATACTCTTCCGTTTCCTCTTTCTGCATTAAATTTGTTACAGCCACAAAGATCCGCTAGCTTCATTTGACACAACGCACAATGTGTGGTTAGGTACTACTGTAGTCGCGGGAGTCAAGGAGTCGGAAAATGTGGAAGGTTGTCTTTAGCCTCTTCCTTTTTGTTTCCTCTCTTCAAGCTTTGCAGGCATACCAAACCGCCCTCGGTGTCCCCCCTGAAGCCAAATGGGCACAGAAGGACGTTGATCGAAGTCTCGTATTCACCCAGACTTACGATGTCGAAGTCACCTTCGTCCAAGAGAAGACCGGCTCCCTCGATAACATCTGTGCGGGTATCAACTCCCAAAACTGGCAAACTCTTTGGTCCAAAATCTGTGCCTCGCCGCAAGACCTGAGCAATCAAGTCCCTTACACAACTGGAACTCCCCTTCCCATCGGTTCAAAGGTTGCCTTCGGCACGGTACAAGCTGGTCAGCGGCTTGGGTTTAAGATTCAGGCTCCCGGTGGTGACGGCTTCTATGAAGTCTGCACGAATCCGGCTTTGAATAACCATACCACCGGTAACCTTGCCCTCGCGTATGGTGGTGCGGCAAGTTGGTACGTGGACAGTGGTTACAGCCATTGGGTTCTCTTCTCAATCCCCGATCAGCCCGATTACCTAATTATGATCGCAGAAGATTACCTTGTCTCCTTCCCCGGTGCCTTCACTTGGGACATGCAGTGGACTGCCAACTTCGATGACCAGATCATCATGGTCAAGTGCGGTGCCGCAAACGTTCAGGCTTCCTTGGCTAATCAGGGATTCAACCCTGCCTTGGTGGTAGACAGCGTGGTGGATAAGTTGATCACCACCATGCTCGATCCGGTACAGATCGCCCCTGTGCCGGATACTTTTGTCGCCTTCTCCTCTCAAATCAATACCCCCGTCACCGTATCGGGCAGTCCTGCTTCGTATGGTGCCGATGCCCTTCCCCAAAACACCGTCTACAAGCTGACTTCCGTCCAAAGCCAGCCTTCTACTACGGTCCCCTCCGGCAAGTACGTTTCCAAGCTCAAAGCATGGAACCGACGTTCCAGTGCAGAAAGACAGGTGAATATCCGCGTCAATTATCCACCGGTCGCCAATGCCGGTCTTGCTGAAAAGGTGGGTGTCGGCACGGTCAATCTGGATGCTTCGGGTTCAAATGATCAGGACACCGATCAGGTGTTGAAATTCAAGTGGACCCAAGTAGAAGGACCGGTTGTGGCAATTGCCGATCCCTCGCAAAAGGTGACTAGCTGCAAGGTTAATAAGATTGGAACCTATAAGTTCCGGGTTGAGGCTTCAGACGGCATGAATACCTCAACAGCGGATAAGGTAGTCACGGTTATCGGACCTTGGGCAAACTTGCTGGTGACCCATGTGGAAATCAGGGGAACACTGGATTCCTCTGCCAAGGTCGAGACTTACGTGAATGGCAACCTTGCAAACCGAAGCCAAAAGGTCTGGTGGTATCGCTTCCCCGTTGCGGCGGATGGTGAATACATTTGCAACATCGAAGCCAAGGAAAAGGGCACAACCAAGGTGCTAGACAGCAAACTGGTGACCGTCCTGGTGGGTGATGTCTACGGACAGCAATCGGTTGACCTTGAAAAAGGAAAAGGACAGAAGCCGCCCACCGCTTCAATCGACTTCTGAGGACAAGGCGGAGAACGCGGGAGGAAAAGGGGCAGGATTAAAGTCCTGCCTCTTTTGTTTTGCCGATCAGGGGATTCAGGGTGTTTTGACGCACGTATGAAGTCCAAAATGGCTTAAACTTGAGAAACAGGACAAAGGAGCAAGACCGATGGAAGAGAAAACCTACTGGAGCAACAAAGGTAAGCACCAAGCTCTTGCTGATAAACTTCAGGTTCTTGTACCGGTAAGTGGACCGATCAAGGGTTCGAAGAATCGTATGTTAGAGAAGTTTCGCAAAGCCAGCAATGCATATTATGACATTTTCAACAACGGAGGTTGCAATCGGGGTCACAGTATTAGTGCCATTTTTGGAATTGCTATGCGGGATTACCGTTCCAGTGAAGGTCGTATTCACTATACTGACTGGGAAAGTATTCACAAAGTGGTGGAACCCATCATGGATAAGATTATCCTCGGTGCTGCCGCTGAACAGTTTTAACAGTAGGGAAAAGGCTGAAGTCTGAAATGGCTTAAACTTGAGAAACAGGACAAAGGAGCAAGACCATGCCTAAGAGTCTGATTGGTGTTACCTTCCATTCTAGCTATGCCGATGGAAATCCGCTTTGGAAAGTTGTCCGCAAAGTTGGTCCTTCCGCTTGGGAAGCGGTTTGTGAAGATGAAGATTGGGGCGGGACGGTCAAGCTCTTCTCCACCAAGGAAATCAAAGGAATCAAGTCTTACGAGAAGACGTGGAAGGAAAATGGCAACGAGTACGATGATTATTACGCTTCCCTCAAAGTCGGACAGACCGTCCATTACTGCAATGGTTTCAAAGAGTTTGTGGAATGCGTGGTTGTGCAGAAAGACGGCAAGAACGTCCTGCAACCGGTGGCTCTCAAAGGGGAATGGCAGAAGTGGGATTTGCCGCACCGCCAGCCTGATGGGCTGATTTCTCTTGGTTACCATGCCAAACAGATTGTAAACAAGGAAACATTCACCCCTAACTACACATCCATTGTGGAATGCCCTCAATCGGGCTACAGGAAAGTTTCACCTGAAACACTGACCAGGATGCCCCGCCTTGATCTTGAAGTACCGCCCATGGATGCAAGACAGAGCGAGATTGCCAAAATACTGAGCATTTTGATCGTTACGGAAACAACGGTTGAGAACCTGCGGAAGGAACTGTATGCGGACAATGGGACCATTGATCTCGTTGAGGTTCGCAAGAAGGTAGCCGAAGCCTTGAAATCACAGGCAGACATGATCTGCTCTTAGGAAAAGGGCTAAGTAAGGTTAAAAGATACCCCTTGACTTCCGCGAAAACCGCCTATAGTCTTAATCCTATGTGTCCTTCTTCTTGGGGATTCTATTTTTAGAAACATTTGATTGAGGGTGTCTTGCTGAACCGAAATGGCTTAAACTTGTGAGAAGGAAACGAGGAGAAGTCAATGCACCTGAACCTGCCCACTTCAACGCTGACGGTCGGAGAAGGCATGGAAGCCATGGGCTTCGGCATCGGTAACTTGGCTGTCATCATGGAGTTACTGCGTTCCAAGATGTACTCCTACCCTATCCGCACCATCATTCAGGAAATCGCTTCCAACGCACGTGACGCAAACCGCGAAGTCGGCAAGCCCGATGAGCCAATCTATATCAAGCTCCCCACGAGGGAAGAGCCCGAACTCCATATCACCGACTCGGGTCCTGGCATTGATCCAGACCGGATGAAGAACGTCTATTCCCAATACGGCAGTTCCACAAAGCGGGAAAGTGACCTTGAAACAGTACGCTTCGGTCTAGGTGCAAAATGCCCCTTCGCCTACACCTCCACCTACGGAATCGAGACCGTTTCGAAAGAAAACGGAAAGAATATCTTCCGCCAATATGTCGCCACCATTGACCCTAGCCGCAAAGGGAAAATCTATCCCGTTAGCAAAGAGGGAACTGAAACCGACAAGCCTTGCGGCACAACCATCAAAGTCCCCGTCAAGCCGCAAGATGTTGCCGAATTCATCAGGTGGACAACCATCATGCTCGGTCGATGGAATCCCCTCCCCAAAATCAACCTTTCGGCTGAAACTATCTTCCCGATTCCCATGAAGCCAGACGTGCAGGGCGAAGACTGGGAATTGATCATGCACAAGGATACCGAAAAGGGCGTCTTCTACTATGAAGATTCGATTCCCTATAAAGTCGAAGCCAAGAATTTCGAAGAGATTCCTGAGAAGCTCAAAACCCTCTTCGATCACGTCCGGGTTAATATCTTCGGCAAGGGAAAAGTCGAGATTACCGGTAACCGCGAAAGCCTCGATTACCTGCCGCACGTCCAGGTATACCTTCTGGAAAAGCTCCAGACGATCTATAACGAGATGAACAAGCGTCTTTCTGATATGGTCGCCAATTGCCCCAACATGTGGGAAGCCCTTTGCATTGCCACCCGCTACAAGGAAGAATTCCATACTAACCTTCTGCGAGACGTGATGTGGAAGGATAAGAAACTGCCGGTGTTTGATTCTGTATCCCTTGACTACGCTAGGGTTTACGAGATTGAAAGAGATTCCTCGAATGCCTACGGTGTCAAGATCGAAAAGAAACGCTGGGGTTTCACTCCCCGGAAGTCGGTCTTGCTTCTGGAGAATCCTTCTTCAGGCAGACCGAACGCCGCTTACCTTCAGCAAGCTTATGAGTATGCGGAAAAGCACTTTGATGAACTAAAGATCCAGAATTGGAGTTTCTACGTGGTATCTTGGTACAACGATGTCCAAACCTCCTATATGGTTACGAGGGAAAAGGAAAAGTATTGCTGGAACGATTGGGGAATTCAATCGCTGAAAGACTTTAAGCCGCCGCACTTAGCCGCCGATGGCACGCGGAAGTACCGCGTCGTCAAGGTTCGCAAGTTTGTCCAGAATCAAGATTCTTACCGGGATCGCTGGCCTGAAGCCGACGTGGACATTGACGCCGATGGGGGAGTTTACGTTATCCTCCATGAACGCGAACCCGTTGGTTGTTCTGCTTGGGATATTCATCATTTTGTCTCCCATACCGGCGAAACGGTCTATGGCATCCCACGCCGATTCGCCTTCAAGGGCGAAGAAATCCGGCTTGGTTCCAACTGGATTCCCTTTAAGCAAGCCGTTGTCCAGGCTTACGAAGACGCCGTGGCTGAAAAGGGCAACGTCATTATTCCTGAACAAGCCATACAATACCTGCCCCATAACATGCTCTATGGCGAATTGAGAGATCATCTCCAAAAGCTAGTGGAAACAAAACAGGTCAACGGCAAGATTGCCAAGTGGTTCAATTACAGCAAGACCGTTTGCGGCAGGAATGATAACGTAGTGGCATTGGCTAACCTCGCCGGTCGCTCCAATGAACTGGTTATGGATTCAACGGCAATCGAACTGGCAAAGGATGTCTGGAAAAGCTTCCCTCTTCTTTTCACCTTCGACGGGGTTCCTTATGGTCTTGGTGACAAGCTTAAGGCTCAATTGAAGCAAATCTTCCCGTCCTACGTCAATTACGTCCAGATGATCGAACAAAACGAAAGGTCCATCCTCGAAAAGGCATGGACTGAAGCAAACGCCGAAGACGCCGAAAGGTCGTGTCCTGCTGCGAAGTCTGAAATGGCTTAAACCTTGAAGCAGGACAGGGCTGAAAGCCCACAAAAGGAGCAGGACCATGGGTTACTCTTTCTCAGGCACAGGAATGAAAGCCCTAGACTCCGACAACGCTGCCGGTCTTGCTTCGGAAATCTGCGAATCCATCGTCGGCAAACTTCGCAAGGGTGAAAAACTGAAGGACAACCAATTCAATACCGAGGGCATTATCAACGTCGCCCTCTTCCTTCAGGAACTCGAAACCCCGGCACTGTGCAACGATGCCATCTATTCCTTTCTGAAAGACTTCGTGGTCCGGTTCGAGAAGCACATTGCCAAAGAGGAAAAAGGAGACTGGGAAGACGGTAATAACAAACGGAGTCATATCCGGCGATACCAGAACGTACTTAAGAACCTGAAAGCCAAACTCAAGAAGCTGCACAAGGAACTGAATCCCGACGATGATTAAGGGTGTCTTGCTTCAAGTGAAAAATGGCTTAAACTGGAGAAGTAGGCGGGAGACAAAAGGAGAAAGACGATGGCTCAGTTTCTGAATTACATCCTGAATGACGATGCACTGGTAATCGTGACCAACGAAGGGCTCAAGCCTCTCATCAAGGGCAATCCCTACTACGCTCAGGTCGTGGACTTTCTGAAGAAACACCTCTACGATAAAGCCCTTGAGATGATGGACCTTGCCAGCCGTATCGCCTTCCACTCCAAGGGGCAATTCCATCTGCAAGACGGGCAGATTTTCTACAAGGGCACGCTGATGCCCAAGGGGCTCAGCGAACGGATTGTCCAGTTTGCGGACCTTGGCATCCCCTTCAAGGCTCTCATTAACTTCTGGGACAACCTGATGCAGAATCCTTCCGTGGATTCGCGGAACGATCTCTTCGCCTTCCTGATGCACAACCATATTCCCTTGACGGAAGACGGTTGCTTCATCGGGTACAAGCGGGTTGGCGAAGACTTCTTGGATCTCTACACCAGGACGATTGATAACTCCGTTGGAAAATGCCCGAAGATGCCGCGTGAATTGGTCGATCCTAACCGGAAAAATACGTGCAGCCGTGGTCTCCACGTTGCTGCTTGGAAGTACGCCAAGGATCAATACATGAATGGCAACCTGATTGCCGTCAAGGTCAATCCGAAAGACGTGGTTGCAGTGCCGGAAGACTACAACGGTGAGAAGATGCGGGTCTGCCTGTACGAAGTCATGGAGAAGGTAGACGGTCCCCGCAAGACCGCGATTTACCCGGAATACAAGGTCGGTGCCGTGGTTGCCGTCCTGCCGAATATGGACGACTGCCAGAACTACTTTGTCGGAATGGTCTTGGAAGTCATTCTGAAGGACGGCGAGACGCCTAGTTACCGGATCAGGAAAGCCAACTCCGAAGAAATCGTCACCTTCCCTCAACATCACGTCATGTTCTTGGATTCGGAGACGTGCAAGGACAATGAGGAAGAGGAAGAGGAAGATGGACAGTTCTGTCCTGATTGCGGCGAAGAAAGCGACAACTGCACCTGTAGCGAGGAAGATTGCGACGATAACTACGACGATGAGGATGATGACTGAGCCACCCACCGAGGGATGGGGGTCCGCGTCCCCCCATCCCTCCCCGCCATTCAAAAGGAGCAAGACAATGACCGAACAAGAACTGGAACAAATGGAAGCCAACGAAGACGGCAACCACCCTTGCCCCAAATGCGGAATCGAAATTCCCAACGCCCGTGCCGTCTTGCTGAAGGTGATGACCTGCAAAGAATGCACGCCGGAACGGTTCGTTCCCAAGGCTGTTTTCACCTCAGACGAACGTGAAGGCGAAGGCGGAACCTACGTCGTCTGCTATGACGAAAAGGGTTTCAAAGAAGCAAAACGGTCAACCTCCGGTGCCGCCACAAAGGAAGAAGACGAAGCTTCCGATGCCATCGAAACCGGCGACAAGATGAACGCCGACAGTTGATTTCCTTTTCCCCCGCAGTGAAAGCCCTCTGTCAAGAGGGCTTTTTTGTTGGGGGACCGCAACCCTGAAATGGCTTAAACTTGGAAAGTGAGGAGAGCAAGACAATGAAGACCAACGCGAAGACCGAAAAGACCGAAACCTTCTTCGTTTTAGGAAGAATAGAAAAGAGCGAATTGGTCTTCCTGCGGGAAATTCATGCCAACGTAAACACGGCAGTCACCGGTCCTTACGACGAGGATTTAACGTGGACGGAAGCAAACGAAGAAAGACTGGTTAACATGAAGCTGGAGTACGACTTACTTGAGGAATTCCAGATCTTTGAGGTCACTAAAACGGTGAATTTCACCTTTAAAGTGACGAAATTCTGAGGAAAAGACCCCTAATTCATTTGACATTGTGTCAAATGGGGGTTTTAATAGAAGTGTCTTTCGCACCATGGTGGTGACGAAAGACAAAAAAAGGAGGACGTACAGATGGGTAAGCGTGGTCGTCCGGTTGCGATGGAAACGCTGGTCAGTCGGTTGGTCGATGCGTTGGTTAACCTCGTGCGAGCTATCGCGGGTCAGTCCAGTACGACTGCTCCGGTGACGATGGCTGTGGCTCCGAAGGCGAAGAGCAAGCGTGGTCGCCCGAAGGGTTCCAAGAATTCGAAGTCGAAGGTCGGTCGTCCGAAGGGAAAGCGTGGTCCCGGTCGTCCCCCGAAGGCGAAGCGTGGTCGTCCGGTCGGTTCCAAGAATAAGAAGACCGCTGCCGCCACCGCCACCTCCGATGAACCCAAGAAGAAGCGTGGTCGCCCGAAGGGCAGCAAGAATAAGGTGACCGCTGAAGTCCAGAAGACCAAGATGGTCACCGTCCAGTTGCCCAAGGTCGCTGATCCCGCGAAGCCCGCGACGATCACCGCCCCGGCTCCTGCCACCGTGTCGGCTCCTGCCGCCCCGGTCGCGGCTCCGGCTCAAGATCGG
>Ga0209777_10002058_pt1 | contig 27279 bp, 23 predicted proteins | sample FrelakmetHBP12HB_FD_187147 | JGI IMG/M metagenome (GOLD analysis project Ga0209777, IMG submission 187147) | Freshwater lake sediment microbial communities from the University of Notre Dame, USA, for methane emissions studies -HBP12 HB (SPAdes)... | ecosystem: Environmental > Aquatic >...
GCGGCGGCAACTTGGTCGTTAACACGGGATCAAGAATAGCCACACGCGGGGCGTTATAAGACTCCACAATTAAAATTTTCTGTCCTTTGCTTTTATCATAAATTACCGCGACCCAGGTTACTTCACTTCCCGTTCCGGCGGTAGTCGGGATAACTATGTGCGGCGTCTGCGGCCTTGTTAAAAGTTGAATTCCTTCAAAATTGGAAAGTGATCCTCCCTCGGTCAGCAGAATACACATGCCTTTAGCGGTATCAATCGCGCTGCCGCCGCCGACGCTGATGATAATATCCGCGCCCTTTTCTCTGGCAAATGCCGTCGCCCGGTCAATAACGTCCATCCCCGAATCCTGCGGCACGTCGCTGAAAACTCCAACACATTTTTCGCCTAGTGACTTTGTTATTTTGTCCAGCAAGCCGGCCTTGACGATGCCTTGATCCGTAACCACTATCGCGCGCGAGCATTTCAGCGCGCTCATTTCGGCTTCAACTTCGGAAGCTGATGAACCATTGCCGAAAATAATTTTTGTCGTGCCGAAATAAACAAAGGACAAATCTTGATCGTAAGCCATAACACACTCCTTTTATTATGATGTCAATTTATATATAAAATGTTCAATTCTATCCTCGTTTTACTGTAGACTAAACACCAACAACCTTTCCTCCCTCAAAGGAAGGAAATCAAAAGGAGGGTGAAGCCATTAATTTATATTACCATACCCTTTAATTTCCATCCGCGGTCGGCGGGAAAGACGTCTATCTTCGGGAACGATTGCCAACGTTCCCTGAAATTCCTAATGTCCGATTAAACGTCATCGGGCCAAACTGTTTCAACTTCAGTCAAAAGGTCAATAACCTTATTGACGGTTTTAACATTGCGCACGACGTAAGTCAGATCGCCTTTCATTTTTAATTTCCCCTGCATTAATGCTTTTGTTGGGTCGAGTTCTTTTTTGGCAACCTGCTTCCAGCGGGCGTAATCGCCGGTCATAATAAATTTTCCTGTTTGCGTTTTGGCTTCATCGCAGATATGAAAATCAAGAACATCTCCGTGCCAAAAATCGGTAAAAACGTAAACTGGCTGGGGAACATTTTTCGAGGGATCGGCATTACAAATCATGGTAACGCTGCCTTCCCAGTCTTTGGCAATTTCCTTGTACTCTTTCGATCCGGCAATTTTTTCTTTCCACGCATCCATCCATTCCTGAGTAAAAGCTTTGTATGCAGCCATTTTCCATCCTCCTTTTATCTTTTGTAAAGTTTATTTTTTAACTCCGGAAGTCCGAGCTCCAGAAGTTTTTCTTCACTGACAATACCGTTGGGCGTTAAGCCGCGGATAGCGTAATATTCATCGCGTAAAAGCTTCATATCGGGAATCGAACCGGCACCCGCCCCCTCCTGGAGAGGAGTGAGAATTCTTTTCGGCAGAACATCGTCTTTGACGGAAATACCCAGCAAATTATTGATGCCCCGTTTCATCGTCCAATCACGTGCGCCACATATTAAGAAGTCTTTGAATTCAAAGTTAAAACCGGTAATCGCATTGAAAGCATCCCTTACAATTTCCGGTTTTAAACAATACATTAAATAATGGCAAATAGAAAGACTATTATCTAAGATTCCGTAGTTTTCCGAATTGAAAACCATCATAGCCTTGCCCTGTGAAGTTTTGCCTTCGTAGTCCTCTTTCATGTCGAAGAGTTGCGGCCAGGAAACCATGCCCTGCTCCATGCCCATCGCGGCGTGCTGCAAGTGGCAGGCGCCTCGATTCGACATCATATAGGCGAGTCCCATGCCGTGGAAACCCCGCGGGTCATGCATCGGAAGTTCCAAACCTTTGACATGGACAACAGAATCCAAAGCCGGACCTCCCAGTTGGGCTGCCGCTTTTAATGAACCTTCCGCCAAGATATTGCCGAATCCTTCGCGCTTGGAGATTTTTTTCAAAAGTGCAAAGACCGCTTCCATATTGCCCCAGGTAAGTTCGAGATTGTCCGCCTTTTTCTTGTCGATGATTCCTTTTTCATAAAGTTCCATGGCCATGGCAATGGTTGATCCGGCGCTGATCGTATCCATACCGTAACGGTTGCAAAGCGCATTGGCCTTGATTACGGCGCCCAGATCGTAATTCATAATCATGGTGCCAAAGGTGCCACATGTTTCATATTCGGGGCCCGGACCCTCCTCTGTTTTATAAGGACCATCTTTTACGACGCACACTCTTTTGCAGGCAACAGGGCAATTAGCGCAGGCATGCGCCTTCGTCAAATATTTTTCCCGCATGGTCGGTCCGCTGAGGTTGGAGGATAATTCATAATCCTCACCCACTGTCCAGTTTTTGATCGGGACATCGCCGTTCATCATCCCCAGATCCATCGCTGCGTCAGAACCCATCAGATGAAGTGATTCGGCAAAAGCCGAATCCTTGATTTCCTGGACAGCAGCCTTGAATATTTCTTTGTACTTTTCTTCATTTGCTTTACCCAGCGGCTGATTGCCTCGAGCCAAAATGGCTTTGAGTTTTTTGGAACCCATGACAGCGCCTAAACCGGTGCGTCCGATAAAATGAGCCTTATCATTGCCGATAGCGGCAAACTTCACCAGATTTTCCCCGGCGGGGCCGATTGCCAGTACTTTTATTCCCTTATCTTCGGCTTTGCAGATGTCTGTTACTTCATAAATATCTTTGCCCCACAAATCACCGGCGGGAGATATTTTAGCTTCCCCATTGATAACTGATAGTATGACAGGAGACGGGCTCTGTCCGGTGATGATGATTCCGTCAAATCCGGCTTTTTTCAGTTCCGGCCCGAAATTACCGCCGCAAGCGGCCTCGCCCCAGATACCGGTTTGCGGCGATTTGGCCGCAACGGCAAAACGCGATGTACCGGGAAAACCGCTTCCGACCATCGGACCGTTCATAACCATGAGCGGGCTTTCCGGAGCCAGCGGATCGGCTTGTAGATTATATTTTTCCAGATAGAGAGATGCGGCCATACAGCTGCCGCCGATGAATTTTTTTAGTTTGGCTTCTGCGATCGTTAAGTTGGAACATGTCCCTTTAGTTAAATCAACTTCTAAAAATTTCCCTGCGTAACCGTTCATAGTTGTCTCCTAATACTTAGGTATTTTTATAAATAGTTATAGACAAATGTGCAGCTACAGCTACTACAGCTTGTCTATCAAAAACTTGCATTCCTGACTTAAATATATAGAGAATGCCGGATTAAATGTCAATATTATTCTACCACAACAAAGCGATAATAAAAACTTCATTGACATATTGCCATGTTATACATATAATTACTAGTTATAAATGCTTTTATATGGAGAAGAGAAAATGCGGATATCTAAGAATCATAACTTGCTTTTGGCTATTGCCTTATGTTTTTTATTCGTTATTTCTGCCTGTGCAGGGATTAAGGTCTTTGAAAAAGACGTTGACGATAGTCTTTCGCTAAAACAGGCGCTTGATGAGTCACGGACTATCAGAAACGAGATTGCGAACCTAAAAAAACATAGCGAACTACAGTATCAGGAAAGTGTATCTACCATTGAAGCCGCTTATAAAAAACAAATTGCTATAATCAAACCTGAACTACCATCACCTTTGACAGAAAAAGACCTTTTTGAATCTGATGCTGAATTTAACGCTCGACGCACCACATACGAAAAAAATGTAGAGTCTGCCAACAAAGCAATCGATGCTGCAATAGAAAGAATGAAGGACGAAAAAACATACAAGCTTGACTTGGCAAAGCTGGAATATTTGAAGCAGCAGGTGGCGGTACTCAAACCATTTATTAAACGTCTCAAGACATTACAGTCTAGACAATTCATTTTGCCCGAAGAACCGGTAAGTATAGAACTGGACACACCTGATGCAAATAGAAATTTCTTTCCAACAACAATTACGACCAAGTCCAAACGGTGGACGGTAGATTGGTACTACACTGACAGAGACAAGGCTCGCGAAATCTTCAAAAACCGCACATTTCTTAAAGCGGAAGCAATTGGCCAGCTTGATGAAGGTGCAATATCAGGTTACACAATGACAGCGGTTCGTATTACCTCTCCTGGTACGGGTGGGTATAAGATACTATCCGTGACGCAACAACCTAAAGATTTTTCTGAGATAATTAATTATGAAGCATCAATAAATGGTGAACTTGCAGTGGCGATGAACCAGCCTACACAAGCAGTAGCTTACGCGAAATACGAAAAACCATCAAATTCACTTGCGGGTGAATTTGTTTTCGTTCCAAGTGGTTGTTTCCAAATGGGTTCAAACAGAGACAATGAGAAACCAGAACACGAGGTGTGTATATCTGATTTTTTTATTGGAAAATATGAAATCACACAACAACAATGGAAAGCTGTTATGGGTAATAACCCTTCTAAATCTGATTGTAAAAGTGATAACTGTCCGGTTGACAGCATCAATTATAATGAAACACAGGAGTTCATTAGCAGGCTAAACAACCAAATCAATAAAACATACCGCTTGCCTACAGAAGCTGAATGGGAATACGCATGTCGTTATGGTGGAAGGGATGAAATGTATTGTGGCGGAAACGAGTTAGATGTTTTGGCTTGGTACAAAGACAATGCTGATAAGAGAAATCACCCAGTTGGCCAGAAACAACCAAATCGATTAGGAATTTATGATATGAGTGGTAATGTTTTGGAATGGGTACAAGACTGGTATGACGAAAATTATTACTACATTAGTCCCCGAAGTAATCCAACTGGTCCACCTAGTGGAGAAAAACGAATTTCACGAGGTGGGAATGCACACTGGTCTGCAGAAGAATTAAGAGCGACGGGGAGAGGTTTTTTATGCGATCCTAAAACCCGCGATGTCGCTATAGGTTTTAGGTTGGTGTTTGCCTTGCCCTAGGCAACCAATAGCCCGACAAATCCAACAAGCGCGGCAACCATCAGATTTGAAATGAATGGCCTAGCCGCACTTATTAGAGGAACGCTCCACAGAGCATTCTTGACAAAAAATACCATACCGACCGCCGCATCAGCTATTGCCTTGAGGTAGGTGATAGACAGCTCTTTAAGGCATGAGGCTGTTGTCATGGCATCTGGTCCACATAACGATCAGCTCAATCGGTAATAATAAAAAAATACCTGAACTCTAACTTAACTTGTGGTACAGGTATTTGCGGCAGGTCAGTGGTCTTAAACCATACCGTCCAGATACGCCGCAGGGGGATGACGGCACAAGAACACCAAATCCGTTGTAGAAGAAACATATAGTCAAAGGAGTTATTATGCCTGAAGAAATCGAAGTTCCAATCGAAAAGTTACATGAATCCATTCACGAGGAAGCGGAAAAAACAGGAGAAAAGTGGGTGCTTCTGGTGGCTCTAAGCACGGCCATCATCGCCGTATTTGCCGCCATAAGTTCACTTATGGCGGGACATCATGCAAATGAAGCGCTTATTGAGCAGATTCAATCCTCTGATCAATGGGCATATTATCAGGCGAAGGGTATCAAATCCGCGGTTCTCGAAAGTAAAATCGAAACACTCCAGGCATTAGGCAAGCAGCCCCCTGCAAAAGATGAAGAGAAGGTTAAGGATTATAAGAAAGAACAAAAGGAAATTGAAGTGCAAGCAAAAGAAAAGGAGAGGTCTTCTTCTATTCATCTCACGGCTCACAACATATTGGCAAAGGCCGTCACAGTCTTTCAGATCGCAATTGCAGTTTCAGCGATATCTGTTTTGACCAGAAGAAAATGGCTTTGGTATGGCAGCGGCGTTCTCGGACTGATTGGTCTCATATTTCTGCTGCAGGAATTGCTTTAAACAAGTTCATCGTATTGACCTGCTATTTTCCGGGCACAAAATGAAACCGGACTGATTGCTGAAATAAATCATCATCCAAATATAACCTTTTGGCCGAAGGTTCAAGTTGATCAGAAGACGATAAGAAGGACAGGATAGAAGATAACGCGTCAAAACTTCAAACAGCCGCATAATAAACAATTGTCAGTATAGCCGCAGATTTCTGGAGGGGGTAGTTATTGATTTATTTCCGCAACGTCAGCCTGTCTTTTTTGGATAAAAAGCTGTTTGATAATATCAACTGGACAATTCATCCCCAAAGCCGCATCGGCCTGGTTGGCGATAACGGCAGTGGTAAAACGACTCTATTTCGAAGCATACTGGAGCAAGTTCATCTCGACTCCGGTACAATAGATATTCCCAACAGAAAACAAAAAACGATCGGTTATCTGCCGCAGGACCTGGTGGAACTTGAATCTATTGCTCTGATCTATTTTCTCAAGAGAAAAAGTGGAATTGCTGCGCTGGAAGAATCCATCAAAGATTTGGAACACCAAATATCGCAGGCTAAACAACATACCGCTGAATACAAAAAGCTTTCACAAAACTATTCCGATGCACTGGCTCACTTTAGCGCTCTGGATGGTTACGCTTTTGAAGCCAGAGCCAAACAGGTTCTCAAAGGCTTCGGGTTTAAAGAAAGTGACTTTACTCAAAGTTGTGATTTGTTCTCCGGCGGCTGGAAAATGCGTATCCTGCTCACATCGATTCTTTTAGCAAAACCGGACATCATGCTTTTGGATGAACCGACAAATCATCTGGATACGGAAAGCATGGAATGGCTGGAGAGTTATCTCAAAGGTTATCCGGGAACAATCATCACTGTTTCTCATGATCGTTTCTTTCTCGATAAAATCGCCCTGCAAATTGCCGAGCTTTCTTCCTGTAATATTCATATTTATAAGGAAAACTATTCTCACTATTTAATCGAAAAAGATAGACGGCACGCTGCTTTGAAAAAAGAAATGGAACTGCAAAAAGCACAAATTAAAAAAATTGAAGAATTTGTGGAACGGTTCCGTTACAAAGCAACCAAAGCTGCTCAGGTGCAAAGCCGCGTTAAAATGCTGGAGAAATTTTCCGCGGTGACAATCGATGCAAAAACAAAGAGCGTAACCATGAAATTTCCCGAAGGCAAAAAAAGCGCTAAAGAAGTTGTCAAGGCAATTGATCTGGGGCACAACTACGGCAGTTTAAATGTGTTTGGTAATCTAAACTTCTCTTTATTCCGCGGTGACAAGGTGGCTTTTGTCGGCGTAAACGGTTCCGGCAAATCAACTTTATCCCGTCTGCTGAGCCTGTCGGAACAGCCTTCTTGCGGATCAGTAAAATACGGCGATGGCGTAAACCCGGCTTTCTTTTCTCAGGAAAGCTCGGAGAACTTAAATTACGAAAAAACAATCTGGGAAGAAATCAATTCCGTGCCTTCACATGCTTCTGATCAGGATAAACGAAACCTTCTGGGCGCTTTTTTATTTTCGGGAGATGATATTCATAAACCAATTTCCGTCCTTTCCGGCGGAGAAAAATCACGTCTTGCTCTTTTAAAAATTATGCTTCTCGACACCAACTTTCTTATCCTTGACGAACCGACCAATCATCTCGATGTAAAAACCAAGGATATTTTTCAAAACGCGCTAATCAACTATCACGGCACTGTGGCGATAGTTTCGCATGACCGCTATTTTCTGGATCATCTGGTCAATAAAGTTTTTGAACTAAAGGATGGATCAATCAACGACTACCTCGGCAATTATTCATATTTTATCGAAAAACGCAGCCAGACGGCTTTACCGCAAAAAGAAAATGTAAAAACAAATGAACAACAAAACCCCAAAGAAAATGTTTTCAAAACAAAAGAGCAAAAAAGGCAGGAGGCGGAAGAACGAAATAAGCTGGCAAAGATAAAAAATGCCTGCAAAAAAGAATTAACAGCGATAGAACAAAAGATAGAATTGCTCGAAGCAAGAAAGTCCGAACACGAAACTGCCTTATGTGATCCGCAAACACACAGGGATTCAGTTAAAATTAAAGCTATTAATAAAGAATTGAAAAATATTGCCGTAGAACTGGAACGCTTCTATAACATCTGGACAGAACTGAACTTAAAACTGGAACAACTGGCCGTAACAAATACTGCTGGATCATCTGTTACCCCAAAGAATCCATTTGATTCGTAAATCTCAAGCCCCATCTAACGAAGCTTTTTCTATATTCTGAAACCAGGTGGCGGGATCAGTCAAGAACAATTCCGTATCACGCAGGGAAAGAAAATGCTGCCGCTCAACACCGGCTATTAAATTAAAAAATACTTTTTCTTTGGGATCGGTGCTTCCCTCCTCCAATTTCGTGTAAAGAGCTACACCCCTTGCTTCAAAATCAATTGCCGTGCGAACTGCTTTCAAGTCGTCTTCATTACCGTCGAAGCGGGCAGCTTTTTTACCCGACATGGATTTTAATATACTTCCGGCCAGAGATTTTCTTACTTTCAACGGAATTGTTGCCGGCCACTTTTTTTTCTCTTCCCAGTTATCATGCAGCTTTCTTAATACTTCGTAATGTTCTTTTTCTTCATCGGCAATTTGTTTGAACATATTTTTACCGGCTAAATTCTTTGTTCTGCGTGCATTAGCCAGATAAAACTCTCTTTCTTTCTGTTCGTTTCCCAAAGCAAATTTCAAAGCGTTCATTCTTTTATTCATCTTGATGCCTCCTTAAACACGGATGTTCAAGTAAATAAATCCAATTCTAAATCAAAGCGCTATTTTTGTTGTCGTTGTTGTCGGCTTCCTCAACGTATTTACACAATACGCCTCGTTGCCTCCGCCTATCCGACTCAATATCATCTTTGATTTAGAAATGGCGTAAACTAATGTTAATTATAGAAGATATTATTGATTAGATCAATACGTATTTATACTATATTAAATGTGCATCGGCGACATTACAGTGCCATTTTTAATATTATATGCAGCTTTTATCCAGAAATCTTTCTTTAATATCCATAACATATTCGGCAATATTGTTACAATGATCGGAAATGCGTTCCAGATGAATGAGCATTTCGACAAAAATCAGTCCGGCCTCGGTGCTGCAAAGACGATCATGAAATCTTTTGAGGTGGTTATTCCGCGCTTCTTTGACTTGAACATCTATTTCTTCCTCTCGTTGAATAAGACTGCTTATTTTTTCAGCATCGGGCACTTCGATTAAAGACATGGCGTCATCAAGATTCCTGTTTACCAAAGAGATGATTTCCTGTAATTCCTTCTTGCCGCTTTCGGTAAATTTGATTTTCCCCTCGGCTTTTTGTGCGGCTAACTCGGCTATCCACACAATATGATTGCCGATGCTTTCAATGTCACCGGCTATTGCCGTAAAAGCAAAAATCTTTTTCGAAAATTGAGTCGAAGTATTCTGTGCCGATATTTTCCATAAAAACCTGACTATTTGAGTGCGTAAATTATTAACGACCATCTCAACATAAGAAATGTCTCTTTTCCTACCCTCTTGAGACAGGCTGATCAAATTTACAGCGTTTAAAAACATTTTCTGCGTCAGATTGATTTCTCTCTGCAATTCCTTTTGCACATTATCAAGCGCTTTTTCCTCGTTGGATAAATCTCTGCGATCAAGAAATTCCGGCCAGATAGGCAATGTCTCATCCTCGCCCCGTAAAACTTTTCGCATTAACCCGGCGAAAGGCTTCAGGATAAAAATAAAGGTAAGCATAATAACAAGATTAAGTAAAAAGTGCGCCAGAACAATTTGCTGAGCGACGTTGGAAGAAAGGTTTTTCAGTATAATCAGAAAATATGGCATCAAGATAAAGCACAGAGAAACGCCAATACATTTGAAGATCAAGTGGGACACGGCGGTTCTTTTACCGCTTACAGTTGCTACCGTTCCGACTAAAAGCGCTGTGACTGTCGTGCCTATATTCGCGCCCATAATAACCGGCAGCGCATTTTCCAGCGAAACTAAATTCTGCTGCGCTAAAAGCGCCATAATGCTGATAGGTATAGCCGAGGCATGAATAATGCCGGTAACGACTATTCCCAGCCCAATTCCTAAAAATGGATTTTGAGTCTGTGTAAACAAATTCAAAAAAGCCGGAGAATTTTTTAAAGGCTCCACCGCCTGACTGATCAATCCCAGTCCGAAGAAGATCAATCCAAAATAAAAAATCATCTGGCCGGCAATCTGCCATCTACCTCGTTTAATTAACCACAGAAGCCCGCCGATGGAAATAAAAAGCGGCGAAATTTCCGTAAAATGCCAGATAACAAATTGCACCGTCAGGGTGGTGCCGATATCGGTGCCCAGAATAATTGCCAGAGAACTGTAAAAGTTGATCAATCCTGCGCTTACTAATCCAACAGTGAGCGCTGTTGAAGCGGAAGAACTTTGAAAAATAATTGTCGAAATCACACCGGTGAGTAGCCCGTAAAGAGGTTTTTTCACGGCATATTTAATGTATTCTTTTATGCGGACATCAATAACTTTCCTCACGGCTGAAGAAAGATTGACCATACCGATCAGAAATAAAATGACGCCGCTTATAACGATGATGATTTCTTTCATTGTGAAACTCCAATTCCGAAAGCAAAGCGCAGCGGAATTGGTAAGTTGAACAATCCCGCGTAGCTGAGGGTAATGAGACTCAAACTTCGAAAGCAAAGCGAATGGAAGTTTGTTAGTCGAATTATCCCGTATAAACGGGGTACAATAAATACCCCGCAGCTTGCTGCGAAATGTTTCCAAAGCTTGCTTTGAGGTTCATATCAGTGATTAACTAAGTATTAACTAGGCAACTCAATATCAATCAACTTTTTTGAACATCTTTCCTTTAGCTCCGCATACAGGACAAGTTTCGGGCGCTTCTTTCTCAGCAGTATAGCCGCATATCGGGCAAACGTAATAGCTGTAAGATTCTTTCGCATTTTCGAGATTATCAAGCATTTGCTGATAGAGCCCGGCGTGAATTTTTTCCACTTCATTGGCAAAATTAAAAGAACGTTCCGCCTCTTTATTCCCTTCGTCCTTGGCCGTCTGGATCATTCCCGGATACATGCTTTTGAACTCATGAGTTTCACCGGCTATTGCTTCCCGCAAGTTTTCCTTTGTGGATTTAATTACTTTTAATGCCCGCAAATGGGCATGGGCGTGAACAGTTTCCGCTTCCGCAGCAGCCCGGAACAACCTTGCCGCCTGCGAAAATCCCTCTTGATCAGCGTTGGCGGCAAAAGCCAGATATTTACGGTTTGCCTGTGATTCTCCGGCAAAAGCTTCCTTTAAAGCATCTTCAGATTTAGACATAAAATCCTCCTTGAACAGATAGGTTTAATGTAAATATCATGACAAATTTACATTAAAAATACAAGCGCAATAATTTATAGAGGATGAATCGGAATAAGTGGCGGGTATAAGAAGCAAAGAGATATCTGCTCTTATGACTCCAACTGCCAATGTTCAATGGTGGGCAGTTGTCAGAATTGATAATTAAAAGGTAATGGTTACTTTAAAAATAATTGACATACAAAAGGAACTCCCTTATATTTTCCCTGAAAGACAGCGATTTCTTATCAAGCGAAGAATTAGTTAAGTATCAGCGTATTCATTTAAGTGAAAAATAGCCATTTTGTTTATCATCTTTAAGAGGGAGGTTGTTATGAATACAGTTTCAGCGCCAGAACATACAATCAAAGAACCCAAGGGATTATCTGAACGCGTCCAGTGGCTGCGTGATTATTATTTCCGGGGAACCCAGCGCGCCTGGAATAATGAGTATACATCATGGACTACAGGAACTCCCTGGGACATAATCTATAATGAACTGACCTTTTATATTGTGCCGGAGACATATACGCTGCTCACCACGCTGGGCGCTTCCTATCTTCAGGCGGCAAGACCCGTTGCGCTGCATCCGTATTTCTGGCAGTGGCCGCGGGTACAGCGGCGGGCCTGGTTTGTGAAGGAAGTTATAGTCAATCAGGTACCGCAGGAAATACTTCCGGGGGATCTGTTGGCTGGCGCCAGATTTAATATTCAGACATCCATGTGCTTTACGGAAGAGGAAAGTAAGGAGTGGTTGCGGCAGGTAAAGGGTAAAAATGGCGCCAGGGATAAGATGAAATGGTTTCATGATCATGGTTACGGAAATGCCGGCGCCACGAGCGGTCATATTGTTCCGGGGTACGAACGATTGCTGAAAATTGGCTGGAAGGGTGTATATGCCGAACTTCTTTCCCTTTACAACGCGCTGGAAGGTAAAGAGCGAGAAGGAGCAAAAGGAGCACAGCTTAAGGCCATGATGACATCCTCCACTATGGCGAGGGATCTGGCTTTAAAATACAAAGATCTATGTTTTGAACTCTCCCAAAAGGAGAAAAACCATGTTCGAAGAGATGAGCTGTCGAGGATGGCTCAAAGCTTGGGCAAAGTGCCCTGGGAGCCGGCGACGACATTTTGGGAAGCCTTGCAGGCGCTGTGGATTAATCACATGCTTGTGATGACCGATGAAAATTATCCCGGCGCCGGAGTTTCCTTCGGAAGATTTGATCAGTATCTCTGGCCGTATTATCAGCGTTCAATTCATGAAGGTATGGACAGATATTTTGCCAAAGAAATCCTGAAATGTTTTTGGGTTCACGCCAATACTGCCTATGATGCCATGATCCGCAACGGCAATCAGGGTATCACCGCCGGTTTTGGCCAGCTCATCACCCTGTCCGGCCTTGGCGCGGACGGCAAGGATATGACCGATGATCTTACCTATGTCATTTTAGAAGTCATCGATGAGATGTCGCCCATCCTGGAGCCAAAGCCCAACGTGCGCCTGCACCGCAACAGTCCTGAAGAGCTGTATGATAAGGTTGTGGATATGATCGAATCCAGTCAGGGAGCGCCTTTCTTGCTTAATTTTGATGAACGATCCATGGCCGGCATGATGCTCGAGGCAAAAAAAGCAGGCCTGACGCATCTTATTAACAAGGACAATGTTCATAACTACGCACCAGTCGGCTGTCTGGAAAACACGATGGTTGGCAATGACAGGTCGGGTACGGTGGACAACAATCTCAATTTGCTCAAGGCTGTGGAACTTGCGATGACCGGCGGAAAAGATTTGCTTCCCTTCACCGACCCCATGACAGGCAAGACTGAAAGCCCAAAGCAGGATGGCCCCCGCACCGGAGATGCTGCATCTTTCCAAACATGGGAAGAATTTTGGGAAGCCTATGCCACGCAGACGCGATATATTATTCAAAGATGCGTTGATTTGTACGAAGCATCGGAATCGATACGCGCCCGTTTCTTCCCCACGCCTTATCTTTCCTGCATGGTCAAAGGCTGCGCCGAGACAGGCAAGGATGTTACGCAGGGCGGGGCCCAAATCAGTTTCACCACCCTGGAAGCCGTTACCTATGCCACAACCGTGGATTCGCTGCTGGCAATAAAATATCTGATCTTCGACAAAAAAACATGCACGATGAAAGAACTGCTCGCCGCTCTGAAGGCTAACTGGCAGGGGCACGAAATACTTCAGGCGACGGCAAAAAATCGCGCTCCCAAATACGGACGCGACGATGATGAAGCGGATGCCCTGGCCCGTAAAGTAATGCAGTTGTGGTGCGATGAAACCTGGCGGCACAGCACAAAATCCACCGGGCGCAGATACCGTCCGGGAATGCTCAGTTGGAATTACTGGGCAGGCGATGGATACATTATGGCGGCAAGCGCGGATGGAAGGGCGAAGGGGCAGTTTCTATCCAACGCAATATGTCCTTCCAACGGAGCCGATATTAAAGGACCGACGGCAAACGCGAACTCTGTCGGTAAAGTGCTCGGCGGCAAAGCCCGTGGTGACGAGGGTGACTGGGAAGATTACTTAAATGAGCTTCCCAACGGCGCCAGCCACACCATAACTTTCAATCCTTCCATTCTGAGAGATCTGGTGCACAAAGATAAATTCAAGGCGTTTCTGAAGGGATACGCCCAAAACGGCGGCACTGCTCTTCAGATAAACATGCTTGATCCCGGTATGCTCAAAGACGCGCAGGATCATCCGCAAAACTATAGGCATCTTCTGGTGCGCATTACCGGCTATAATGCCTACTTTACCACAGTGGGAAGAGAGCTCCAGAATGAAGTGATCGAACGTGTCAGTCACAAAAAATTTTAGGAAGTTCCCCGATGACGGAACACAAAACAAATAAAGACACGCGGGGCACTATCCTGGAGATAATCCGCATGTCCACCGAGGACGGCCCCGGCATCAGGACAACCGTATTCTTCAAGGGATGTTCGCTCAATTGTCTATGGTGCCATAATCCGGAGAGCATCAGCCCCAAGCCTCAGATTCAATGGCTGGGGACAAGTTGTATTGGCTGTGGTATTTGCGTAAAAACCTGTCCGGAGTTGGCGCTGGAAAAGACCGAAAAAGGCATCATCATCAACAGGTCTTTGTGCAATGGCTGTGGGTTATGTGCGGAGGAATGTCCCACAACAGCCATGGAACTATTAGGTAAAAAATGGAATGTTCATGATTTAGCCTGTGAGCTGGTCAAAGACCGCGCGTATTTTGAACCATCCTTCGGCGGCGTCACCCTTTCCGGCGGAGAGGCCGCCCTGCAAAATGATTTCACTCTGTCCCTTTTAAAAGAACTCAAAAGCAGGGGGATTCAGACAGCACTCGATACCTGCGGGCAAGTGTCTCAGTCAGTGCTTACAAGCCTTTTGCCTTATGTTGATATTCTGCTGTATGATATAAAAGAGATTAAAACGGAGAGGCACAAAAAATTTGTAGGCTATGGCAACGAAAAGATTTTGGCCAATGCCATTTTCGCGGCAAACTATAAAAAAACTCATGTTACCCCCAAAACATTCTGGATACGCACGCCGGTGATTCCGGGCGCTACAGGCACTGCCGAAAATATTCGGGGCATAGGCGATTTTATCAGCGCAAACCTGCACGGGACAGTAGCCAGATGGGAACTCTGCGCCTTTAACAATCTGTGCCGCGATAAATATAAGAGATTGGGAATAGACTGGTCGTTTGCGGATAAGGAACTTCTGGAAAGATCGCTGATGGAAGAGCTTGCCCAGGTTGCCCGCAGCAGAGTCACTCCATCTATTGTCTGCTGGAGCGGATCAACAAAACTTGAGCCGGTAACAAGTGAAAAATTGATTGGAAAACAAAATGCATCAATTTCCGGATGCTGAAGATTACTGAAAGGAAGGATGTCATGACTATGAAAAATAATTTTACTGAAGCGGACATGAAGGCTTTTGAGCCTGCCGAGAAAGTTGGAATTATTGCGACAGTAACACCCGAAGGTCTTCCCCACATGTCGCTTCTGACATCTGTTATGGCGGCAAAACCAGACCAGCTAACCGTTGGCGAATTCTGTCAGGGCAAAAGTAAAGAGTACATGCAGCTGACCTCGAAAATAGGCTTTGCCATCCTGACACTGGATAAAGAACTCTGGCGCGGGAAGGCCATCTGGACGCATTTAAAGAAAGAAGGCCCGGAATATGAGATATACAACAATCAGCCTATGTTCCGGTACAATACATATTTCGGCATTAACACAGTTCATTATTTCGATCTGAAGGAGACCACCGACGGGGGAACGCTTCCGCTTGCCTCCGTTGTAAAATCGGCGCTTCTGACAAAGATGGCCAAAGGCAGCGCGGCAAAAGGAAATCAGGGAAGGGTGCTTTCGTATTTTGGAGAAAAATTATTCAATGGGCTTGATTCCATAAAATTTTTATCCTTCATCGGCGATGATGGCTTTCCGGTAATCATTCCCGTTATTCAGTGTCAGGCTGCCGACAGCAGCCGCCTGGCGTTTCATCCCGGCGCTTTTGGCGTCGAACTTAACATGCTCAAACCGGGCATGACGGTATCCGTTTTTTGTTTGACCATGCAGATGGAGGATGTTCTGGTGCGGGGTATTTTCAACGGATATTCGCGCTATCGTGGTATTACGCTGGGTACTCTGGATATTGACTGGGTCTATAACTCCATGCCTCCCAATCACGGTCGGATTTATCCACCGGTGCCCCTGGAGCGGGTAGTCAACTTCTAATGAGTCTCGTTGAAAACGAACGGAGTGAAGTTTGAAACGTTAGACGAATTATCCTAGGAGCGCAGCGACGTAGGATTATGAAAACGAGCTTAGCGAAGTAGTGAATCCCAAGTTTCAGAAGCGTATAACCTAAAGGTCACTATAGGCGCGCTGAAATTTGTTGGACGAATGAATGAAACTCAAATATTACAAACGGAGTGCCGTAGTATTTTTTAGTTGAATTCATCCTGCAGCCAAAGGCTGACAGGGCTATCCCAGGCGCTTAATACCCTAAAGGGCATCTGCGACGCCGTGGGACCGCAGTCATTCCGGTTGTAGATAACATCGAGAGACCCTTAGTAACCTCGCGTCACCTCTTGTGACCTTTAGGTTATTCAGGTTATTTAGCGTAAATCCACTCCTTTAGTGTTTGAAAAAACTTACGCAATTATAACGAATCAGCAGCCGGAAAGAGGTAGGGCGTTATGAAAATTAAAAACTACAATGTTCTGATTATTGGTTCAGGCCCGGCCGGACTTTTTGCCGCTATCTGGCTGGAAAAACTGGGGCTGGATAAAATTGCCATTATTGACCGCAATCCATATCCGGCCGGAGGACTGCTCAATGACGGTAAATTGAATTTTGATTACCGCGTCGGCTTGGATATTGATGAACTGCAAATTGATCGCGCCGCGGCAGAAAAAATGATGCAGGAAATCAAAGAGATGTTTATCCGGTTTCCACGCTGCCGGCAGGTTACCTTTATTGACAATAACAAAAAGCTCCTGTCTCTTGCGGATATGGCCTCTGAACATGGCGCACAATTTATCGCGCCCGAGCAGTGGCACTGGGGCACTGACAACGGCAAGGCTTTGGTTGATTATTTGCGCGGATATCTGAAAAAAACGGATTTTCTGCTGAACACGGAAGCAGTAGCAATCGAAAAATGTAATGACAATAATTTTCAGCTTGACTGCCGCTGCAACAAAAAACGAATAAACTATAATGCTCAAGTTATTCTGGCCGCTCCGGGACGCAGCGGCGCCTACTGGTTTCGCGACATCGCCAATGAACTGAATATCAACAATAACTTCGGTCCAATTGATGTGGGAATTCGCCTGGAGCTGAATAGAAAATTTTACGACTGTATTACCGATATTGTTTACGATCCAAAATTTATTTTCTCAACTAAGCGCCATGGCGATAAGGTCAGAACCTTCTGCACAAATCCCGGCGGGCGGGTGCGGGTGGAAAATTACGGCGATTTCCAATTGATAAACGGCGATGCCCTCTTTGGCAAAAAGACAAAAAACACGAATTTTGCCCTGATTAACACAGTTGCTCTGACCAAACCTTTATCAGATACCACTGAGTTCGGGCAAAGCATTGCCAGACAATTTTTTCTGCTGGGCGGCGGCAAACCAATTGTGCAGCGGATAGGTGATTTTCGGGAGGGCAGAAGAAGCTCGCTTGCAACATTTAACAACGCGACACGTCATTTTGAAGTCTGTAAGGCAACCTGCAACGCAACGCCCGGAGATATCACACTGGCGATGCCCGCCCGCATTATTGACAATCTATGGGAATCGCTCAAATCACTGGACAAAATAATCCCGGGTATTCTTCATCCGTCAACATTGCTATACGCGCCGGAAATAAAGTTTTTTGACACACATTTTCCGACTGACTGCAATCTGGAAACAAACATTAAAGGCGTTTTTGTCGCCGGTGATGGTGCCGGCAAAAGCCGCGGTATTGTGGGAGCAGCAATCTCGGGTATCATCGCCGCACAAGGCATTAGTGACACTCGCTGAGAGCAAGCAAAGCGAAGCTCGAAGCGTAAGTGGAACTATCCTAGAAGCGAAGCGACGTAGGATAGGGAGCACATAGGGATATTCCGTCGGTGCAACCAGCAGCGCCGTGGGATAGGAAGCAAATATAGATGTCCCAGGCGCACAGCGCCGTGGGAAAACGAGCTATGCGAAGTTTGCAGCGCTAGTTGAATTGTCCCTTGTGCGAAGCACATAGGGATATCACGATACCAAAACGTATTGGGGTTGACACCTTAAACATCAGAGAGTATAAGAATGACAGGCAATTAAAAAATAAATATTCATTTATTATTTAATATCCTGTTTCGACTTTTTTTGTAATTAATAGATATTATCGCAAGGTTTGCACTTGAATTGACGTCTGATCCATAATACAATATACTTTATTAAATAACATTAAAGAGGGGCCGTCCATGAAAGTCATGAGCGAGAGTAAGGAATATAAGGAATATTTTGATGAGGTCCAAGGTTATTACCAGGATGAAGAAAAAAAAGAGGACATCACCCCGATAGGTAAGCGGCTCAAAGAATTACGTGAGATGCAGAATATGTCCTTGGAACAGTTCTCCAAAAATTCGGGTATTGATAAAGACAAATTGAAAGACATAGAGGACTATAGGATTCTCCCGGATCTGGGTACCATCGTCAAGCTATCCAAGGCCCTCAGGATCGGCACAAGTTTTCTCTTGGGCGAGAAATCGGGATACAGCTATTCGATTATGAGGAAAGAGGATCGGCATAATATACAGCGTTTCTCCACCGGCAGCACGGATAGACCCAACTACCAGTACCAGTCCCTGGCCAGCGGCATCAAGGATAGACACATGGAAACCTTCTTGGTGACCCTCACTCCCGACACTGGCAACGCTGAGCTCTCGAACCATGACGGCGAGGAGTTCCTGGTGGTCATGGAGGGCGCCATCAGAGTGGTACTAGGGAACAAGGAAGAAATGCTGAAAGAAGGCGACAGCATTTATTACCTTGCCACCATACCCCACAATGTTATAAACGCATCCATGAAAGACAAGGCAGTCATCATGGCCGTGATCTACACTGGAAACTGATTCGTCTTTCATGCCCAAAGAGCGAGGGGATCAGGTCTACTTTCTTTGCATAACGAAGATTTCAAACGGTATCCGGATTCTTTTATTTACTTCTTCCTGTAATGTTGATTTTCTTTCTTTCCCATTCACACAACATTTCAATCCCGCTACTTGGAATTTCCCGGCTCCAACGCCATAACTCGCGGGAGGTTGCATTATTGTAGGGAGCCTCCGGCACCTTTCGGAGGGGGCTCCACTCGGAAATAAACAAAAAATGACTGAACTATAAATTGATATATGGTATAAGTAACAGCGGCAGGTTACCTGTGATTATTCCAAGATGTTTATTGTTGAAACTCCAATTCCGAAAGCGAATAACCTAAAGGTCACTATAGGCGCAGCGGAATTGGTAAGTTGTAATGAGACTCGCTGAAAACGAGCGAAGCGACGTTTGAAGCAATAGTCGAATTATCCCGCACAGCGGAGGGTATAATACCCCGCAGCTTGCTGCGGAATCTGTTTCCAAAGCTTGCTTTGGGGTTCATACCCGTGATCCCCGCTATTTGGTAAATATGGCAACCGTTCCTATGTTTTCTATAGATAGAATACCTTCGCAAGAGGAATGCTATGAACTCATGGCAAAATATTGCATGCTGCCAAACATCATTGAACATTCTCGACAGGTGATGCGTGTATCCCTAGTGATAACAGACAACCTCAAAGATGGGGTGTACATAAACAGGAATATGGTTATTGCGGCGGCACTTCTTCATGACATAACCAAGACAAGATCGCTGGAAACAAGAGAACGGCATGATCAATCCGGTGGAGAGCTTTTGCGAGAGTTAGGATTCGCGAGCATCGGCGAAATTGTGAAGCAGCATGTAATCCTTCTGGATTTCAATCCGCAAGGAAAATTGGAGGAGCGGGAGATAATAAACTACGCCGATAAGAGAGTAATGCACGACAGGATCGTAAGCCTCGCGGAAAGAAGGAAAGATCTTATTCAACGTTACGGCACTACCGAAGAGATAAAGAACCTGATCCGACAGAACGAAAGTAATGCCTACGCCATTGAAGAGAAGATCGCTGGTTCCATGACAGTTGACTTGGATAGTGCTATCAAAAGAATCCAGCATGAAAAGTAATATGAGTTTCATTGATCCCGTATAAGCGGGACACAACCCTCCGCAGCTTGCTGCGAAATGTTTCCAAAGCTTGCTTTGGGGTTCATACACTAATTTGGAAGGATTTTTTATGAAATATATCGGAAGAGATCCTAAAGAGCGAATTATCTCCAAGTTTTCAAACCATGTTTCATCGGGGAAAGCCGAATTTTTCAAAAGTGTAGACATCGACTTTGTCTTCGGAAAGAGAGAGGGGCCTTATGTTTGGGATGCTGCGGGCGAAAAGAGGCTGATCAACTGCCATTGCAATGGCGGTGTTTTCAATCTTGGGCACAGAAATCCCCAAATCATTCAGGCACTGATTGAATCGCTTGGCGAACTCGACATCGGCAACCATCATTTTATCAGCGAGCAGCGGGCAGCGCTGGCCCGGAGATTGGCAGAGCTCGCTCCCGGAGGGTTGAACTATACCGTTTTCGGTGTGGGCGGCGGTGAAGCCATCGATCTGGCCATAAAACTTGCCAAAGGATATACCGGACGGACTAAAATCATTTCCGCGATAGGCGGATATCACGGCCATACAGGGCTTGCGCTGGCGACTGGCGATGAACAATACCGTGCACCGTTCGGACCCAATATGCCCGGCTTTGTCCAGGTTCCCTTCGGCGACAAGGAGGCTCTCGCCAATGCGCTTGATGAAACAACAGCCGCAGTCATCTTCGAAACAATCCCGGCAACCTACGGCATGCCCGTTCCTGAAAAGAGCTTTTACCCTTTTGTCAAAGAGTTATGCGGCAAGAAAGGGGCGCTGCTGATCATTGACGAAGTGCAGACAGGGTTGGGCCGTACAGGCAGACTTTGGGGAATCGAACATTTTGACACCACGCCCGACATCATGGTTATCGGAAAGGGGCTTTCCGGCGGCATTTACCCGATGAGCGCAACTTGCTTTAACGACGAGTTACAGACATTTTTCCACAAAAACCCGTTTATACACATTTCAACTTTCGGAGGCGCGGAAGTCGGCTGCCCCGTGGCCATGAAAGTTCTGGAGATTTCATCAAACCCCGCGTTTCTGGAACATGTAAAAGAACTTGCCGCCTTCTTCAAGAAGAGCTTTGAAGAACTTCGGACAAAACACCCTGAAATCATTGTCGGCTTAAGACAGCTTGGGCTGATGATGGGCATCGAGATGGTCAATGACCTTTGCGGGCCTGTTCTTACCAAAGTTGCTTACGACCACGGCATCTTGAGCATTTATGCGAACAACAACAAAACGGTAAGCCAGCTCCTGCCACCGCTTAATATCGAAAGATCAGTTGCCCAGGAGATTATCGAAAGACTTGACCTTGCCATAACAGACACCAAGAGGTTTCTTCAATTATGCTGAAAGACAAAATTGATGCCGGTCTTCTGGAAAGATTTGAAGCAGGGCTTGACCCGCTAAACCCCCATCTGAGCAAAATATCAGCAAAGATAATCGGTTACGGCGAGATGAGCACGATATTCGTCATCAACCATCCAGGACAGGAAAATATTGCTTACAAACGCATGCCGATCTTCCGGTCGCGAGATGAAATGGAAACCTATGAACGCCTGTTTGCAGAATATACCACCGGACTGAGGAACATCAGCATCAATATTCCGGAATCCGCATCGGCAAGAGTGATTCCCGAAAAAGGCAACAGCGTCATCTATGGCGCGCAGGAGAGGCTCCCCTCGGCATCCATTGGTAATGCGCTGATTCAACGGCTTGATCAAAATTCCGTGCGCCTGCTTTTTTTGTGTGTGCTTCGTGATCTCAAGAAAGTATTTACATGCAATCGGGAGCGGCCGTCACTTACTTTCGGGATTGACGGCCAGATATCTAACTGGGCAATGAAAGATTATCAGGAAGGAAAACCAGTAACGGAAAAAACAGAGCTCTTCTATATCGATACGGGCACACCACTGATCCACAAAGATGGTATTGAGCAGTTAAACCCGGAACTTTTTCTGCGGAGCACACCGTCTTTCCTGGTATGGTTGATTCGGCTGTTTTTCCTCGAAGAAGTCATGACCCGCTACTATGACTTCCGCAAAGTGACGATTGATCTTATTGCCAATTTTTACAAGGAACAGCGTCCGGACTTCATCCCTATGCTCATCGCAACGGCAAACAGTTTCTTTGCTGGCGAGGAAGCTCAATTCGGCATTGCCCCGGTCACCCAAAAGGAGATTGTTTCATATTATAAGGAAGATGCCACCATATGGAGGCTTTATCTGGCATTCAGAAAGATTGACCGTTTTTTGCATCTGAAAATACTCGGAAAGCCCTATGTTTACATCCTGCCGGAGAAAATAAAACGATAAGTTTTCAGGGAGGGAATATGAAAAAAGTTCTGCAAATAGTTGGGTTGTTGATTGTAGTTGTCATTGTAGCCGGCGGCATTTACGTCTGGCAATCCTACCAGCGTTTCATGAAGGTTGAGACAATCCAATATGATCCACAATTAACAATTTTTCTGGGCGGAGGCGGCAATTCTGTTGTGCTTACCTCCGAAGATGGTTCTGCCGCGCTGGTTGTTGATACCAAAATGAAAGGCGCTGCAAAAATTCTCAGAGAGAAAATCAAAGCCAAAGACATTACCATCATTAATACTCATGACCATGCAGATCACACAGGCGGCAACGCTCTTTACCCGCAGGCAAAGATCATAGCCGGTGAATACACAAAAAAGCAGTGGGCTGATGACGCAAGCAAAGCCAGCAGGTATCCGGATATAACTATAAAACCCGGTGAAGAAAAAGTGCTGAAGATCGGTAGCGAAACCGTACATATCTTTAATGTGGGCAGGGCGCATACATTCAATGACGTGGTAGTTTATTTTGATAACCGTAAACTCTTGGTAACAGGCGATTTGGTTTTTAATCAAATGCATCCAGGACTGATTGCTAAAAGCGGAGCTAAAGTCGCTTTATGGATCAACGCTCTGGAGTCGCTATCAAAAAAATACCAGATAAAGACATTAGTTCCCGGTCACGGGCCTGTTGCCGATCAAAATGCGCTTGTTGTGATGAAGGAATATTTTGTTTCAATGGGCGATTCAATTGGTAATAAAGAAAAACAGGCTGTCCTGAAAGAAAAATATAAAAACTATATTTCTTTTCCGGGAATGCTCAGTTTCAACAATACGCTGAAATTTATCAAGCAGGAAAGAAAAGAACAAAGTAAAAGGAACTAACGTCTGTACTCTACAATTGTAATAGGAGGAAGTATATGGAACTTATTGAAGCAATTCGCTCACGAAAAAGTGTAAGAGATTTTAAGCCTGATCCCGTGCCACAGGAAGTGCTCAGTGAAATCCTGGAAGTCGCAACAAGGGCGCCTTCTGCTATGAATACTCAACCGTGGGAATTTGCGGTGATTGCAGGGAATGCACTCAAAAGGATTAAAGAAGATAATGTGGCGATGCTCAAATCCGGGGCTCCGGCTAAGGTAGATCACCTGGTTGTGGGATGGCCCCAGGATAGTGTTTATAGAACACGTCAGGTTGAGCTCGCCAAACAAATATTCATACTTATGGACATCCCTCGTGAAGATAAGGAGAAGAGAGCACAGTGGCTGGAGAGAGGATTTCGATTCTTTGATGCACCGGCAGCTATTATTATTCTCGCAGATAAAACCCTCTCTGAATCTGGACCATGTGTTGATATAGGAGCAGTAATGCAGACAATTTGCCTTGTTGCGCTAACGCATGGACTCGGCACCTGTATCGAGGATCAAGGTATTCTGTACTCTGATGTGGTGAGAAAATATACAGGTATCCCTGAGTCAAAACGTATGATGATCGCGATAGCTATTGGTTATCCTAACTGGGATTTCTCTGCAAACAGGCTGGAGAGTACACGAGTAAGCCTAGAGAGTATTACAACCTGGTATGGCTTCGAATAATTTTATCTGAGGTAGGTTGATCGTGTCAAAATTGAGAAAAAAGGCAGTCAAAGGAATCAAGGTGGGTGATGTGCTCACCATCACGCGCACTTTTACTGAGCAGGACACCAGGGTACTCGGCGATATCACCAAAGACTATAATCCGGTGCACTATGATGACCGTTTTGCACGAGTAAAGAACCTGAACGGCCGGATATGCCACGGCCTCCTGGTTGCAGGCTTGATCACTGAGATCGGAGGCCAAGTTGCTTGGTTTGCCTCAGGCATGAGCTTCCGCTTCAAAAAGCCGGTGTATTTCGGCGACACTATCACCTGCACCTGCACTATCACTGAGCTCGATGAAAAACAAAAAGCAACTGCCAGGGCAGTGTACACAAACCAGCACGGCATTGTGGTTCTGGAGGCATTGCTGCACGGCTATTTACCTGGTCATTCTGAAAAACAGGTTTTAAAACAAATGATCGCTGAAGGCGATCCTACCAATAAACTTCTCAAAAAATAAAAAAGGAGGCGCGCAATGTATGATTTTATGCTCACACCGGAAGAGAGATCCCTCAGAGATGAGGTGAAAAAGTTTGTCCGAGAGGAAATAACAAGCGAGTTTTTGCGAAAAATGGACAAGGATGAGATCGTTTATCCCAGAAAAGAGTTTGTAGAAAAGCTTGCAGCGCGTAACCTGCGTGGCATCCGCTTTCCAAAAAAATGGGGAGGAAGGGAGATGTCCTGGGTTGCTGATGTTGCAGCAACCGAAGAGATCGGCTGCCTTGGAATGGCCCTGGGTTGCGCATTTGTCATGCCCTCGATCGTGGGCGAGGCCCTCAATCATTTTGGCACTGATGCCCAGAAAGAAAAATATTTGAAGCCGTATATTGAGGGAAAGCTCGTTGCTGCAGAAGCCTTAACCGAGCCCAGAGGGGGGTCTGATTTCTTCGGCGCTACCACGCGAGCAGAACTCAAGGGTGATCACTTCATTGTGAACGGGCAGAAGCGGTTCGTGGTCGGTGCAGATGGTTCAGACTTTTTTCTCGTGTACTGTAAGACAAATTTTGACGAAAAAGCCCACAAATATAACCGCATCAGTCTGCTCATTATTGACAAAGGACCTGGTGTAGAAACAGAGTATCACTATGGCCTTCTCGGCTGCAGGGGCGGAGGTACAGGGAGACTGGTGTTCCGTAATGTAAAGGTGCCAAAGGAGAATCTGATAGGAGAGCTCCATGGCGGTGCATTATGTTTCAATCAGATGATGATCCCTGAGCGTATGACTTCTGCTGCAGGATGCCTTGGCATCTGGGGTGCACTTGATCTTGCGGTTCGGTACTCGAACAGGCGCGCAGCATTTGGCAAGCTCATCAAAAAATTTCAGGCAGTGAATTTCATGGTTGCGGATTCCATTACGCAGCTCGATGCGGCGCGTGCAATTACCTATATGGCTGCCAGAGCTGTAGATGAAGATTATACAAACAAGCGCAGGATCGTGAGCGAGGCCAAGCGGTTCACTACTGAGGCCGCATGGAACATCGTAAACAATTCTATGCAGATCCTGGGTGGCGTAGGATATACTGAAGTCTATCCGATCGAGCGTGCTCTGCGCGATGTGCGGCTTTCCCTGATATGGACAGGCACTAGCCAGATCATGAACCTCATGATCCAGCATGAATATTATGATGAAATACTCAATCAGCCCTATGACCGCAGGCTTATGGAAAAGGATGCCATGAGCCCGGATGATTCAGAGCGCTGCTTTAACGATGAAGATATGTGGAAAGTGCATGATACGAAGAAGTAGTGAAACTCGTTGAGAGCGAGAGAAACGATGCTCGAAACGTAAGTGGAACTATCCCCTGAACGGAGTGAATGGGGATTCGAAGCGCAAGTCGAATTATACCAGGCGCGTAGCGACGTGGGATAGTGAGGTGAGCACAATAAGAAAATTAAATTACCTCCCCCTTTTCTAAAGGGGGATTGAGGGGGATTTAATGAGACTCGCTGATAATGAGTCCCAAGTTTCAGAAGCGTAGCGCAATGAAACTTGTTGGACGAACTATCCCCCAAACAGTGTTTGGCAGGACGAACTATACCAGGCGCGAAGCGCCGTGGTAAAACGAGAATTAATAAAAGCACTGTCCCTTATTTCCAGAAATGGTCACTGAGCAGAGAGGTTTGAAAATGGCGGTAAGAATAGTTCAACTAGGAAGTGCGAGGCATCCTGACGAGGGCATTCGCTTCGGAACTGTGAGACGACCGCCGCGCGGTGTGCGCAAAAACGAATATGCAAAGCTTAACTTTTTTGATGTCTGGTTGCCGAATCTCTCGCCAAGTGCCGCATTGCTGCAAAAGACAAGAAGTGGCAAACTTGGTTCCGGCCGAAACTCATTTGATCAGCTTTTCAGGGCGGAACTGAAACAGCCCGATAAATCTCACTTGCTGGATGCAATGGCTGCATTATCTCACACCACAAACTTCTCCATTGGCTGCTACTGTGATGAAGAAAAGTATTGCCATCGCCTAATACTGCGGGCTGAACTCAAAAAGCGAGGCGCGCTTATCAAGTAATAATCCGAAATCAACTTGGCTTGGTGAAAATCAAGAGTGAAGCAACTTTGGAATAGATCTGATTTCATCGCCGATAACCTGCACAACGATTTCCCTATTCCTGTTGCGATTATCAAAATCAATAAAGACAATCTGCTGCCAAGTTCCCAGCGTCAGCTTGCCGCTCATCAGCGGAACCGATAACGATGGTTTCATCAATGCGGCACGCACGTGCGAAAATCCATTGCCGTCTCCCCATCGTAAATCGTGCCGGTAAGGAATGTTCGAGGGGGCGATTCTTTCCAGAGCGTTTTTCAAATCCTCCAGCACGCCGGATTCGTACTCAATAGTGGTTATCGCACCCGTGGAACCCGGACAAAAGACCGTAACCAGTCCGTCAACCACCGATGATTTTTTCACAATTGAAAGCACCTGTGGGGTAATGTTGATAATATCGCAAAGACCTTTTGTACTGAGCGAAATCGTTTCCGTAAAAATCATAATGAGTCCCAAATTTTAAAAGCGAAGCGCATTGAAATTTGTTGGACGAATTATCCCTTGTGCAAAGCACAGAGGGATAATGAACACATTAAGCTACACTCATATTGTCATTGCGAAACGCCCTTGTCCCCCGCTGGCGGGGGTGTCGCGTAGCGACGGGGGTGGAGTTTCCCTTTTAACCTTTTCACCTTCACCTTTTCCCTTGTTCCCCGCCACGTCTCGACAAATTACAATTTTTTGTCGATATTCCCAGGACCGCCACATTCCGGCGTGTAGCAGGTGACATTTTTAAATTCGCATTTTCTGAAGCATGACGGACATTGTTCAGGGAATGTCTGCGCTTTCAGGATGTAGCCGCACTCCCTGCATTTCCAGAACGTCTG
>Ga0209777_10002059_pt1 | contig 27273 bp, 16 predicted proteins | sample FrelakmetHBP12HB_FD_187147 | JGI IMG/M metagenome (GOLD analysis project Ga0209777, IMG submission 187147) | Freshwater lake sediment microbial communities from the University of Notre Dame, USA, for methane emissions studies -HBP12 HB (SPAdes)... | ecosystem: Environmental > Aquatic >...
AGCCGTCGGCAAGCTCCCGCAAGCCGACAGAGGCGTCCACCACCAGAACGTCTTCGGCAAGCTTGCGGATGGTTGTTTCCTCGCGGTCGTATTCGTCCTGGATCTCCCCCACAATCTGCTCCAGCACATCCTCGATGGTCACCAAGCCGACGAAAGTCCCGAACTCGTCAACGACCAACGCCATTTGCGAATGGCGGCGCCGCGCATCCCTGAGCATCTGGTCAAGAGGCATCGTCTCCGGAACGATCATGGGCTGGTGAAGGAGGGTGCGGACATCAAACGGAGCGCCTACGGCCTGCCCGCTGACGGGTTGTGACGGCCGATCGAGAAGCAAGGCCAGCAGGTCCTTGGTATAAAGCACCCCCACAATGTGGTCCGGCGACCCCTCATACATCGGGATGCGGGAGTGCTGGTCCTTCACAATCTGGTCGAGGAGCAAGCGGAAATCCCTGCTCACGGGCAGGCAGGTCACACGGGTCCAGGGCACCATGATCTCCCGAACGCGGACGTGCTGAAGGTCAAACACGCTGTGGATCATTTCTTCCTGCTCTTCAGCCAAGAGCCCGCGCTTGCGCAGTCTGGAAACGATCAGCTTGACTTCCTCCGGCGTGTGCGCGGCGGCCTGAGCCTGACCGGGATGATGTCCCAGGGCGCGGAGCACCGTGTCCGCCATCCCATCCAGCGCCCGTACCGGATACTTGCCCAACTGGAGGAAGAGGAGCATTGGCCGGGCCACGAGCAGCGCCGTTTGTTCGGCACGTTCGTAGGCTACGGCTTTGGGGACCAGTTCCCCGAGGACCATCAAGATCATCGTAATGAAGAGGAATGCAAATCCCACAGCCACCGAATGCGCCACCACAACGGAGACCCAGCGCTCCAGGTGGCCTTCGAGAGCGGCCTCAATGACCTCGGCCATGATGGACTCGCCCAGCCATCCCATCAGCAGGCTCACCACCGTCATGCCCAATTGTGTCCCGGAGATCAACAGCCCGATGTCCGCGATCAGCGTCTGCACCAACCGGGCGCGGGGATTGCCCTCGCGTACCAGTTGTTCAATCCGCGTGCGGCGCACGCTCAACAGGGCATACTCCGCCGCCGCAAAAAAGGCGTTGATCGCCACCAGCCCGAGAATCAGAAAAGCTCGCAAGAAGGGCACGAAGAGAACTCCTCGGTAGGGGACAGGTTACAGGGTACAGGGTACAGGAGGCAACTTGCAAGGTAGTGGGGTACTTTGAAATCTAAATCCGCTGTCGCGGACCTTTGATTCCAGTATGCCTAATGAGGCCAAGGCCATGCTTACCTGGCATGCAGTCCCACACAGCACAACGGGCGTGATGCTTGTATCGCGGCTCTTTGGGAGCGTCTCCGCGCTCCGAGCACTCTGCCGGGAAGTCATCCTCCTAGAATCTGTAAGTATCACCATAGGTGGACCTTGTTCCAGCGCGAAGGTTTGTTATCCAAGAAATCGCCGCTTCACGCAACTCTGTTTTCTTTAGCATCGTATTCCCCGCTCTCCCACAACGACTTCCAAGAGACAGGAAATAGGCCAGTGATGCCTCTGCTGTACCCTGTGCCCTGTACCCTGTGCCCTGTACCCTGTACCCTGTGCCCTGTAACCTGTAACCTGTACCCTGTAACCTAGCATAGCGCGGATGGGCCCGGCCCGCCTGGGGCGGGCTTGAGGCACCAGGAGTTCGTCGAAAGTTGATGGAGCGGCGGCTTTATGCCGCCAATCGGTACTGACGTAGGACGGGGTAACCTGTCCCCGTCAGTTGACGCGGAACCCGCCGCGGCGGGACAGCTCAAAGGCTCGATACGCCTAAGATGTTGGCAACCCTTCACACTGAAACGGCCGGCCGATTCTAAACCTAACCTCCACGCGGAAATCCGTCGAAGACAGCGCTAATTCATCTTGATGCGCTTGGCGCCCGGGCCGGGGTGAAGCTCGAAGGTCGAACTGGGGATCTCGCGGTTGACTTTCATCGAGGTGTAGCGGGCAATGAGATAGTCCCCGCCGGGTTCGAAGAACTCCTGCTGGGCGGGCAGCCAGGAATCCTCGCTGATCCAGAGCTGAATTTTGGCGAGTTGCGCGGCAAGGCTTTCCTTCCGCGGGACTAGCTCCAGCACCGCGGTGGTGTCGCCCTCCAGGTCTTCTTCTTTAAGGAATTTCAGGGTGTAGGACTTGCGCAGATCCCCGGTCTCCGAACCGAAGCCCAAGAGCAGGAATTGTTGCACTAGCCCGCTCTTTTGCTCCAGGTCGTATTCCTGGATCTGATTGATTTTGGGCAGATAGATGTCCGCCTTGTTTTTCTTGAAGAGGATCACTTTTGATTCGGGTTTCTGAAACTCGATGCGGATTTCGGGGGTCTTACTTTTATGAAAAAAGAGTTGGCCGTTTTCCGTGGACTTGTCGTTCACCAGCACGGTGACCTTGGTGTACTCGAGGTTGGCGGAGACCGTTTTCAGGTGCTTGGCCCTCTCGTCCATGCGGGCCAGGATTTCGGCCACGTCGGGGGGAACCTTCCCCTTGCGGAAGCCCGGCCCGGCGAAGGCGCCCGGCATCAAGGCGAGCGAAAGTGCCCCGCCCAGGAGCAGACAGGTCCGGCTGAGCTGCCGTGGGCAAATCACGCTAACAAGTCCTTTCCTGCGGTCTGCCGGCGCTTCCCTGCCGCATAAGGGGTTGGCTGGGGCGTGAGCCGCCCGCGAGACAGTTTTACCGCGTCACCACCACCGTATAGTAGAGGAGAACGTTGTCCTTGTTCTTGAAAGGCACCATCGATTTCACGCTGAAGGGTTTCTTCAAATGGCTGCGGAGGATATCTTGGATGGCGTCCTCGGGCTTCTCCGGCTCCAGCGATTCCACGAGCCGCGCGTCCACCAGGTAGTGCCAACCCTCTTTGTCGTGAATCAATTCCACCAGTCCTTGCTGATTACGCAAATCGGTCAACTGCAAGGTAGGCCGGTCGCCGAACCAGCCTCGAGGCATGAGGAAGATGAACAGGAGGATGGCCAGCACCAGCAGGTCGTATTGCCAACTCCCTCTCTCGTAGGACCAGAAGACGGTGCGCGTGATAACAAGTTTGATTTTGCCCCACACCTTATCGAGCACGCCGGAAGCCTGAACGGGCTCGGCGTGCGGGAAAGTATGGTCTCGGATTTCGGTGCTTTGCGCCATAAGCTGACTTGGGAAAAATAACGGGAAATGCGCGAAGAATCAACCCCCCTGTCGAAGCAAGGGACAGTCCGCAGCCGGCGGGACAGCCTGTACTCCTTGCCCCCAAGGACCTGCGAGCCTCACGCGCGGAACAATCCGGACATCGGGACCGGGGTCAGGCGGAAACGACGTGCCCGTCACGCATGCGTACGATACGGTCGGCCACGGAGGCTGCCTCGGGGTTGTGCGTGATCATCAGGATAGTTTGCCGGAAGTTCCGATTCAGGGTCCGCATCATGTCCAGGACGACCTGGGAATTTTCAGTGTCCAGGTTGCCCGTGGGCTCATCCGCCAGGAGCATTTTGGGCTCGCAGATCACCGCCCGGGCAATGGCCACCCGCTGTTGTTCGCCGCCCGAGAGAGCATAAGGACGATGTTTCAGCTTATCCATGATCCCCAGCATCCGCACGACGGCGTCAAAGCGGTGGGGGTTGAATCCGTTGCCCTGGATGTGCTGTGCGAGAGCGATGTTCTGGCAAGCCGTCAGCGTCGGTAGAAGGTTAAAGCGCTGGAAAACGAAACCAATCTTGTGCTTCCGGAAACGTGTGCGGTCAGCATCGGACATCTGGCGGAAATCGTTTCCATCCACCAGCAGCAGGCCGCTGGTGGGATTTGTGAGCCCGCCAAGGACGTGCAATAAGGTGGATTTTCCGCAACCCGAAGGGCCTACGACGGCCACAAATTCGCCTTCTTGCACCGTCAAGTCCACACCGCGCAGCGCCGGCACATCGACTTTGCCGAGGCGGTAAATCTTCTTCAGGTCTTGTGTGACGATCAAGGGATCCATAAGTACAGTGCCTAGTGGCTAGTGCCGAGTGGCTAGTGCCTGTTGGTTAGCGCCTAGTGGTTAGCCACTTCGCCTTCGGCTGTGTCCGAACCAACCTTCCGCACAGCCAACTGACTGCAAACTGCTCGCCACTGAACACTAACCACTAGCCACTAAGCACTAACCACTGCCTTACTCGTACGCCAGTGCGTCCACGGGATCAAGCTGGGCCGCCCGCAGTGCGGGGTAAAAGGCGCCCAACTGGCTTCCCAAGAAGGCTAGGGCTGCCGCGTAAAGGGCCCATGGCATCGTCAACTCGATGACCAGACTTGGAAACCTGGCCAGGAAGGCCTTGCGCGCCAGCACCGCGCCACCGCACCCGGCGAGAATTCCTACCACACACAGAAATCCTGCTTCGCGGAGGACCACTGCAATGATATACCCTTTCGACGCGCCAAGCGACTTCAATATGCCGATCTCCCGGGTGCGCTCGGTAATCGTGGTGTACATGGAGAGGAAGATCACCAGGAATCCGATCGAGACCGCAATGCTGATCATCGCGGCATTGAAGTAGTCGAGCCCGGGCAGGTTGTTGGACGTCATCAGCGACATGTATTCCTTGATCGGCAGAACCTGGTTCTTGGGAAGCAACTGATGGATCGCCTGGGCGACATCGTCGGTGTAACCCGGCTCCGTACACTTGACGAAGAAGATGGAAGCCTTGTCTTGCACGGCCAGGAGTTCTTCCGCGGTAGCCAGGGGGATGAAAATCCGGCCGCCTTTGCCGTGCTCGATAATGCCGGCCACTCGGAATTCATTGTTCAGGAAAGCCAGCTTCTGGCCGACCTTGACGCGGTTGGCTTTCGCGTAGATGTCGTCCACCAGCATGTCCCGTGGGCCGTTGAAGGGGCCGCCCGCATGGTAAACAAACCCGCCGCTCACGCGGTTGAAGCTGGGCATGTCGATGCCATAGATGACGTTCAGCCCACCCGCGGCATTAAAAAGGAACAGCACCGGCGCGACGGCCAGCACGTGGGGCACCTCCGCCAAGCGGTCGCCAATTTTGAGCGGCATAGGCGCCTGAGTCAGGCCAAAGAGGAAGGACGCGCCGGAGGGTTGCACCATGACGTCGGCGCCCACGCCTTCCGTCCGCCGCGCGGTGTCTTGGACCAGACCGTGCGTCAACCCCACCACCAGCATCACCATGCTGACCTCGATGGCTACGGCCAGGACGCTGACCGCCGTCCGCACCGGACGATGCAGCACGTTTGCGAGGATCATCTTATTGACCACGCGGTCTCTCCTGCTGCGCCGCCGCGCTCAAGTCCACGAGTTGCGCGCCCTCAGGCTTCTTCAGCTCGAACTTCTCCGGCCCCAGGGGTTGGTTGAAGGTCGCCTTCTCGAGCGTAATCACCAGCCGGTAGTCCTCCACCGGCCGGCCCAGGTCGATTCGCGCCGGATAACGCACGCCCTGGAAGTCCCGGTAGTCAGCGTATCGAACGTCCTCACGGCAACCGCCTTGGGGGGAATAGAACTGCATTCTGGCGAGCTCCAGGTTGGAGCGGTCGAACCACGCCTTGCGCAGGAGCCGCAGTTCGCCGCCCGCAGCCGCCTCCACCACGGTCAGCACATAGTACCGCTGCGAAACATCCCCAGCGTCTTCCAGAAAATACTTCTCCCGCTCCGCGTCGATGGCTGGGACCAAGAGCGCCTCCAAAACATGCTGGGGCCGCAGGTTCTCCAGCGAATTCTTCGCGGAAACTTGCGAAGAATTCTTCCCCACGATGAATTTCTGCTTGGGAGGGATGTACAGCCGGAATTCATCCCCGCTCGATACCATGTCGAAGACCTGGGTTCTGACTACCGGCGCCTGCCCTTGCATGCGGAGCAATGAAGGGCTCTCCAAAAGCAGGAAGCCCTTCACATCGCGATACTCCTTGATCACCCCGGAATAGACTGACCCGGCCGTCGGCTCCAGGTCCACCGTGGCGGTCATGGTCCGGACATTCGCGCTCCAGGAATTGAGTCTCGCCACTAAATCCTGAAGCGTTGCCTCCTGCGCCGGAGGCGGTAAGGCGGGCGGACGCACGTGCGTCTCACGCTTCACCAGACAGTCGCAAGTGCATAAGACCGTGGCGAGAAGAACCAGCCAAACGGGAATGTTCCTTAGAGATTTATGGCTCAAAAGCTCAATTCCTCAATTTAGCAGAGGGCACCCAAGGTGTCAAACGTCCCTCCGCGATTAACAACTTCTTTTTCTTCAATTGATTGCATGGATGCTGTGGGGCCAGGGAAGGTTCCAGCGCCCGTTGGCGTAGGACTAGGCCGTGCTGTGCCCCCAAGTTGCGGCACGCCATGAAATGCCTTCGCTGCCAGGGTAAACCTCCAATGCCGCCTCTCAGACCTTGCATCTGGCTTTCTCTCCCCGGGCCAACTCCTTTTGATCCAACAGGTTGCAAGCATTGCTCGAAGCCTCCCGTGCTCATTCAAACCTGTATGGAGCACGGTTCGTTCCAATCGGGGTCTCGGTCGAGTCCCGCAGCTCCGCATCGCTCGGACGACTTCCGCAACCGCACGTTTCGCACTTACGGACCACTTTGCATCCGAGTTGATTTCCGTTTTCCGAGGGCTTAATGGTCGGCAGTTCGAGACGTTACCCCGTCGGGAATCTTCATCGAGCCGATGAGGTCGACAAGGTGAAGCTGTTTTCGATGGCAGTAATCGCGCAGGCCCTGCACGATGCGGATGGAAGTTGAAGGATCGTAGAAATTGGCCGTACCCACCTGGATGGCCCGAGCGCCGGCGATGAAGTATTCGAGCGCGTCCTCCGTGCCAGCGATGCCACCCAGGCCGATAATTGGGATTTTAACCGCGCGCGCCGCCTGGTAAACCATGCGCAGCGCCACCGGCTTGATGGCGGGCCCGGAGAGCCCTCCGGTGACGTTCGAGAGCCGCGGGGTGCGCGTCTCGATGTCAATGGACATTCCCACGAAGGTGTTGACCAGGGAAAGCGCGTCGGCGCCGGCTGCCTCCGCGGCCCGCGCGAAGACAGTAATATCCGTGACGTTGGGCGAGAGTTTCACGAAGAGGGGAAAGCGAGCCGCTTTCTTTGATGCCGCCACCACTTCCTCGGTCAGCTTGGGATCGCTGCCGTACACGATGCCCCCACAACGAGTGTTGGGGCAGGAAATGTTCAGCTCGTAGGCGGCAATCCCCTCACCCGCGTTGAGGGTTTCGATGCAGCGAACGTAATCCTCGGTGGAATAGGCGAAGACGTTGACGATGCACCGGGCGCGCAGCGTGCGCAGAAAGGGCAGCTTCTCCGCAAGGAACCGCTTGGCGCCCACATTTTGAAGGCCGATGGCATTCAGCATTCCGGACTCGGTTTCGTAGATGCGCGGCGCCCGATTGCCTTCCATAGGCTCGGGGGAAATGCCCTTCACCACGATGGCGCCGAGCTGGTTCAGGTCGATGAGGTGGGCGAATTCCCGGCCATAGCCGAACGTCCCGCTGGCCGTCCACACCGGATTCTGGAACTTCACGCCTGCAATCTCGGTTTCGATTTGCGGATCGAATCCGGCGACCGGCTGGGCCGGCGCGACGCTCGTGGCAGCCCGCCGCTGGAGGGATTGCCGGGCATTTGGCCCCGCTCCGTCTGTTCGTCCTCGCTTGTGGCTTTTCACTGTCATGCAGTGTGTGGCACCTTACAGATGCTTTCCGATGCTGTCTTGAGGATTCTGCTGTAACGCTTTTCGCTTCTTCCCTTTGCCTTTTGACCTTTGACTTTTGATTTGCTCTTCACTCTTTTCCGATCGTTTCCTTCTCCCAAACCACCTTCTCCGCCCAGAACACGGGCCCTTCGGTGCACACGCGTTGATAGGCTTCGTGGCCGGTACCGTCCACGCGGATGCAGCAGCCCAGGCAAACGCCCAGGCCGCATCCCATGCGGTTCTCCATGGAGACCAGGCATGGGTGGCGGTATTTCCGGGCCAGTTCCACGGTTGCCTGGAGCATCGCCCACGGGCCGCAGACAAAGAGCAGAAATCGCCGGTTGGTGTGCTTGGCGAGATATTGTTCCAGCGGGCGCGTGACGAAGCCGCGATAGCCCGCCGAGCCGTTCTCCGTGGCCATCAAGGTAGCCTCAACGAGCGGCTTGAACTCTTCCAATCCGATCAGGTCTTCTTTTGTCCGGCCTCCGAAGAAAAGGCGCTGCTTGAATCCCGCCTCGGCCAGCTTCCTGGCGGGAAGAAGCAGCGCGGCGATGCCGATGCCCCCCGCCACGTGCAGGATTTCGTCCGCTTCATGGGCGCGCGGGAGATATTCCTCCTCCCAGAAGCCGTGGCCGAGCGGCGCCAGCAAGCCGACTCGGTCGCCCGGCTTGAGTTCGCTCATCAGGCGAGTTCCCCGCCCCACCACTTTGTACAGAAGCTGAATGATCCGCAGAGTTCCCGGCGCTGGCCCCCCGAGCTTTGCAGAGCCCTTTACCCCCGAGTCTCTTGCTTTAAGGTCGTAAATGCTCATGGGCCGGCGCAATAACACGTCGGAGCGGCCCAGCATCCGCACCATGGCAAACTGGCCGGGGCGTGTGGCTTGCGCCTGAGTGGGAGAATCCACACTCAACAGGAAATGGCCGCCGGTGAGAGGTCGGTTTTCTATGACGGCCACAGTTTTGTCGTACATCTACCGTATGTTAGCAGAAGCGAGCACGCTTAGGGAGGGCTTCGGAGAATTGTGAATCATGAGTGCTGCGCGGTGAGCAGCCGGAAACCCGCACCCAGACCCTGGGCCAACAGGCGAAGACAAAGCAGGGCAAATGCTTGCTATCGCGTTTTCAGTTTGCGCTCCCGGTTTACCAGCCTGACGTCTCTGTGAAGCCACTCGTTGACGAGCGACGTAACGCTCGTGTTCCTTTTCCTGGCGTGTTCTCGAACTGCCTTGGCAACTTGTGGCTCCAGATAAACAGGCAGGTTCAGTTCGGCGTCCGGGCGGAAGAACTTCCCTCGTTCGCCTTTAGAGAAGTCATACTCTTTTTTCATGACTGTGTTTCCAGATACTGCTGGGTTTCTCTCTTACTCGCTTTGCGTGCCGAAATGATTCGTACCTTACATTCTTCATCCGTGACTTCCGAAAATGTGTGGATGAGAAGCAGGACACTTCCCTGCTTGTCGTGTCCAATGGTAACCCAACGTTCCTCACCTTCGCTGTGCTTTTCGTCGAAGATCGAGATAGCTAATGGGTCCAGAAAAACCTCTGCCGCGCGATCAAAGCTGGTCCTGTGCTTTCGCAAGTTCTCCTTGGCCTTGAACGGGTCCCAATCAAAAGTGTAGCGCAAGATTCACCCGTTGGGTGCGACAAACAATGCCCATGCTATAGCAGGAAATGGCCGCCCGTAAGAGGACGGTTTTCCGTGACGGCCACAGTTTTGTCGAACATCTAGCTTATGTTAGCAGAAGCGATCGCGGTTAGGGAGGCTTCGCCCCGGCTGGGGTTTCTACCTTTTCTGAGGCGCAAAAGCCACTCACCACGCGATCAGTTGAGAACTGTCCCACCGTGATTTGCCAACGGCCAACGATGCGGCGTGCAGTCCGGTGGTTAGGGTGGAATACATCCAAGTGAATTCTTTCCGAGTGCGCCGTCATCCAGGAGAGATTAGCAGGCGAACATGGGCACCACATCTACGGTTAGGCGACTATACGTCAAGGTGGAGCGTTTGGGATTCGCGGTCCTGCTTCCTTCGGTGAAACTCCCGGTGGTGTGGCGTGATCCTCAACCAATATTCCTTGCCGGGAGGGGATTTCCCGGCAGGATTCGGCGGCGGATACCGTCGGTAAACACTGCGCCGTTACAGACGATCTGTCCGGCATTACCGGCGACAGGCGGTCCTCGGCAGCAGCCAACACGACGCGTGGAAGCAGCCCGGTGAGGCGTCGGGCCCTAGGCGTCGGGCCCTTGACAAGGCGTGGTATTCTTGATTTCCAACGCCAATAAGTTCCCGGAGCGCGCGTTAGATGAACAACTCCGTTGCAGGTCCTCGCTCTCTATTGGGGCGAATTACCAGGAGAGCCCCGCGCCGAGGCTCTACGGTCGCGTCGTGGAAGAAGTCCTTGCCGTCGATGCTCGCCACGACCGGTCCGCATCCGTGTCAGGCTATTAAAAGAGCTAGGCGAACCGAGGAAGATGCTGTGGAATGAACTATTCACTATCAAGAATCGGATGGCTCCGCGTCCTCGGCGCTGCGCTTGCAGTCATTGCGCTGAGTTTTCTCGTCGTGATGGTCATAATCGCCGTCTACGCGTTTTACTTGGCCTTTCAAGCTCGGGGGGCTCCCGACCAGAAAGCCATTAATCATTTCGCCGCGATGGTCAGTCCCAAGTTGACGCCGTGGCTTGAGATGTTACTGACATTGGCTGTGGCCATCAGCGTTGCTCGAAGAGTCGAAAAGGCCCGTATCATGCACGGCCTTGTGATAGGCACTCTGGCTGGTATTCTGAGTGTGGCGGTGACACTGCCCTTCGGTGGGCGGCTTAGTTTGCATACGTTGCTCTTCTTTCTAATCGTTGTTGGCCTGGGGTGGCTCGGGGGATTTATTGGGAGGAAGGGCGGGTTAAGCACGAAGTCTTCGCCCTAATGAATAACCATCCACTAGAGACCAACGCCGGTTGGCCGTTTTCCGCATTCGCTGTTGGCATCCTTGGCCCGCGTGGCTCAATTTCCGTCGTTAGCTCCTGGACTATCACCGCCGAAAATACCTATATCTGACACCTGTCGGCGGAGGTGCAGCCGCCATTGGGCTCGCCTATCGGATAGTCGGGGCCGCCGCCGGAGGGAGTTTCTGAGACCCCAGGATTCGTCCCAGATCTCGCAAGTCGGTCCCGCCTTGTCGGCAAGGGTTTAGTAATCGTCGTGGCTGCCCCCACGCCGGGCACTTTGACGAGAAACGGCCTAATCGTGGAAGTGGCGAGGGAAACTCGTTTCCCATAGCTCTGTCGCACGCTGGACCGGTCCAGTGGGAGTGCGGTCGGCCACCCGGAAACAATACTCGTGCGCTGGCTCCTCGTCTAACGTTGTTGGTCACTTGGCCGTACCGTCGCCTAACCGCATAAGCGGTCTTCGCTGGCATCCCTGAGGGTCTGCTCGGGCGGAGGATCAAAAATGGAGAAACTTCAGGGGAGGGCTTTGCCCCCCGGAGAGGGTCCCCCCTACCGCGTCTGCACCCGCAGCGTCAGAACCTGATGCGGTCCGATCCGGAACGAGACGCTGTTCGCATCGCTTACCAGTTGTTTCCCAGCTTCCTCCACGGCATTCGCCTGGGAGGCGGAGGCGACGGTGAAGAATGGAAAAGTTAGCTTGCCTTCCGTCGCTTTGCCCGCGGTCTCCAGAACCCTGACGATCAATCCCTGGCCATCCTCGGCGCCTTTCATGGTGCTGACGATCAGGTTTTCTGGCTCGACGCCCAGCAAGCTGGCGCTGCCCGGGGGCAAGAGGCCCTTTTCCCAGTCGCCCTTGTCGCTCTCATGAATTTCGGCCACTTCCAGGGGCGAGCGAGCTTCGCGGCCGAAGCGCGCGGCCTGTTGCGGATCGAAACGAGAGCCGCTGGTGATCGCGTAGTCAAGCTCGAAGTTTCCAGACTGCCCCGCCGGGGTGTTTGTGAACCAGTAGTTGTTGAGCGCGTAGGAAAACACTGTGGCCGAGTATTTCGTAAACCTCTCGGGCCACCGGCCGCGATTGATATCGCCCAGCGAAACCAGCGGAGCATTGACCACCGCCAGAGTCATGGCCGCCGTTGGACCTTGCGGTGGCCGGTCCTCGACACTCACCCAGTGCTGGGCCGCGAACCACTCCTTATCCGCGCCGGCCAGCAGGTCCTGCTCCGGGTTGACGAAGCCGTTGGCAATGTCGAAACGAAAAGTGGGATCGCTCGCCGCCCAGGGAAACGCGACGTACACCGCTTCCTTGGCGTACACCCTCTGCTTGTGAAAGCGATTGCGAATTTCGATTCGCTTCTCCTCGTCCGGCAGGAAGACCTGACTCTCGATCCAGGGAGTATTGAGGGCCTGGGCCGTCAATCTCACCAAGTGGCCCCAAGGCGTCTTTTCTGCCGCTACGATCTGCCCCTGATCGGGGTGATGGAAAGCGAGTTCGGCGAAGGGCAAGTGCCGAGCCAGGTGCGTGAGTTGTGTGGCCTCGGAGCCGTCTCCCCTGCCCTTTTCGCTTCCCCCACCGTCGACATAGAGATACTCATTCGCCAAATAAGGGCTGGCCGGGTCAAGGAGTTCGCGGCCGAGTTCCTTGTCGTAGATGCTCGTGATCGCGGCGCGCGTGGGGTCGAAGGTGATGCGGTAGAACTTGTTCATGACGATGTTGCTCTGCGGCTCCGCGCGCTCCGGCTGGACCACCGGGCCGCGCCCGAGGCGAAACACTTTGTACCCGAGCGCGGGAACGTCCCGTGCCCAGAAGCGAATGGTCTGATAGCCGTCGTGCGAATCCACGACTTCATAAGAAACCGGCTGATTCGTGGCGACATCGGTCAGCGTCGTGCCGTCGTCCACTTGAATACGGACCAACCCGCTGCGCTGCCAGCTCAGCGCATTGAACACGATAAGATTTTGGCCGTCGGTCTGGACCAGGCTCGCAAGTTGGCTGAGTCCCCGCCTCATTAACTCATCGGTCTCCGCCTCGGCACGGGTCGTCCGGCCCTCCTTCACCTCCAACTGGCCGACCACGTCGTCGTGCTGGGGTTGGCCGGGGCCACGATAAGACGTGAAGGTGTGCTCGTTGTAGAGGAGCAGGCTGCTCCAAATGTCGCGGCTGAGCAGCAGGGGGAATTTCAAGGCGTGGTTCAGACCCGCTGCGAGTGCCGCCAAGGCGTCAGCGCCCAGCACGCGCGTCTGGACCTCGCGGTAACGAGACGTCGCGATAGCGTCAGTCCCCGCGCCGTCTTCCCAGTAAGCGCCGCCCTCGCCGCGCACGATGGGCAGGGTCGTACCGAAATGCTCCTCGACATATCGGAAATATTCGCCAAAGCGGCAGGGGATGATTTGCGGGTAGGCGTATCGCGCGTTCCAGTGCGAGGCGAGATCCGAGTCGAGGTATGCGAGCGGCACATTCTCAACTTCCGTTCCGTAGAGCAGGACGGCGTCCGGGACGTAGTCGGTGCGCTCATATGGCTGGAGGAAGCGAGGAAGACCGCCGGCGCCCGCTTCCAGCGTGGGAGGGATGCCGAAGACCGCGCGCAACTGATGATAATGGTACGAGTACCAGGCCAGGACGCGCTGGCCGTCCGGCCCCTCCCACCAGAAAGGCGAACGGGCGTTCCAGTGGCCGTCGGCGGCGAGTGGCCCGCGCGTCTGATTTCCCCCTCCCGCGAAATAGCGGATCCCCGCAGAGGCCAGGGCGGAAGGCGTCGACCATGAATATGAGGGCACGTCGGTCACCCAGCCAGCCTCAAACGGCACCCCATACCGTCCCGCGAGGTGCTTGCTGAAATACAAGCTGCGAGAAAATTCTTCGGCGGATAGAAGCCCGGTAAGAACGTTGGCATAAAAAGCATTCACACCTATTCGGCCCGCGCGCGCCTGCTCTTCAAAGTGTTTGGCTTGTTCCGCTGTGCGCGTGGCCAGCCACTGCTCGACCACCCAGCTTCCATCTATGTTGAAGCGGTAGTCGGGATGCGCAGGTAGCACCTCGAGCAGGCCGTCGAGGTTGCGGGAGTGCACTTCCGCAACCTTCGCCTGGTAATCCGTGAACCCGATGTCCAGGTGTGCGTGCGGGGCATAGAAGATTTTCCATTTTCTGCTGGGGGCGAAGTTGACCGTAAACGCCTGCCGGGCCGGACCCTTTCTTCCCGGGGCCCACGAGCTGGTCAGATCGATCCGCGCCTCGCCTGCCGGAACGCCGTCGGGCAGGTAAACCAGAAAGCGTGCCTGGCCGAATTCCGCCTTTTTGGGGGTTTCGATTTCGCGCGTAAATCCTTTCAAGTCGAGCCGAGCCTTTCCACCTTTCCAGCCGTCCGGGTAGGTCACAGTCAGCCGGCATTCTTCTTCGAGGGCTGCGGCTGCCTTGCGAAAGAAAATCGTCGGCTGGAAGGAAACCTCGGGCGCCTCCGGCGCCTCCGCGCTCGGGTCCTGGGAGAGTGCGAGAGCGTCGTAGTAAAGCCCCGAGTCGCCGGGCCCGCCGACCGTGATGTGCCGCGCGGAGGTGGAAGGCTCGTCGAGGCAGGTCAGGCTCAGGCGATTCTCACCGACGTGGAAGTAGCGGGCGGGCAACGGAATCCGGAGCTGCTCTTCCGAGTGAATCGGGTTGAAGGCATCATCTTCATCCCCCAACTCGGAGCTCGTCTTAGGAGCCAGGTAGTAAAAGCCCTGGTGGCCATTCACCTCGACCTGCAACGTCGGAACGCGCGGGTGACGCAACAGGAGGCTGAGACTCAAGTAGAAGGTCCCTCGCGGCGGCTCGGCAAGATTAAAGGCTAGCGTGTAGGTGTAAGGGTGCGCGCCCATCGCCTCGTTGGCCGAGCCGGGATGGAATCTAGGCCACTGCTTCTCCTCTTGCCCGCTGCCTAAACGGACGAGTAGCGGCTCCTTGGCCTGAGGATTCGGCCAAGTCGTGAATTCGTGATCGGAATGGTCCGGCTTGCCGAGCTGCCAGATGACTTTCTCCGCCGCCACCGCTGGTGAGGTGAGGGCAAGAATCAAGATGACCCGAGGAAAGAAAGAGATGCGCATCGAAGGACTCCTGCGAGGGAAGGCCTGTGACGACGAAAGACGGGGGAGAGTTTAGCAAATCGCGGCGGGCAACGGCCTGGATTCTCAGCCTGGCCGGTCGAGAGGGTGGTCACGACAGAAAAGACTGACGGGTTGTCAGAAGCCCGTTGTCAGTTGTCCCCCTGCTTTGCATGCCAAGGCCATAGAGTTCTTGACCGTTATGCGACGGAGTGCTAGGGTTGGTTTCGGGAAGTCCGGATTTCGGACTTTCGGGAATTGATTGCCATGGGCACATTCGTCAAAGTGCAGCGCAAGGGCCAAGTGACCATTCCCACCCGCCTCCGTGTCCAACTGGGCTTGGCTGACGGCGACCTGGTGGAAGCCAAAGCAGCAGGGGGCGTGATCGTTCTAATCCCAAAGCTGGTTGTTGACCGGAGAGCTGGGGACGAATACACACCGGCCCAACGCCGCGCCCTCGATGCTCGACTCGCGGAGTCGTTGGAGCAGGCAAAGAAAGGCCAGACGTACGGCCCTTTTGCGACCCACGATGAAATGACCGCCTTTCTCCACCGCCAAGTCAAGAAAGCACGAGCCGGCAAGCCCCGCTCGGTAAAATCCCGCTCCCGATGAAGCGCCAACTGACGGCCGCCGCCGTGCGGGACTACATCGACGCTCCTCCCGCCGTTCGGAAGGCGTTCGATAAGCAGGCTAAGCTGCTGCTGGAGAACCTGCGTCATCCGTCGTTGCGCGCCAAGAAATACGATGAGTCCCGCAATATCTGGCAGGCCCGCGTGAACCGCGATTGGCGCTTCTACTTCGTCATCACGGGCGACACCTACCTTATCTTGAACATCGTCCCCCACCCCAAATAACTCTTTGGTCGCCTATCGCAACGAACAACCGGCCGCTATCCACTGACCGCTGCTTTAGAGATGCTTCTGAATCCACCGCCGAATGTGGGGGATGGAGTTGCGCGGAAATTTGTGCGGGGAGCGGTAGAACCGGAAATCCAGGGACGCGGCGCGCTCCCCGAGCTGGGAGCGGAATTGCAGGTTCTTCTCACGCGTGTACCACATGTCGCGCGTTGCGGCGATGTGCAGGACGTGCGTTTGCGCGGGTGTGTAGCGCTCGTTCTGACTCCAGTCGCCTGGAACACCACCGCAAACCGCAATTGCCCCACGCACCGCGCGAGGGTGCGTAAAAATGAAGCGATAGTTGTAGGAGCAGGCCTGGGAAAAAGCCAGCAGAAAAACTCGCCGGCGGTCGGCGTGGTATTTCCGCACCGCCAGATCAATCAAGGCGCGCAAGTCGCGATGGTGAAGCTCGTGCGACTCTTCAACCTTGAAAGTGGTTCCCCAGCCGAATCCCACACGGAAATTCTTGGACTCGTCTCCGTCGCGAAGGATGAACTGGTTCGGCCCTTGCAGCGAAATCGCCACCATCCTGCCCTCCGCGATGCGCCGCGCCAAACGCATCATGGAAGTCATATCGCCCTGGTATCCGTGTAAGGCAATCAGCAACGGCCAGCGCTTCTTCCGGTTGCGCTGGCGGGGCAACTCGACCTCAAAGTAGCGGCGGATGGGACTAGTGAAGAATTGTTCCACTACGCCCCACCCTCCACCTTCTCGACTTCGACGAGGTTACACATAAACGTGGACCCTGCGCCGAGGTCGGTGAGGCGCGTGGAGACGAGGGTATTGATTCCGCGTCCTCCCGGCGTATGTTTGGCCCACCAAATCGATTCGGCGACCACCACCCCCGGGCGAGTATCGGCGGTGACTTGGGCGCACAAATGGCACTCACCACGGCTATTAAACACTCGCACCGGATCGCCCTCGCGAATGTTTCGAGCTTGCGCGTCGGCCGGATGAATCATGAGTCGCGGCTCACCCATCCGCCGGCGTTGCTCTTCCACGGCGCCGAAGGTTGTGTTCAGGAAATGGACGGAGGGTGGGACCAGCAACTGCAAGGGACACATCTGGTGCAGCGCCTGATTCTCCGGGCTCTCCGAGCAGGGAACGTAAGCGGGCAAAGGATCAAGACCCTGCTTGGCCATGGTCTCCGAATAGAATTCCAGCTTGCCGGAGGGCGTGTAGAAGCCCGTGGCAAAGGGGTCCTCGGGAACCTCTAATCGCTGAGGCTCGCCGTTCTTGAGCTTTTCGAAATCGATTCCGGCGAGGAACTTGGAGGGCGTGTCGAGAGCCTTCTTCATGCGGTCGTATTCCGTTTCCGCAAAGCAGGGCTCGTGAAAGCCCAGGCGCTCGGCCAGCAGACGGAACACCTCGAGATTGGGCTTGGCTTCGCCCAACGGTTCCACGACGGGTTTGCCCATCTGCATAAAGTAATGCCCGTAGCTCTTGTAGAGGTCGAGGTACTCGAGGAACGTCGGCGCGGGGAGAACGACGTCGGCGAAATCCACCGTGTCGGTATGGACCTGCTCGTGGACGACGGTGAACAAGTCCCTGCGCCTCAGGCCCTCGTGGACGCGCCCTTGATCGGGCGCGATCGCTGCGGGATTGCAGTTGTAAACATAGAGCGCCTGAATGGGCGGGTCTTTCACCTCCAGCAACGCCTCCGCCAGTTGCACCATGTTAATCTCCCGCTGGGTGGGCTTGAATTCCTGCTCGCCCGTGAGGCGCGGATAATTGAGCTCGAAGGTAGAGCCGGTGTCGTGATGCGCCCCTCCTCCGGGCTTGCGAAACGCTCCGACCAGGCCCGGAAGGCAGGCAATGGTCCGCATGGCCATCCCGCCGTTATCATGGCGCGTAAGTGCGAATCCCGCACGAAGGAAAGGAGCGCGAGCCCGGCCGTAGCCGCGGGCCAGGCGGACAATTTGTTCCACGGGCACGCCCGTAATCCCGCTCACGCGCTCTACCGCGTACTCTTTCAGCACGCGCTCGCGCAGGCCCTCGAAGCCCAAAGTGTATTTCTCGATGTAGTCGCGATCGATCAGGTCTTCGCGGATCAGCACGTGCATGATGCCCAGCGCCAAGGCGGCGTCCGTGCCGGGACGAATCATCACCTGCTCGTCCGCGAGATGCGAGGTGCGATTCCGGTAGGGATCGATCTGGACGACGCGCGCCCCACGCTTCTTGGCGGCCTTCACGATGGGAACAAAGTGGACGCTGGTCGCGGCGACGTTCATCCCCCAGATCACGATGAAGTCCGAGTGCTCGGCGCGCAGCAGGTCCGTGCAGATGTTCTTGCCAATCGTCATGTCCCAGCCGGCGACTGCCGCGGTATCGCAGATGTTCCTCAGGAGCCGGCTGGCGCCCAGGCGATAGAAAAACGGATGGCCCGACTGCCGATGCACCAGCCCGAGAGAGCCGCCGTAAGAGTAAGGCAGAATCGCTTCCCCGCCGTGCGTAGCAATAATTTCTTGGAACCGCGCGGCGATTTCCCCCAGAGCCTCGTCCCAGGAAATGCGCGCAAACTTGCCCTCCCCTTTCTCGCCGACGCGTCGCAGGGGGTGGAGAATGCGGAGCGGAGAGTAGAGACGGCGTTGGTAGTTTGCGACCTTGTGGCAGAGGAAACCGCGCGTGAGGGGATGATCGGGATCGCCCTGGAGGCGCGTCACCCGCCCGCCCTCGACGGTGGCTAGAATGCTGCACGCGTCCGGACAGTCCAGCGCGCAAACCGTTTTCAGCACTTTTGGATTTCCACTCATCGGATCAGCCCGAGCCAGCCACAGTCGATTCTAGCACAGCCTCCCTGCGCTTCAGGCTTGGCCCGCCCCCGGGTAGTCGGCGAGGAGTCGCTTCGCAATCTGAATTCAGGGCATCTGGCGAAAACTGAACTGCGGGCGTTCCCACTAAACTCTTGCGGTCCCTGCGCCGATGGACCGACTAGAGGGTGAACCGTGAAGCCCTGGGGTGTTCGTGTAGGGCTGTTGAGCATGTTGGCGTTCGCCTTTCACGCCGGGCAGGCGCGGGCACAAGGCGCCCGTCCGCCATCTGGAAGCATTCAGCCCCCTTCGAGTTGCGGCGATGCGCGACAGATGGCTTCGGATCGCGCCCTTGGGCAGGCCATGGCCCGGGACCTGATGGCACATGCGATGCCCTGGACGGGGGAGCAGGTAAACAAGTACATCCGCCGGCTAGGCCAGGACTTGGCACGAACCAGTGGCGCGCAGCGAGAGATCACGTTCTTCGTTCTGTACTCGCACGAAATGAACGCGCAGACATTGCCCGGCGGTTTCGTATTCATCAATTCGGCAATAATCAGCGCCGCGGAGAAGGAGGGCGATCTTGCTTCCGTGCTGGCGCACGAGATTGCTCATGTCAACAATTGCGACTGGCGTGGGCAGAACAGGAGACGAAGCGTGGCCACCCTCCTTCGGGTTGCCCCCCTGATGATACTTGCGGCGCCAGTGGGCATGGTGGCGGGCCTGGGAGGCACCGTATCCACTCGACTGGCTCAGGCGCGCTTAAGCCGAGCCAGCGAGCAGGAGGCGGACCGCCTGGCCATCGAGTATCTGTCGCGCGCCGGATATGACCCGCGCTCGGCCCTGTGGATGTTCGAGCGCGTCGAGGCGCAAGAAGCGGGGCAAGGACCAGGGTCCCGAGGCGTGCAGGCCACCTACCCCAGCCTCAGCGCGCGGCGACGAAGGCTGGAAACCTTCTTGGCTAATCTCCCCGCGACGACGCCGAGAGCACACAATTCCACCGAGTTCCAGGAAGCGCGCAAGGAGATTCTCCGCTACGACGAGGTTTATGCTCGCGCTCTAGGCGTGCCCCTCCCCGGCATGCCACCAAAACTCATGCGAAGGCCCACCGCACAACCATAAATCCACCTTGCTCAACCTTGCCGTGCGTTGCGAAAGTCGGCGCACGATAGCCCAGCGTCGCATGGGTCAAGATACTCGACATCCCTCCTAGGGCATTTTGTCGCTTCGGTAATTAACCTTACAAACATCCATTCTTTGTGATACCCTCGGCCACAATTTAGGGATCGCTCTGGACTCCTTATGGCGACGGGATTGAGTCTCGCCGTTGGAGGCATCATGAAACCCTCACGGGGAATGTTCCTGCCATTGGCTTTCTCTAGCGTTCTTCTCATCTGCTCCTGTCTGAGCGCGCTGGCGCAAGAGATGATTGTCCCACCGCGGGTAACCGAGGCGGTGGACGTGAACAAGCTCGTCACGCTGCGCGGCAATACCCATCCCCTGGCCCGCCCGGAATTCGACCGCGGCGCCGCGCCTGACAGCCAGCCCATGCGGCGCATGTTGCTGGTCTTGCAGCGCAGCCCGGAGCAAGAGGCCGAGTTGCGGCAACTGCTCGACGAGCAGCAGGTCAAATCCTCGCCGAACTTCCACCGGTGGCTGACTCCCGAGGAATTTGGACAGCGCTTCGGTCCCGCTGAGGCGGATATTCAGGCCGTGACCGATTGGCTCATCTCTCAGGGCTTTGAGGTCGGTAAAGTGGCCGCAGGCCACACGGTCATCGAATTTTCCGGCACCGCGGGACAGGTGCGCCAAGCCTTCCACACCGAGATTCACAAATACGCGGTCAACGACGAGGAGCGCGCCGAGGCGTGGGCCAACGCGAGCGACCCCCAGATTCCCGCCGCCTTGGCGCCCGTGGTGACCGGTTTTGCCTCGCTGAACAATTTCCCCAGGCAGCGGGGCAGGCCTGTTATGAACGCCTTTTCACGTTCGCAAGCCACGGGCGAGGTGAGACCCCTGTTTACTGTCTCCGGGAACGGGACAAACTACTATGCCGTCGCCCCTCTGGATTTCGCCACCATCTACAATGTACTGCCGCTCTGGAATTCGGGCATAGATGGTACCGGACAGACGATCGCCATCGTCGCCGACACGAACATCCACATCTCGGACGTCAGGGACTTTCGCAATACCTTCGGATTGCCTTCAAACGACCCGCAAATCATCCTGGACGGCCCCGACCCAGGGGTTAGCTACGACGAAGGCGAAGCCATCCTTGACATCGAGTGGTCCGGCGCGATGGCCAAGAAGTCGGCCATCAACCTGGTGGTTTCGGAAGGCACCGAGACAACCTGGGGTATCGATCTCTCGTCTCTATACGTCATTGACAACAACCTCGCACCGATAATGAGCGTGAGTTACGGCGAATGCGAAGAGATGCTCGGCGTGGGTGGCAATGCCTTTTATTCTGCTACCCGCGAGCAGGGCGCGGCACAAGGCATAACTATTATCAATTCAACCGGCGATGCCGGTTCGGCCCGCTGCGACCAGATCGGGAGCGAGGTGGCGGCGGAGCACGGCCTGGCGGTCAGTGGCTTGGCTGCGACGCCCTTTAACGTGGCGGTGGGCGGGACGGACTTTGGCGACGTCAACAACTGGGCGCAATACTGGAAATCGACGAACAGTACTCCGGGGTACGGCTCGGCTTTGTCTTACATCCCCGAAACCACCTGGAATAGCTCCTGCGCGGCATCAGGGCTGGCAAGTAGTTGCGCTTCCGCGGGAACCGATACCCCAAGCGGCATCGACCACCTTGCGGGTGGCGGGGGTCCGAGCACCTGTGGGATTTGGAATGTCGCCGGCTCAAGCGCGACTTGCGCAAGCGGTTATCCCAAGCCCGCTTGGCAAAGCGGGGCCGGCGTGCCCAAGGACGGCGTGCGCGATATCCCGGACGTCTCTCTTTACGCCAGTATTGACACGAGCAGCAGAAGTTTCTACGCCGTTTGCATGGCCGATGCACTTCCGGCCGGGTACATCTCGTGCCAGCCGAGCGCTGGGAATTGGTATTTTACAGGGGCCGGGGGAACCTCAGCCGCCGCCCCTAACTTTGCCGGCATCATGGCGCTGGTGAACCAGAAGACCGGGCAGCGTCAAGGTAACGCCAATTATGTTCTTTATCCGCTTGCCGCCCAGCCAGGCGCAACTTGCACTTCGAATGCCGCAGCCGTCAGCAAGTCCAACTGCATTTTCTACGACGTAGTGAGCGGCAACAACTCCGTGGCGTGCGTGGCGGGATCGACGAATTGCAGCGCCCCATCCGGGGGAGGATATGGGATCTTGGTGAGTCCTGCCGACAAGACGACGCCCGCTTGGAAAGCCGCCGCTGGTTATGACTTGGTGACGGGACTGGGCTCAATCAACGCCGCGAACCTGGTGAACAAGTGGAGTTCCGTTACCTTTACGCCGTCCACCACCACCCTCTCTCTTTCGACTGCACCTGCGACCAGTCCTATCACGCTGACGCACGGCCAGCCCCTCAACGTCAGCATCAACGTCGCCCCTTCTTCGGGAACGGGCACACCAACGGGCGATGTCTCACTGATCGCGCAGACCAGCACCAGCCAAAGCGCCGGCGCGGGAACCTTCACACTGAGCGGCGGCACAGCCTCCGGCACGACCGACCTCCTGCCCGGAGGAACGTACAATGTGGTCGCGCATTATGCGGGTGACGGAGTGTTTGGGGCGAGCGATTCGACCGGTGTCCAGGTCACGGTGAAGCCGGAAAGCAGCCTGACAAAAGTCGGCTTGGTGACGTTCGATCCCAACACCGGGCAGGTCGTAAGCTCGAACGCGTCGACTGTAACTTACGGATCGCTTTATTACTTACTGCGGGTCAACGTGTCAAATGTTTCCGGGAATCCCTGCGCGTCCAGCGAAATCCCGGAGTTTAGCTGCCCAACCGGTGAGGTGACGGTGACAGATAATGGCGCGCCGCTCGATGCCGGCACTTACCCATTAAACAGCCAGGGCTATACGGAAGACCAGACCCTCCTGACTAGTTCACTTGCCATCGGGACGCACAATTTGCTAGCCACCTACGCGGGCGATGTTAGCTACGCCGGAAGCACGTCTCCCACGGATACGATTGCGGTCATCCCGGCTGTGACCACGACCACAATCAGCAACTTTCCATCGTCCGTGTTCGCTGAATCGTACGCCAACTTGACTATAACCGTCCAAACGCAGAGCAACGGCGTCGTACCGAATTGTAATGATGTGCAGATTTTGAACGGAAGCACTGTTATTCCATGGGGCGGAGATTGCGGTGGGACTAATGGTTCAGTCAGCAGTCCCGCTTCGCTGGTGGTATCCGTTGCCATATTCATGTCAACAGCAGGGAGCGTGACCCTAACAGCCCAATTCATCGGCGACAGCAATTACGCGCCTTCGACCTCAGCCCCGGTCACGATCAAAGTGACCGACTTTAGCATTTCGGCTAACCCCTCTAGCTTCACGGTCACGCAAGGCCAGACGGGTGCTTCGACCCTCACGATTACTCCCCTGAGCGGGTTTACGGGCAATGTAACCCTGAATTGCATTAACCCTCCCCCCGGCACCACCTGCACGTTCTCGCCTGCTTCGCCCTCCGTGACCGGCTCCTCGGCAGTGACGGCGGTGCTTACTCTCACCACATCGGCGCATGTGCTGCCCGTCGCGCCGAAACAGAAATTCCCGCCGAGTTTCCGTGTAAACATCAGACTGCCTTTGTTGTTGGCCGGGCTGCTGGCCCTGGCGATGTTAATGAGCCTGAGCGTGGCGCGGCGACGCCCCACGTGGCTGATATGGGCGACCGGGTTGGTGGTGATTGGAATTTGGGCGGCCTGCGGGGGTGGCGGAGGGGGCGGTGGTGGCGGGCCTGCGCCGGCGCCCACGGTAAGCCTCTCGGTAAATAGTCTTACTTTTGGCAATCAGAACGTCGGAACGAGTGCGGTGCAGAACGTGACACTCTCCAACGCCGGCAACGCCTTGCTGAGTGTCTCGTCGATCGTCTTATCCGGTGCGAATGCCGGTGATTTTTCTGAATATGACCCCTGCGGCGGCAATGTACCGGTGGGATTCAACTGCATGATGAGCATATATTTTGCGCCGACGGCGGGCGGAACGCGCACCGCAACACTCAGCATCAACGACAACGCTGCGGACAGCCCGCAGACGGTCCGCTTGACCGGCTCGGGTTTAGGGCCCGCCGTCAGCTTCTCGCCCACTTCTCTCACCTTCGCCGGGCAGGATCTCACCCTGACGAGCCCGCCCAAGAATGTGACGCTCTCTAACACCGGCAACGCCGTACTAAACCTCTTTGCGACCTATTTCACCGGGAATGATCCCCCCGATTTCGCTCAGACGAATACTTGCGGCAGCACTGTCGCCGCGGGCGCCAACTGCACTTTCAGTGTCACCTTCACGCCGACGGCGAGCGGAACACGCACCGCCTCGCTCAGTCTCTACGACAACATTCCAGGCGACGTGCAGTCTGTCAGCTTGACCGGCACAGGGGTGCCATACACCCCGAAGGGCAGTTACACCTTTACCGTGACGGCCTCGGCCGTTGGCGCCAGTTGGCCCCTCAGCCATAGCGTTCAGATCACGGTTACGGTGCAGTAGAGGCCGGGACTTGGTCCTGCCAAGTGACCACCCGCCGCAGCGCAGGTCAAAAGCCCTGACAGCAAGGCAGCATCATCCCGCCGTCTCACTGCCCCACCTTCCAAAGAGCTACTCCTTGTGGTACTTTAGTCGTAAAGGAAGGCTCCGGTTCGCTCACGGTGACGGGGAAGAATTACGCGCTCGGAGACGCTATGAAACCTTCACGCTTATGGTTCCTGCAATTGGCCATCGCAGGCGTTCTCCTCGTCATCTGTTGCCTGAGCGCCATGGCGCAACAGACGACGATCCCGCCGCGCGTAACCGAAGCGGTGGACGTGAACAAACTCGTCACTCTGCGCGGCAATACCCATCCCCTGGCGCGCCCGGAATTCGACCGCGGCGCCGCGTCCGATAGCCAACCCATCCGTCGCATGTTGCTGGTGCTACAGCGCAGCCCGGGGCAGCAGGCCGAGTTGCGTCGCCTGCTCGATGAACAGCAGGTCAAGTCTTCGCCGAACTTCCACCGATGGCTGACCCCCGGGGAATTTGGGCAGCGATTCGGCCCCGCCGACGCGGATATTCAGGCCGTGACCGATTGGCTCGCTTCGCAGGGCTTTGAGGTCAGTCGTGTGGCCGCGGGCCACACGGTCATCGAGTTTTCCGGCACAGCGGGACAGGTGGGCCGCGCCTTCCATACGGAGATTCACAAATACGCCGTCAACGGCGAGGAGCACGCCGAGGCGTGGGCCAACGCGAGCGATCCCCAGATTCCGGCCGCCCTGGCGTCGGTGGTGAAGGGCTTCGCCTCGTTGAACAATTTTCCCAGGACGCCCATGATTCGCCCTTTGGGCACTTTTCGCCGCTCGAAGGCCACGGGCGAGGTGAGGCCGCTATTCACCTTCAGGTGTTCGCCTGTCTCTGCCACCTGCAGCACCGTGTGGGGCCGTAGCACCTTGTACGGCCTTGGCCCCACGGATTTCGCCACCATTTACAACCTGCTGCCGCTTTGGAATGCCGGCACAGACGGCCTCGGCCAGACGATCGCCATCGTCGGCGAGACCAACATCAATCCTCAGGATGTGGCGGACTTCCGCAGCATGTTTGGCTTGCCCGCTAATTCCCCCAACATCATCCTGGACGGCCCCGACCCGGGAGTGCTTCCCGATGAAGAAGCTGAAGGCGACCTCGACGTGCAGTGGGCGGGCGCGGTGGCGCAGGGCGCGACCGTTGACTTTGTCGTTTCCCAGACGACCGAAGCCAGCGCCGGTATCGATCTCTCGGCGCTCTACATCGTTGACAACAACCTCGCGCCGGTCATGAGCGAAAGCTATGGCGCGTGCGAGCTTTTCCTGGGTGACGGCGGCAATGCCTTCTACAACTCCCTCTGGGAGCAGGCGTCCGCTCAAGGCATCACGGTAATGATTTCCGCAGGCGACTCGGGCTCGGCGGGATGCGACCCTCACCCCTCAACCGCGATCGCGGCGTCTTATGGCGCCATGGTCAACGGGATCGCTTCCACGCCCTTCAACGTTGCCGTGGGCGGAACTGACTTTAACGACGCGAACGCTTTATCGACCTACTGGAACCCTGGGAATGTCCCCCTCTCGCAGTCCTCCGCCCTGTCGTACATTCCGGAGACCACCTGGAACGACACTTGTGCGAGCGCTGGGCCGCCCAGCCAGTGCTTTTCCCCGGCGAGCGACGGCAGGGATCTGGTGGCGGGCAGCGGCGGCCCCAGCACAGTCTATTCCAAGCCCTCCTGGCAAGGCGGCTTCGGCGTGCCCAGCGACCTCGTCCGCGACCTTCCGGACCTTTCCCTGTTCGCCGGCGACGGGTTGAATGCCAGCTTCTACGTCATCTGCCAGATGGATGCCAGTGGCAACGCGGGAGGCAGCACTTCGTCGTGCGATCTGAACTCTCCCTTCCTGGATTTCCTAGGCGCGGGGGGAACTTCCGCCTCCTCACCCGCCTTCGCCGGCATCATGGCCCTGGTCAACCAAAAATACGGCCGGCAAGGTAATGCCAATTATGTCTTGTACAAGCTGGCGGCGCAGAGCGGGGCAAGCTGCAACTCGGACTCCTCCGCGGTGAGCAATTCCTCCTGCATTTTCTACGACGTGAACGACACTCTCGCGACCAGCGGGAATAACAGCAACAATTCGGTGGCCTGCGTAGGGGGCACGGCAAACTGTAGCAACCCCGCAGCGGGCGGCTACGGCATTCTTGTGGCGAATCCCAGCGCTACCACTCTGACCGCAGCCTGGACAACCACGGCCGGTTATGACCTTGCCACGGGGCTTGGGTCGGTTAATGCCGCGAACCTGGTGAACAATTGGACCCAAGCGAACTTCACATCCTCGACGACCACCCTCTCGCTTTCAACCACACCGGCCACCAGCCCCCTCACGCTGAAGCACGGCCAGCCGCTCAACGTCAACATCACGGTCGCCCCCACAGCACCCCTCGTCGGCCCCGCCGCACCGACGGGCGATGTCTCACTGCTTGCGCAAACCAGCAACAGCCAGGGAAACAGCCCCACCACCGCCGCGGGCATGTTTCCGCTGAGTAGCGGCAGCGCCTCCGGGACTTCCAATCTGCTTCCCGCGGGAACCTATGATGTGACCGCGCATTACGCGGGCGATGGGACGTTCGGGGCCAGCGACTCCTCTCCCTTGCAGGTCACGGTAAGCAAGGAAAACAGCCAGCCGCAATTGGGATTGGTGACCTTCGATCTCGACACGGGGCGGATTACGAGCTCGAATGCGACCAGCGCGACTTATGGGTCTCCATATTTCCTGCGTGCGAATATCTTGAACGGCTCCAGCAATCCTTGCGCGCCCAATGGAATTGCGCAATTCAGTTGTCCAACCGGGACTGTCACCCTGACGGCGAACCGCGCGCCGCTTGACCAAGGAGCCTACCCCTTGAACAGCCAAGGGTACGCGGAAGACCAGACCATTCAACTCCCCGTCGGGTCCTACACCGTGGCCGCAAGATATTCGGGCGATAGCAGCTACAACCCAAGCAATCAGACCGTTGCGCTAACGATCACCCAGGCCGCGACAACTACCGTACCTCAAGTCCCCAGTTCGATTGTGGCGGGGCAAACCTATACGCTCACGGTGTACGTGAATACCCAGAGCTTGGGTGTGGCGCCCACGGGGAGTGTTACGGTCTTCGGCGGCGCGACGGCATTGGCGAGCGCCGTACCGTGTACAGGCACGCCCGGCAGTAGCGTGAGCTTTGCCTACTGCGTCGCGCTCCCCACCCTCTCTCTCTCCAGCAC
>Ga0209777_10002060_pt1 | contig 27272 bp, 25 predicted proteins | sample FrelakmetHBP12HB_FD_187147 | JGI IMG/M metagenome (GOLD analysis project Ga0209777, IMG submission 187147) | Freshwater lake sediment microbial communities from the University of Notre Dame, USA, for methane emissions studies -HBP12 HB (SPAdes)... | ecosystem: Environmental > Aquatic >...
CTGATACGACTTCTCTGGACTCTGTTTACCACGATCGCGTGGCTTTTCCCACCGATCACCACCATCCAGCCCAAATACCCTCAAAACACTCCCGCCTCAGCATGAAACCAGGTTTTTCAACAGTCCCTTTCGCGGGAATGACAATTCTTGAAGATTCCTCACACCTGTAAGGTTTTTTCTGTGACACCACACTAGAGTGAAGCGACAGGTGGGCTTTCTTCTGTTTGCTCACGGAGAAGAGAGACAGCATTCATTGAACCCACCCGTCGCTCCGCTTTGGGTGGGCTACCGGACTTCGTTTCGCGGCGTGAATTTGCGGGCATACTTCGTGTCGTCGATCTTCTTGATGAGGCTATCAATCCAACCAAAACAGAGCGCTTCGTCGAGAGCACTCCCGTAATCAAGCGATTGTTCTCCGACCCCCTTCTTATAGAAGACCAGCCAGATTTCGTCCGTGTGGCGATGATTCTGCTTGAGCCACTTTCGCCAGTCTTCGATGGTTTTGCAGAGAAGTTGGTTCATGCGAGATGACATTTTGTGTTCATCGAGTACTGTGGGCGGCAGATGTCCACATCTGCCCCTCTTCTATTATTCCATCCAACGGAAATTCTTGTCCACTCGAAGCGGGCCCTTCCTATCCTTCAGCCAATCCGACGCGCTCGAATTGGGCCATTCGCAAGGATCGGACACCAATCCAGCCTTGACCGGGTTGTTGTGAATGTAGTTCAGCTTGGTTCGGAACTGCTCTTCCGAGACAATGATCAGGTCGTCGAATCTCGGTTTCCATAGGTTGAACGTACCGTCATGCCATAACCCGCCAATGATGACTGAATTGACCGATTGTTTGACTGCCTTCGAACTGAGGATCTTGAAGCTCTGCATAAATTTCGACAATTGCCCGATCTGAGAAAAGCCCAGCAGGAAGTGCATATGAGATGGCATCAAGACATAGCCGACGACAGCGACAGAGAAATAATCGGTGGCTTTCGACAACTCGTCAATGGCAATCTCGGCTGCCGTATGATTGCCAAAAACTGGTATCCAGTCAGTTACAGTAGCCGTAACAAAGACTAGTGCCTTCCCTTCAATCGGCAATCTCTTGCGTATGACCATTCTATATGCTAACAGATTTCGCGTTTAAGATCAAGAGTGGGGCAGATGTAGAGAGGCTGTCCCATAAGTACTCGAAAGTGACCGGCAGATGTCCACATCTGCCGGTCTTCTTGGATTTTCGGGCACATGTTGACATGTGCCGCGCACGAGCGATTGTTCTCCGGCCCCCTTCTTATAGAAGACCAGCCAGACCTCATCAACCTTGCGATGATTCTGCTTGAGCCACTTGCGCCATTCTTCGATGGTTTTGCAGAGGAGTTGGTTCATTGTTGTGAATTCTCGTCCATGAGACCATAGACTGTAATAGGCACGACGGCGGGGTACCGCTGACAATCAGCCGCCGCCGGTTAAGACCTGTCGGAACGGGAAATCCGCCACCCACATGATAGATGCGATGGCGAACTACGTTGAGTTGAGGAGAGGATGCGGTCTAAACATTGGCCAGCACGAACTCTGAGGATCTGTAGAGATCGTAGGCGTCAACCCTAGATCTCGCATACTCAGGGCACATCGGAATAGCTAAAGTCCAGACTGCTATCACCCACTTCACTATCGGCGAGAATGTCCTTTCCACCTTGACCAGCGTTCGAATCGACACGCTGTTTTCGATAACAATGTCCCGAACTGCCATATAGAAATGTTCAACGACTGTGGTTGTCTCTTTGCCCCTGTCCTTAAGACCTTTCTTCAATTTCTTAACGAACTCTTCCGTCTTGGTATCCTTGGATTGCTTCGAAATCGAAGACACAAACGATGAAAAAGTAAGCTTCGCTTGGTGCCTAACAACTGAGTTGATGAGTGAATAATAGGTTTGGAAAATCTCGTCGTCTTCTTTGAGCATTCCGGATGCCACCAAGCCGACAAGCTCATCCCTAACGCCGTAAAGGCGGAATCTGTTTTGAGTATTCCTAAATCTAATATAGTTCAGTCTCCACGTCACCAAACTGTAAATCAGCACCGTGGTAAAGACTGCCAAAACACTGCAGAAAAGGCTCACTGGCATATTACTTCTCCCCTCGCTGAGACACGTGAAGCGGTCAACCTTTCTTACTAGATTGTCGGTTCTTTAACACCATATCTTCAAGATTATTTCGCTCCTTGACCACTCTCTCGATTTCCTTCTCGAGAGATCTTATGTGGCGGTCCTTAGCCTTCTCAGCCTTGCGCAAAAAATAGTACGCCGCCGCCCCGAAGAAGACGACAAGAGGACCTTGATCTTTTATCATCTCCCAGGACCAAGCTTCCACGCAAACTACCTCTAAATACGCAATTTGAAGATGAGAGTTCCCTTCACTTGATTCATATTAATGTCAACAAGAATAGAGTCAACAAAAATCGCAGAAATTAAACGGCTGTATGCGTCCAGTCTATCAACAAAATCGTCGGGCCACAACGAGGCGGGACCTACAGACGCTCTTTACCACTTCCTCTTCGCCACCTTCTTCACGGCCGGGCGCTTGGCAGCGACCATTATCAACAAATTCAGAGGTCAAGGTTCCACAGACTCCTTTGAAATAGCTTCTATTTCGAGAAGCAACTTCGGCAGCTTTGACTCGATAATTCCCCAAACAACATCATCCTCCACCCTGTCGTAGCCATGCACCAGCACGTGGCGAAAATTGATGATGTTGCGACAATCCGTGATTCGGGCGGCAACCGCCGCAAACTTCCGCGACAGTTGTTGAAGCGCTTCACCGATTATCTGAAACTGGCGCTCAATCGCCGAACGCAGGAGCGCATCAGACCGATAGTCCTCAAGCGTCTTGCCCTCACTAAACTGCTCGATCAGCTTGCACGCTTCGCTGATGTCGAAGAGATACTTGTTGACTTCAGTTTGCATAGACGTCCCTGCGAGTATCCTTGATTCCCTCGAGAAAATAGGGGTTGCGAATGGCTCCCAGTTCCACCAGGTCGACGGGTCGCTCGAACAAATCCTGGAGGGAGGCGAGCAGACCGAAGTATCGCTCAGCATGCTGCGCGGGCGTGGTTGCTTCGAAAACGACCAAGAAGTCGAGATCACTCTTGCCATCCACAAAGTGGCTGCCGGAGGCGGAGCCGAAGAGCTCCAACCGCTTGACGAAATAGCGTCGACAGAGCTGTATCAGATCCTCTCGCTTGTGACGGACAAGATCAATCATCGGTCAAACGATCTCTCTATCATCGGTAACTTAGCATGTCAAAACCCTGCGGTTTCGACAACTCCGCGCTCTTTTGGGGGCACATGTCCCGCTCGTGTAAATGGCGACCGGACCGGTTGCCCCTGCGAATAATCTACTTCCTCTTCGCCACTTTCTTCGCCGCCGGGCGCTTCGCGGCAACACGCACTTTCGCCTTGCCGACCTGCTTCTTGCCGTACATGGCGATGAATTGCTCCGTCGCTTCGCGGGCAGCGTCGTCATAGTACTGAACCGGCGGCGACTTCATGAAGTAGGAGGACGGGGCTTCGAGCGCGCCTTTGATTCTGTTGTCGAGTCCGAGCTTGGCGCAACGGACGGCGTCGATCACCACGCCGGCGGAATTCGGGGAGTCCCAGACCTCCATCTTCAATTCGATATTCAGCGGCACATCACCAAACGTGCGCCCTTCCATGCGGATATACGCCCATTTGCGGTCGGTGAGCCACTCGACATAGTCGGACGGGCCGATATGCACATTGCCGGGGCCAAGATCATAGTCAAGCTGCGAGGTCACGGCGTTGGTCTTGGAAATCTTTTTCGATTCCAGACGGCTCCGCTCCAGCATGTTGAGGAAATCGGTATTGCCGCCGACATTGAGCTGGCTGGTGCGCTCCAAACGCACGCCCCGTTCGCGGAACAGGCGGGTCAGCACGCGATGCGTAATCGTGGCGCCGACCTGCGATTTGATATCGTCACCGATCACCGGCAGACCTTTTTTCTCAAAACGGCTGCGCCAGAATTTCTCGCGGGCGATAAAGACCGGGATACAGTTCACAAACCCGCAACCTGCCTCCAGAACCTGCTCGACATACCACTTGGTGGCTTCTTCTGAGCCGACCGGCAGATAGTTGACGACCACTTCGGTGCCGGTGTCTTTCAGATACTTAGCAACGTCGATGGCATCGCCGGGGGCTTTCTGGATGATCTGCGAAAGATAGTAACCCAGACCGTCATGAGTCATGCCACGCATAACCTTGATCCCCTTGAGCGGCACGGAACTGAACTTGAAAGTGTTGTTGGGTCTGGTGAAGACGGCTTCGGAAAGGTCTTTGCCAACCTTGTTCTTGTCGATATCGATGGCGGCGGAGAACTCAATATCGGAGATATGGTAGCCGCCCAGATTCACATGCATCAAACCGGGTACAAAATCGGTGTCCTTGGCATTCTTGTAGTATTCCACTCCTTGGACAAACGATGAGGCGCAATTCCCCACGCCGATAATACCGACACGTATCTTACCCATTCTTTTACTCCTCGTTAGTTATTGGAATGCACTTTCTGCAAGTGTCGTTTTATCAATTCATCTTTCCGGCGTTCCGCCTCCGGCAGCGTCAGCGGAAAATCGGGACCGCAGTTTTCGATCATCACCGAAGCCACACAGCCGGCAAGACAACCGGCGTCAAAATAGTCATATCCGTGTGAGAGTGCGTAGATAATTCCTGCAGCGTAAGTATCGCCGGCGCCTGTGGAGTCCTTGGCCAGTGTCTCGTAAGCGGGGATGACATAGAAGTTCGAACCATTGTAAATCACCGAACCGGCTTCCGCCAGCGTGATAATAACCAGCTTGGCGCCCCACGACTTGATAATCTTGGCCGGAGTTTCGTAATCGACGCGGGGATCAATACCGGTCAGTACCTGGCACTCCATCTCGTTCGGTTTGAACACGTCCGACAACGCCGCGATTGCTTCAATTTCCGGCGTTTTCTCGTGCAGGATACGTCCGTTCTCCGTGCGACGCAAAAACCCCTGCGGGTCGACGAGAATTTTCGCCTTTGATTGCGATTTCACCATCTCAACGTAGCGCAGGTCGATCTCTTGCAGGATCGGGCCAAAAAGAATCCACTCGGAGTCGGCATATTTCTCGGGGAAAAAACCGATTGGCCCGGCATCGCCGAGAACGTCAAGTGTCCGATTGCCGTGGTCGTCAAAGTATATCAGCTTGAAGCCGCCTGATTCCTTTGATTCCTCGACAGCGTACTTGATTCCGAATCGCTCCATCTCCGACCTAAACAGAGTCTCATAGTTCTTTCCTACCCTGCCGATCAGCGCCGTCTCCATACCGAGCTTGGAGAGCGCGAGACAAGCATTCGTCGAGCAACCCGATAAAACGCGCCCCCCGGTCTTGAGATAGGGTGTTTCGATCAGGTCAAAGACGGGATTACCGATACCGGTAATCATTTTTTGTCCTTCCGTTCGTTAAGAATCCGCCGAGCGTAGAACAAACGCTGGATGCTGGTTAAATAGGACACACCCCCGACGATAATCAACGCGTAGGTGAAGAGGTTATGATTCGGGAAGAAAAACTCCGCCAGAGCGCCGGCCATTATGATGATGAACTTTTCCAGACGTCCCACAGCTCCGACGGCGACGCTTTCGATCTTGCCGATTGATTCGGCGGCCTCCCGCGTATAGCTGGCGATAATCATGCCGAATAGCGCAAACAACGCCCAGACGGGGTGTACGAATCCCGACAGGGCAATGCCCATCAGAATGACCGCCTCGGCATAGCGATCGGAGACATGGTCAAGAATTCCGCCGAACGTCGTACCCATGTTGCCGGCACGTGCGGTAGCGCCGTCAAGCATGTCGGTGAAGATGGCGAGCAGCATCGTCACAGAACCCCAGATCAACTGCTTCTGCCAAAAGAGCACGCCCCCGAGAACGGCAATCAGAAACGAGATCAGGGTCAGGATATTGGGAGTCAGCCCGAGCCGCAGGCAGAATTTGCCATAAGGTATAGAGACACTCTCGTAAGAAATGCGTCGCCTTTGTTGCAGTTGCTGTGTCATTTAGTTAGGGCCCGGTCTTCAAGCGCTTTACGTGTGGTCACCCGTTCCCATGTTGGTGCGTGAGAAAATCGCCGATCAACACTGAGAAATCCAGTCGCCAAAGCTTAGAGTATACCCACATCCGGAAGTGGCGTCAAGCGAAATTGAGTTGTCCCTTAAGTCCGTCTGGTTCAACGGATCACCAAGACCGATGGCCCGGTCACTGTCACAGATCAATTCCCTTCTACGACAACGAATGGCGCCCAATAGAATGGATGTCGAAGTCGAAGGCGAGGCGAACCGATCATTGACAACTTCGCTTGTCGAAGAGCCGATGCATATCCGGATTGGAAGTTTCGATAGAACTCCTTCATGAAGATCGCAGAAGCAAAATCTTCGACATCCCAAAGCGAAATGACCACATTGTGACATCCCGCCGACATAAATCCGCGCACGAATCCCTCGATGCCTTCACCAAGCTGGAAGCGTCCTCCCCCCGATTCGCAGGATGATAGCACAACTAGATCAGCCGATAGCGATAGCTGCATGACATCCCGCAACGAAAGGTAATCGCTGGAATCAGCCGTCGTATCCGGCGAAAGCCAGATTCGCGACCGCGACGGATCATCACGATCAACTGTGCTGTGCGTGGCAAAGTGAATGAAGTTGTACTGCGAAATTTCGGGTGACATCAGAACCGAACGAGCGGCGTTCTTTCCCGCCAATATCCTGCAACGATCGGTAGGAAACAGTTCGGAAATCCATTGCGCTTCTTTCAGTGAATAGGGCAGAGGCAGCAAGTTGTCACTTGGCATTGGAGCGGCAATTATCAGCAATCGTGGTTGCGCCGGCGTCGGAGTCTTTGAGGCCGAAGTCAGCAGTTGCAGCGCTGGAATGTAAGCAACTTGACTGCGCTCGATTACGTATTTACCGTCACAAACCAACGCTTCAAATGGCAACAAGGATAGGGCGCCATCAGCCGAAATGTACAACCGATCATAGCGCGACAATCTGTCAAAAAAGGGTCCGAAGACGGCTTTTGCCAGAGTCTCGGCCGTATTTCTTAGGCTGTCGATCAGTGATTCCTCCCGGGCAGACCTCTGCAGGAGGGCGGCGTAGTTCGCGAACTGCTCGGTCAACAACGATCGTGATGGCAATTTGTTGAGGAACACACCCTCTCTGGTTATGGCAATCAGGAACGATTGATCCGGCGCCAGCAGGTAGTCCAGCACCACGGTATGACTGTCCGACAAACGTGTTTGCAGTTCCGATACTGACGGTGGTTGCGGTTGGAGCCAGCGACTTACGCGGGAATCGGCGAGACTCTGACGCAGCCGTACATCAGCTAACGCCGCGTCAAGTTCGGCGATATGATTCTGCAATGCATCTCGTTTCGTCCGCGGTAGACTGTCATTGAACTCGTTTTCTGTTCGTTCAATCTGAGCCAACACCGTTCTCTCTTGTTTTCGCAGGCTCGCCGGAATGCGCGACATTGCGTCACCGTGCAAACGATCGAGCGCTTCCAGAAGCGAACGCGATTTGGCCAACTCAGCATAACGAACCAGAGAATCAAGCAACGTGCTTTTCCGCGATTGCTCATACTTCGCTGCAAGCATGGCAACTAACTTCTCATACAGATAGCGGTTGCTCCCCTTCTGAAAGGAGCGTAATTCCAGATCGGGGATGTTTCGCCGCGACTGCTCAAGTCTGCCCACAACTCGTGCAAGATAGCTGTATGCCGAGTCAAGCTCCCCACGATCGTGCCAAAGCATGCCCGCCTCTATCTCACATCGCTGGAGATCGGCATACGAGCGCCGTGATTGCAGAAGTTGTCTTGCCGACGCAAGGTATTCGTCCGCCCCCACAAAGTCGCGGTTAAGTCGCGCATAGTCAGTGCGGATGATCTGCACATCAAATACCCGCTGCGCGTCCGACTGACGTCGGTAGATCGTCATCGCTGAATCCAGTTTTGCCATCGCGCCTGAATAATCGCGGCGCTGCTGATCGAGTTGCGCCTGCGCTATCAGCGAGTTAGCCAACAGTCGCGGATTGGCATAGGCACGGGCGATATCGGCTGCTTGGCGGAAGTACTCCGAGGCCGTCGGCACGTCGTTGGCGGTTGCATAAATTTCGCCGAGACTGCTCAGCGTTTCCACCATTTCGTTTGGCATGGCGAGTTGCCTTCTGATGTCAAGCGACCGCTGAAAATACTTCACCGCCGTCGTTGCATCACCGAGTTGCTGATAGACCGTACCGATGTTGTGCAACACACTTGCCAGCGCCCCCTGATTCCCGGCGCTCTGTGAGCGGTCCAACGCTTGAACATAGCACTTGAGCGCACCCTCATAATTATCGTGCGAGGAGTACAATATCGCCAGATTCGTCAGCAGCGATACGGCCAGACGGCTGTTATCTCTGGCCGCAGGCATGTTCAGAGCGGAATCGTAGTAGGCGATAGCACTATCAGTCTCGCCATTGTCCTCGGCAAACATGCCTTCCGCTTGCAGCAAACGCGCCCGTAGCAATTGATCATCCAAGGCGGTTGTCAGCGCTCGCGCTTCCTCCAGCCAGCTTTCAACTTCATCCGGGGGCCGATCATGCCGGAAGGCGGAGATCATATTCAAGAGCGATTGGCAGATTTGCGCCGTGTCACTGATTTGGCGGCGGATGCGCAGCGCTTCCGCGGCAAAGCGGTAGGATTCCGGCAACTGGTCGAGAAAGAGATAGACGGCGCTGATATTGCTGAGGCAGTCGGCGAGCCCTCTGTCATCCTGAAGCGTAGTTCTGATTACTCGGGCGGAATCGAAGTAGGCGCCGGCTTTCAGTGAGTAGCCTGACCTCTGATAGGCGCCGCCAATCAGATTGAGACTGCGGGCAACCCCATCGAGATCACCGATGGTCCGCGCAATCGCCAGCGACAAAGAGAGCGTTTGCAATGCTCGCTTGTCGCTCGCCGGCTGCGACAAAGCGCTACCGGCGTATTGTTGCGCCCTCACGGCTGCGGCCGAGTCACCCAGACCCAGAAACTGGTCGGCGACCGACTCAAACAAACCCGTCAGTGAATCACTTGCGCCTGCCCCCAAATTCATGATTGCCTCGCTGAAACGTCGTTTGGCTTGCAGCCGTCGTTCACGCGATTGCTGTCGCCACATCTTATATTTGGCCATTTGCTGCAGACAGAATCTGTCGCCGAAGTTGCGATCTATAGCAGAAGCTGCCAGACTGACAACTCGGAGTGCTCGCTCGTCGCCGGTATCGAAGTATCGCTCAAGCGTCTCCCGCACGAGTTTGTAAGCCGAGAATCTCTCGACGACGACCAGCGAATCGAGTCGGGCCGTGTCGCCCAGCGCGCATAGGGAATCTGCGCGCTGCTCAAACTGCTGGGCAGCTCCCCAAGACATATTGGCTGACAATGCGAACGCTGTCACCGATAACACATACAGCGAGACACGGAAGATGCGGGTGGTAGACTCTCGGATCACAGCGAGAATCTATGGATGTTGTCTCAGTGATTCAAGAACAATGCGGACAAATAAGAAGGGGCACGGTTTTCCGTGCCCCTGCGTTTGATGCTCTCTATATTTGGGCGAGAGTTTTGCGTTCGTCGCCCGAGAGTATTTTCGACAGATCGAGATAGATTAGCAGACGATCCTCCAGCTTGGCGACGCCACGGATGTAATCTGAATCAATCGAAGTCACCACTTCCGGCGTCGGTTCGATTGTCGAAGCAGGGATTCGCAATACTTCACTCACACTGTCAACGACCATTCCCATGATCTGACCGCCAATGTCGACCACTACAATCCGCGTGTTCTTGTCCTGCTCGGCCAGTTCCATATTGAAGCGCTTGCGGATGTCGATGATCGGTATCACTTTCCCGCGCAGGTTAATAATCCCCTCCACAAAGTCCGGCGCCCTCGGTACTCGCGTGATATCAACCATCCGGTTGATCTCCTGAACCTTCAGGATATCGATGCCAAACTCCTCCGTGCCGATGTTGAAGCTCACCAACTGTAAAATCTCCTCCGATTGCTTCGCCGCCGACCCGGTTATTTTGTTCTTGTCTTCCATTTCGGCTCCTTCCGCCTTAGGCGTTCACCTTGAAGCGACTTACCATCTTCTGCATCCCCTCCGCCTGACGGTTAAGCTCTTCCGCCGCCGACGACGACTGCTCCACACCCGTCGCGTTCTCTTTCGTCACCCGGGCGATCCCCTCAACGCTGCGCGCAATCTGCTCGGATGCCGCCGACTGCTGCTCCGCCGCCGTCGCAATCTGTTGGATCATGTCCATCACCTTCTGCGAGTACGTGGCGATCGCGGTCAGGCTCTCGCCCGCCTTGTCTGCCAACTCGCGACCTTGCTGGACTTCGTTGATCCCTTGCTCCATTGAGGTCACCGCGCCCTTGGTGTCGTTCTGGATACCTTTGATCATGTCGGTGATTTCTTTGGTCGCTTTTGTTGTGCGCTCCGCCAACTTGCGAACTTCATCCGCCACCACCGCAAAACCGCGTCCCTGTTCGCCGGCGCGCGCCGCTTCAATCGCCGCGTTCAGCGCCAGCAGGTTGGTCTGGTCGGCGATGTCATCGATCACGCCGATGATCTCGCCGATCTGGTCGGATGACTTGGACAACTCTTGGATCGTCTTGGCTGATTCCTGCACCACCTGGGCAATGCGGTTCATGCCTTCAATCGTCTGACTGACCTGCTGATTGCCCGCGCGGGCGGCATTGGCCGCTTCCTTGGCTTGGCCGGCCGCTTCGCCGGCATTCTTGGAGGACTCGACGATCGTTGCCGTCATCTCTTCCACTGCGCTCGATACCTGAGAGGTCTGACCGGTCTGCTCCTGTGAGCCGCGCGCCATTTGCTCCGAGGTAGATGCGATCTCGGTCGCGGCGCTGACCAACTGCGTCGAGTTGTCGGTCAATTGGCGGATGACACCGCTCAAGTTTTCCACCATCTTACGAACAGAAGCGTACACCTTGTCCTTGGTTACCAGCATTTCATCAATCAATCTGATCAACTGCCCGATCTCGTCCTTGGAATCGACCTTCAGTCGCTCGCTGGCGGTACTGCTTATCTTGACAGTAAGATCGTTACCGGCAATTGTCTCTATCACTCTTTCCAGATCGTTAAACTGCCGATTCATGACCTCGGTCGCTGCCAGCGCCTGATTGACCGGACGGGTGATGGTGCGTGAGATGAGCAATGCAATCAATACCGCGATGACAATCGCTATGACGGCTATCGACAACAGCAAGATTGTGCCGGATGCAACCTTATTCGCTGCCGAGGACTCGGTGGACGAGTTGAATTGGTTGGCCAATTGCACAACTTTGTCGATAGAACTCCGGTGTTCTTCATATAGCGACGTCAGACGACCATCGACCAACGCGTTGGCTGCCTGCAAATCGCCACGCCGCACCGCAGGGAGGAGATCGCTTTCGAACAGATTGTAGAACTCCTTGGCCGGTCGGTACGAAGCCTCAATCATCGTTTGTTTCATTTCCCCTTGCGGAAGGTGACTGACCCAATATTCGTGTCGAGTATCGAAATCGGCTTTAAGCTGTTTCAGCCGATCCGCCAGTTCCTCAATCTTTTTCACTTCCTTTGTCTCCGCGACTTGGTGAGCCACTAAGTATGATTCGAGGATATATTCGGGAGGCGGCAAAATATCCGCGATCAGGTCCTTGCCCGATACGATTGTCAAATAGAGAGGCCCGTTCACCTGAAGCTCTTTAGTAAGCGTAAGTGAGATTACGCTAAAGACCGCGAAACTCAACACGAATACACTCAAGAGCAAGACCAATTTCCCTTTCACGCTCAAATTCTGTAGAATCGTCATAACAAACACTCCTTGTTGTCGGTTGATTTGCGCTGTTCTTCGCGGACATAATCGCCGACCCCGACTCTGCGAATATGCCCTCTCTTTCTGCCGGATCGCTCACAGGGGCACGGAAGCCCCGTGCCCCGGTGCTTAATGCTCTATGCTCTCTAGATCTGGGCGAGAGTCTTACATTCTTCGCCCGAGAGTATCTTCGACAGATCGAGATAGATCAGCAGTCGATCCTCCAGCTTGGCGACGCCGCGGATATAGTCCGAGTCAATCGAGGTAACCACTTCCGGTGTCGGTTCGAGGGTTGACGCCGGGATCCGGAGGACTTCGCTTACACTATCCACCACCATACCCATAACCTGACCGCCAATGTCGACCACCACGATCCGCGTGTTTTTGTCCTGCTGTGCCAGTTCCATATTGAAGCGTTTGCGGATATCGATGATTGGAATCACCTTGCCCCGCAAGTTAATGATCCCTTCCACGAAGTCCGGCGCCCTCGGTACCCGTGTGATATCAACCATCCGGTTGATCTCCTGGACTTTCAGGATATCTATGCCGAACTCTTCCGTGCCGATGTTGAAGCTCACCAGTTGCAGAATCTCTTCCGATTGCTTCGCCGCCGACCCGGTTATTTTGTTCTTGTCTTCCATTTCGGCTCCTTCCGCCTTAGGCGTTCACCTTGAAGCGACTTACCATCTTCTGCAACCCTTCTGCCTGACGGTTCAACTGTTCAGCCGCTGCCGCCGACTGCTCCACACCCGTCGCGTTCGCTTTCGTCACCCGCGCGATCCCCTCAACACTGCGCGCAATCTGCTCGGATGCCGCCGACTGTTCCTCCGCCGCCGTTGCAATCTGCTGGATCATGTCCATTACCTTCTGCGAATAGGTGGCAATCGACGTCAAGCTCTCGCCCGCCTTATCCGCCAACTCGCGTCCTTGTTGAACTTCGTTGATCCCTTGCTCCATCGAGGTTACGGCGCCCTTGGTATCATTTTGGATACCCTTGATCATGCCGGTGATCTCTTTGGTCGCCTTGGTCGTCCGCTCTGCCAACTTGCGGACTTCATCCGCCACCACCGCAAAACCACGTCCCTGTTCGCCGGCGCGCGCCGCTTCAATAGCCGCGTTTAGCGCCAGCAGGTTGGTCTGGTCGGCAATGTCATCGATCACGCCGATGATCTCGCCGATCTGGTCGGATGACTTGGAAAGCTCCTGGATCGTCTTGGCTGATTCCTGCACCACCTGGGCAATGCGGTTCATGCCTTCAATCGTCTGACTGACCTGCTGATTGCCCGCTCGGGCGGCATTGGCCGCTTCCTTGGCTTGGCCGGCCGCTTCGCCGGCATTCTTGGAGGACTCGACGATCGTTGCCGTCATCTCTTCCACTGCGCTGGAAACTTGTGCCGTCTGGCCGGTTTGCTCCTGTGAGCCGCGCGCCATTTGCTCCGAGGTGGATGAGATCTCGGTGGCCGCGCTGACCAACTGCGTCGAGTTGTCGGTTAATTGGCGAACCATCGTAGTCAGGTTGGTTGTCATCGTCTTGAAGGCGTTGCCCAGAACATCTTTGTCACCCTTGGGGGTAACCTGTATCGTCAGATCATTCGCCGCGATCCGCTCCGCCGCGCCGGCCAGCGTCTTCATGTAGTCAATCAACCTCCTGTATGACTCGGCTAAGAGGCCAACTTCATCATTGGAGTGAATATCGATGCCGCGCTGGATGTCACCTGTGGCGGCGGCGTCAATTACCTTCGTGATCGAGTTGATCTGATGAGAAATGGCATGCGAAGTAGCGATGGCAAAGAATGCGCCGACAACGAAAGCCCCCACCGTAAACATCAGGACATAGTCTGTCAGACCATTGTAACCCACATAACCGCCAAGCAATGTCAGCATCAGTACTGACCCAAAGCCGATGTAGAGTTTCTGTGCGATTTTCACGTCCTTCCAACTCATTCTTCCTCCTCCTAGCCCTTATCCTATTCCATCTAATGCCGTGATTAGAATGCCACCTGCAGAAGTGCTAGCCATTCATTGTTGTCGGTTGCCTTGGTCTCTTCGCCATTGATCTGGTAGTTGATCTGCAGCTTAGTAAATTTCTTGTCTATGTAGAGGTTCGTGCCGAGCGTGACGCGATCAGTGCGATCTCCCGTCTTATTCATATTCGGATCAAGCAACTCGTACCGCGCCAGCATCTGCAACTCCGGCACGAACTTGAGACCCGTCGTGAATGAGTGTGCACCCCAAACATGCCAGCCCTGCTTCTCGACCGATCCGGTCTGGTTGTGAATGTACTCTCCCTCGATGATCTCGTTCTTCCAACTCCAGTTCAACGAGCCACCCCAAACATCCAGATTCTGCTTGGTTGAATCCGGGTCATTAGTCTTGCCCGCGATCAGGTTGGGTGCAATTGTGAACATCTTCGCCAGCTTAATCTCGGCGCGACCAATGAAGTTCTTGTCGCTATTGACGTCCGAGGTGTTATACGGAGCACCGTTGAACAGCCCGCCCGTCACCTTTACGGCATTGCCATTCTTCCATTGATAATTGAGTGAGACATCCGCGCCTACGTCGCGCACGGTTCCAAGCGACTGCCCTTTGAAGTTGTTGACGAAAAACATCCCCGAAGCCGGCTTCAGAAAATCAGTCCCGAACGGAGGTTTATACTGACCGAAGTCAATCGTCCAGTACTTGTTTGGCATAATCGAGGCATACGCGTCCAGCAATGTCGGCGTTTTGGCGAAGTTGCCCCAGAAGGTTACTTTCGCCCACTGATTAAGTGAGCCGGAGACGCCCACCAGAGCGTAGCGAGTGTCAAAACTCGACGTCTTCGGTTCCCCTTCCTTAGTGTAGTATTGCTGATGGAAAACGCCGGCAAAGGCGATCTTGCCGTGACTGCTCGAAACCAGATTTTGCGGACGACTCTTTTCCACTTCTTTCGCTTCCGTTACCACTCCCTGCAATTGCGCAACCACATCTTCGAGATTCGAGGCCAGTTCATAGACTCCCGAGACGTCGTTGACCGGCCGCGGCGTCGCAGCGGCGGCGCCTTCCGCGTCGGCAAGCTGCTGAGTCGCCGGCTGTTTTGACTTCTGCTTGTCAACGATCACGCGCAAGGTGGAATCAAGCTTTGCTATGGCTTTCGAGAGTTTGTCATAGCTCTGACCGTTCGTCACCGCGGGCACCAGCAATAATAGGCATCCAACGATTACGCTAACCGGAAATTTCGTCTTTTGCATGTCGGGTCCTCCCTTTCATGTTCTCGCCTTGTCGGCGATTGATGTGTAATGACTTCATTTGTCTACTCTATTCTTGGCGGCTGCTTGTCAACGAGGACGGAGAGCGCCGAGCCTTCTTCTCGTGTTCGTGACAAACTCCCGGCTTCCTTACTTGACTCGAAAACGACCTACCATTTGCTGCAAGCCTTCGGCCTGATGGTTCAACTCTTCGGCCGCCGCCGCCGATTGCTCCGCGCCGATAGTCGATTGCTTGGTTACCTGGGCGATGCCCTCGATACTGCGCGAAATCTGCTCCGCCGCCGCTGACTGCTGCTCACCGGCCGTTGCCACCTGTTGGATCATCTCTCGTACCCGCTGCGCATAACCCAGGATCGCTCCCAGACTCTCGCCCGCCTGCGATGCCATCACCCGCCCATTCTCCACCTGCTTGGTCCCTTGCTCCATCGACGTCACTGCACCCTTTGTCTCGCTCTGAATCGATCGGATCATGCCGGTGATCTCTTTCGTCGCCTTCGTCGTCCGTTCCGCTAACTTGCGTACTTCATCCGCCACTACCGCGAATCCCCTTCCCTGTTCACCGGCTCTGGCGGCTTCGATTGCCGCATTCAAAGCCAACAGATTCGTCTGATCAGCGATATCATCAATCACACCGATGATCTCGCCGATCTGATCCGACGACTTCGACAACTGCCCGATCGTCTTTGCCGCCTCGTGTACCACCTGCGCGATATTGTTCATTCCTTCTATCGTCTGTGCCACCACCTGACGGCCTTGCGTCGCCGCTTCCGCCGCTTCTTTGGCCTGACCGGCCGCTTCGGAGGCATTGCGCGAGGATTCCACGATCGTCGCCGTCATCTCCTCCACCGCCGTCGATACCTGCGCCGTCTGTGATGATTGCTGTTGAGCCCCTTTCGCCATCTCTTCCGACGATGACGCTATCTCTGTTGCCGCTGTTACCACCCGACTCGAGTTGTCATTCAACTCTCGCATGACCTCCGTTAGGTTAACTACCATCGTTCTGAAGGAATGCCCCAACACATCCTTTTCTGATTTCGGGTCGATCGTGACTGTCAAGTCGTTGTCCGCTATCCGTTTGGCGGCATCAGCAACGTAGCTGAGGTATTCAATCATTTCCCGGAAGGCGCCCGCGAGAATGCCGATTTCGTCACCGGTCCTGACATCGACCTGCTTCGAGACATCCCCCACCGCCACGGCTTCGGCTACTCCTACCAACTGCGCGACCGGGCGCGTGATTGAACGCGACATGAAGAAAGCGACTGCCAGCGATAGCAGCAGGAAACCTGCGCCCAGATAGACTATGGCATTTCTGACTGCCTTAGCGGGAGCGTTAAACTCGTCGAGATAGCTCCCAACGGCGACAATCCAGTCCCACTCTTTGACATAGGCATAGGCAACACCCTTTTCTCGCGGCTTTGTGTCACCCAATTCCTTGTTCTGCCAGGGATAAGTAATCCAGCCGATCTCGCCGTTGCTGAGCGCCGGCCCCTTCGCCATCATCTCTCTAATGAAGTCATATTTGCTGAGGTCTTGGCCTTCCTTAGCGGGATGGATTTTCAAAACGCCCTTCGAGTCCATGGCGTAGATGTAGCCCGTCTTTCCGATCTTGTACGACAGCAGACTCTCTCGCAAGATACCGGCGCCTTCCTTGACGGCAACTGACAGGATGCCGACGACCTGATTGCGACTGTCGCGAATCGGTTCGTAGGCGGTTGTGCACCAGGCATTGACCACCCAGGCGCGTCCCTCATAGCTTGTCTCTCTGCCGATAACGGCATCATAGACCGGTTGCGACGCCGGAGTGCTGACTGCTCGATTGCCCTTGTCGTCAACCACCGTCGTCGAGACTCTCTTCGCCTGATCCCCTTCCTTTAGAAAGATCGTGCACTGGGAGCCGGTTGCCTTGGAGACTTGATCAACGAATTCGTAGTTGTTGTTCAAGATCTGGTTGCGGCCGCTCGGATCGATAACCATCTGCCCGTCGCGAATTTCCACGCGACCATTGCTATAGCGCTCAAACTGCAGCGCAGCGTATTTGATGTCCGACTCCGCCTTTTGCTGCGCCTGAATCGCTGTGGTTTGGCAGAGGGCCTTGGACATTGACGCCAAGTTGAACAGATTATTTTTCGCCAGTTCGTTCAACATCGACTTTGACTTGATTACACTTACCAGACCGATGCCAACAACAGAGAGCAGAAGCACCGCTCCGGTCATCAGCATGATCTTCTTGGTCAGATTGAGTTTCATGATACCTTTCTCCTCGCTGTGATCATTAGGGCCGTGTATTTCGACAAGCCTCCTAAAAGCGGCCGACGGCCACCTGGAGATGCTGGAAATCCTGTGCGATCACCGTGCCTGCCAGCGCCATGAACAACAGGACAACAATGACGATGTTAGCCAAGTATCTCTTCATGCGATTCCCTCCTACTATTCCAAGATTGATATTCCACTCTGGGTTTTCGGTCGAATCCTGCCCGTCTTTATCGGCTATTATAGAGAAGGAAGTCACTGGTCAAAGAATCATCACCTGCGGAGTTCACATTGGAACGAAGCTTGATTTCCCGCCATTACTACTGTCTCATAATGAAAAATCGCGGCTATTTCGGGAGCCAAATCGCCGACACAACATGATCCTATCAGGTAGCCGTTTGGGCGCGTAATTATAGACGTAATACTGCGATGATGTCATCGCAACGTAGCGCGGGAAAGCATGAGGAGATTATGAACAGCTATTGCAAACTGCTGATGGCGTTAGCCGTTGTACTCCTAATCGCCGCCGTAGCGGAGGGAGCATTGAGGACACGGTTGGTCGAGTACAAAGACGGCGATGTTACTTGCGAAGGCTATCTGGTCTACGACGACGCCATTGCCGGTCCACGCCCCGGAGTGCTGGTCGTGCACGAATGGATGGGGCTCGGACCCTACGCCAAAATGCGTGCCGATAAGTTAGCGCAGATGGGCTATGTCGCCTTTGCGGCGGATATGTACGGCAAGGGAATTCGCCCGAAGAACACGGACGAGGCAGCCGCGCAGGCATCCATCTATCGCAAGGATCGCCAACTGATGCGTCGGCGGGCGCAGGCGGCGTTGAAGGTCCTTGCCGACAACAGACTGGTCGACCGCAAGAGGATCGCCGCAATCGGTTACTGCTTCGGCGGTGGCACGGTACTGGAATTGGCGCGCAGCGGCGCCGACCTTGCCGGTGTTGTCTCCTTTCACGGCAATCTTGATACTCCCAACCCTGTGGATGCGAAAAGCATCAAGGGTAAGGTTCTCGTGCAGCATGGCGGCGCCGATCCCTATGTCCCGGCTGAGCAATTGGCGGCCTTCGAGAAGGAGATGGCCGACGCCGGAGTCAACTGGCAAGTGATCATCTATGGCGGCGCCGTGCACAGCTTCACCAATCCCGACTCCGGTACTGATCCAACGAAGGGAGCGGATTATAACGAACAAGCCGACAAACGCTCATGGTTAGCCATGAAGGAGTTCTTTGAAGAGATCTTCAAGTAGCCGCTCTGCGACTATGGCATTTGTTGATAAGATTTGTGGATGTATTTAGATTCGCAACTCGCGTGATTCGGGACTGGCCATCTCAAGGAGGATGAATTGCAGAGTCTGAAAGGGAAGGTTGCCCTGGTGACCGGCGGTACCAAAGGAATCGGCAAGGCGGTAGCCCTACGTCTGGCCAAGGCGGGCGCGGATGTTGCAGTCAACTATTTCCGCAGTCGTGACACCGCCGAGCGGACCGTTGCCGAATTGCAGGCGCTTGGCTCGAATGCCATTGCCATTCGCTCTAATGTTGGCAAACACGAACTGCTCCACAAGATTTTCGACGAGATTCGCGCCAAATACGGCAAACTTGACATCCTGATTTCCAACGCTGCGCTCGGGATATATACCGAGGCGATGAAAATCGATGACAAGGCTTGGGACTTGTCGATGCATACCAACGCGCAGGCCTTCTTGCTCTGCGTGCAACATGCTCAGGACATGATGCCCGAAGGTTCGCGCATCGTGTCGTTGTCGTCGCTGGGATCGCAACGCTATATCGACGGTTACGCTGCGATCGGCGTCTCCAAGGCCGCCATCGAAACCTTGACCAAGTACCTTGCCTTTGAACTTGCGCCGCGTCGGATCAATGTCAATTGCGTTTCCGGTGGGTTTATCGATACCGACGCGCTCAAAGTATTCCCGTCGTATGATGAAATGTTCAAGGAAGTCGTGAAGCGCACGCCGTTCGGAAGAGTAGGTACGCCGGATGAAATTGCCGGTGTGGTATTCTTTCTCTGTACCGACGACTCCCGCTGGATTACCGGCCAAACCATTATCGTCGATGGTGGCTACTCGCTGGCATAAAACCGTCTGCGGTAACGCGCTCTCGTGTCATTATGACGTGAACGATTATCTAATCGTAATAGATTAGAGACAGACTAACTCCACGTCGTATCATCAGCAGGGGTGGCTACGAGGAATTATGCCCAAGATAATCTCCGTCGGCAAGGCACTGCCGCCTTACAAACTGACCCAGCAAGACATCAAGGATTTCGTCAGGACTCATTTCAGCAACTCTCGGCTGCCGATTGACCGACTGCTGGAGGTCTTTGAAAACGCCCAAATCAATGAGCGCTACTTCTCCGTGCCGATCGACTGGTACCGCGAGGAACACAGCTTCGTCGAGAAGAATGAGCGATACATCCTCTCCTGTGATCGGCTCGGCGTCGCTGCCACCAATGATGCGCTTTTGCCACTGGGGATTACTCCTCAAGAGATCGATTATATCATTTTTGTGTCATCTACCGGCCTGGCGACGCCGTCAATCGACGCGCGATTGATCAACCTGTTGCGGATGCGCCCCAACATTCGACGCACGCCGATCTGGGGACTCGGCTGTGCCGGAGGTGCGTCAGGACTATCTCATGCTTATCACTATCTTTTGGCACATCCACGGCAACGTGTCCTGATCGTGGCCGTCGAGCTTTGCGGCCTCACCTTTCAGCAGAATGATTTCTCCAAAAGCAATCTCGTCGCCACCGCGCTTTTTGGCGAAGGCGCCGCCGCCGTGCTGATGACCGGCAATGAAATCGAGTTGGAAGGCATCGAGGTGCTCGACACGCGCTCCACATTCTGGCCCGACTCGCTCGACGTTATGGGCTGGAACATGGTGAACACCGGCTTGCAGGTTGTGTTCAGCCAGAGCATCCCGCAGATTGTGAAATCACGTGCGCGCGCAAACTTCGAAGGGTTTCTCGGCAGTCATAACTTAACGCTCGATGACATTTCCTATTTGATCCTCCACCCGGGCGGCACCAACGTGATCGAGGCATACGAAAACGCACTTGCTCTCGGCAATGGTAAACTCGACCTCTGCTGGCAATCGCTGCGAGATTTCGGCAACATGTCGGCGGTTTCCGTGCTGTTTGTCTTGGCCGAACACCTTAAGCAATTCCCTCTGAATTCTGGCAAGTATGGTCTCATTTCCGCACTCGGTCCGGGATTCTGCGCCGAAAATCTGCTCGTGCGTTTCTAAAAGTTGAGTTGCATTCGTCTCCCATTTGTATAACATTCCGTCGCTTGTTGAGGGCGGGTACCATGCCGCCACGAGCGCAGTACTATCAAGGAGAAAATGAGCAGAAACTTCAGACTAACAAGGAGAACCGATGAAGAGATTTATCAGCATCATGGTTGTTGCGTCGCTGGTGGCGTTTACATGCGCCGCTGTTGCACTGGCCCAGACAAAGGCCGATAGCACAAAAGCCCCAACTGCCGTCAAAGCTGTTGAGCCTGCAAAGGGAACCAAGGCTGACGTCACCAAGAAGGACATGACAAAAGCAACCACACCAGCAGGGAAAGCGAAAGCAGGGAAAATGGCAAAACAGGATACGGTCACGACCGCCAGCGGTCTCAAATACATCGATATCAAAGTTGGTAACGGCGCTATACCTAAAGCCGGACAGACGGTCGAAGTTCATTACACCGGCTGGCTTACCGACGGCAAAAAGTTTGACAGTTCGAAAGACAGAAACACGCCGTTCACCTTCCCACTCGGACAAGGCCGAGTGATCAAGGGTTGGGACGAAGGTCTGTCGACGATGAAGGTTGGTGGCTCCCGCAAACTGATCATTCCGCCGGCACTTGGTTACGGTGCTTCCGGAGCAGCTGGTGGTCTCATCCCACCGAACGCCACGCTGGTGTTTGAAGTCGAATTGCTCGGCGTCAAGTAATCGCTTAGCATTATGCAGGGGCGATCGTCTGGTCGCCCCTTGCTTCTGTCTGATTAGCGGGGTGCCCCGCCGCTTGGGGAGTGTTGAAAAAGCCCGCTCTTCTTCGGGCGTCGTCAGGAATCCTTTCCTGACGACCTTGACTGGCTTGACGAACTGGCAGGAAAGGATTCCTGCCAGCGCTCTCAGGTGGCTTTTTCAACACTCCCCGTGCGGTGGGATTCGTCGTGCGGGTGTGACGTGACGGATTGTGGGAAAGAACCCAAGCTAGACCACCTCGTCCCTATCGCTTCAGTCTAATGATCGTTCCCCCCGAACCGGCGAAAAAGACTTCCTTGCCCACCAACTGGCAGTCGCTGAACGTTGTGATATAGTCCAACGTGTCGACCAGCCACATCCGACCATGGTTGGTTGTCAGTCCCAGGAAATGATCTCCCCCCAGATAGACAATATCCAGATTGGGCGACGTCACACAGGTGAGGTTGCGCATACTCAGCCTGACCTTATCCGTCCATGACCAACCTCCGTCGGATGTATTGCGTAACACACCCCGATCCCCGACCGACCAGCCATGAATGATATCAGTGAAGACCATCGCGCGAACCGTGTCTCCTCGGCCACCATTGTGCTCCCAACTCGCTCCCTTGTCGGTGCTATAAGTGATACCGTCTCCGCCGAGAATCCAGACATGACTCACCGGGGCCACACACAGACGCCGAAACCCCGCATGCTCGGTGACTTGAAAGTTCCAGGTAAGCCCCTTGTCGGCAGACTCACCGACAACACCGACGTTCTTGCCTTCGGGAGTCTTGGCTATGCCGACCATATATCCGTGTCCCTTGTCGAGGAAAACCAGGTCGCGCAAATCGTAGGTTGAATCAATAGCAATACGATTCCAACTCTTGCCACCGTCTTCGGTACGTGCCAGATAACCCGATCGACCGAAAGCAAAACCGATGTCGTCATTCAAGAAATAGAAATCACTCGGACTGCCACCATCCAGAGCGAGCTTCATGAAAGTCTTGCCACCATCCGTGGTTTGGTAGGCTTCGCCGGATGCTGTCGCGGCAAAGCCGGTCGCGCCGTCCAAAAAGAAGATGCCATTGACTGCCGCCGAAGTTGGCAGGTTCAATCTTTCACCCGCAAGCGGGTTGTCATTCTTGCCTGAACAGCCGATCAGACTTAGTAGGAGTATTGCGAGAACAGTCGTTTTCAAATATACCATGGAGCGCCTCATTGCCAAAGAGTAGTGCGCTATTGGTATCGGTTGATACCATGGCAAGTCAAGCAAAAACTGTTTGTGAAACCTGTCCCAGCGCGTCACATTCCGCGCCAACGGTGGTCGACACAGACTCCGGAGGATGATCTTGACTGACGAATTGCTGCGCCTCGAAAACATCGGCTGCCTTAACCATCGCGGCCTCCCTCTGGTGGAAAACGTCTCCTTCGTGCTACACACCGGCGGTATCCTCTGGGTAACCGGACCTGCCGGCTCCGGCAAAACGACTTTGTCGGGAGTTATAATCAAAGAACGCCGACCAGATGTCGGCAAGCTTTCCTTTCGCGGGCAACCGCTCTGGGGCAGAGGATGTATCAAAGGCAGCCAATTACGTCGTCAGATTGGCGTCATCTTCCAGGAAGATCACTTGCTCACCGAACACACCGTTTTTGAGAATGCTTCCGCCGCTCTTCGACTTGCCGGTTGCTCGCGATCAGTTCTGCGAGACCAGACCTATCAAGCCCTCGCTGAGGTCGGCCTTACCGCAAGAGCTGAGCAGGGGGTGTACCTGCTGTCGTCATCCGAAAAACGCCTGTTGTCTCTGGCGCGCGTCTTGGCAAAGATGGCGCCGCTAGTGATCGCCGACTTGAATATGTGCGAGGTCGACCAGAGCGTAATTGCGCCACGACTGGAGACTCTCGCCTCCTACGGCTGCGGTGTTCTGATCTTCAGCAAACAGCGCTCGCAAGCAACACCAAAAGCGCCGGTCACGGCAGAGTTGATGCTAAGGTAAGCGAATGAAGACCGGGTATGCTTTCAAAACAACGGGCCTCGTCGGCGTGATACTCACCTCTACGGTAGTCGCCATGCTGTTGGGTGCAGGCATACTTCTGCGGGAAAACCTGCACAGACAAGAACAGAAGTTTCGAGTCGACTTGCGACTCGAGTTGTTCCTGCGCGACGATACAGCTCCCGCTGAACTGCGCGAGCTCACTGATCAAGTTAAATCTTTGACCGGCTATGAATCGTTTGAAGATCAAGATAAGGCTGAAGCCTATGCTCGGATGCAGGGGACGCTCGGCACACAGTTGCTCCCTGCCGGCGGTTACAATCCTTTTCCCAATTCACTAATCGTGACTTTCGTTCCGAAGGCTGCGACATTTCAGAATTTTCAGAGCGCTGAGAACCGACTGAAGTTTATCCGCTGCGTTGAAGGAATTCGCTATCCCAAAGCGTCTCTGATGTCGCAGGAGAATGTCTACTCGTTCTTTGGCAAAGCTTCGACTCTGCTGCTGCTGTTGGTAGCGGCCGCCTTGTTCTTGGTCACATGGCTCGGCATACGCCGGATTGCTCTGGCGCGAAAAGAGGAATCACGGATTCTTCTCCTCCTCGGAGCGAACTGGAAGCAGATCGGACTGCCCCTGATCGGCAAAGGTCTGACGGTCGGCATTGCTGCCGCCATCGCCGGACTGCTGCTCTTGTATTTGTTCTGGCATTTGTCCTCAAGGCTTTCACTCCAGCTTTCATTTATCACCGGCAACGGTATAGCAATTGTCGCCGCTTGTTGTATCGTCGCCGGTGCGATATCCGCAATTGTGGCAGCGCGGAGTCAATTGAAGTGACTACGATCAGAACCTTCGCAGTCTTCATGCTCCTTTTCGCATCGCTATTGATAAGCATCGCCCTTGCCGAGATCGCCACACCACAGACTTCCATTACCGACATGCAAAAGAAGCTTGCGACCGTGCGTAGCGACGTCGAGCAACTTCTGGATACGCAGGCCGATATCTACGATCAACTTGACAAGGTTGAAGCTGAATTGGAATTGTCGAGTCGTTTGTTGCGCGAATTGCGCGCCCAGAGTCGTAGTATCGTCGGCGAAATCGAAGCCACCAGAGATACTATTAGCATCCTCAGGCAACAGTCGTCGACCGGCAATATCACCATCGCCGTTCACTTGCGCGCCCTCTACAAACAACCACAGCCGGATGATCGTTCCTTCCCCTTTGCGATGACCGATGGCGATGGCGCCGACAATTACGATTACCTGTTCCGACGGCTGATTAGCTCCGACAAGCAGCGGCTTGTGACCATCAATTCCGATCTGGTGAGCAACCAGCAGTTGCTCGCCAATCTGAAATCGCGACAGCAATCACTGGCTGATGTCATGGTCGCCCAGCAGGTAGAAGAAACTCGGGCGGAGGAAGCAATCAAGCAGCGTGATCGACTACTGGCTCAGGTCAAGGGGCAACAACGCCAGAAGATGCGGCAACTCGAAGAAATAGACAGATCTTCACAGACTATCGGCGACATCCTCGAGGAAATCGAAGCCCAACGTCGACAAACCGTCGACGTCATCTGGCAGCGCGAACACAACTTCGCGCTACGACTAAAAGGCCGACTCGACTGGCCGGTGCGCGGCAATGCCATAAACGGATTTGGACTGCGACAGGAGAGCGACACCCGCTTGCTGACCAAGAGCAACGGCCTTGACATTGCCGCGCACGCCGGTGGGAAAGTGGTTGCGGCGGCGACGGGGGAGGTGTTATATATCGGCTGGGCGCGCGGGCTGGAACGATTTGTGGTGGTTGACCATGGCGGCTCAATCTATTCGCTGTATGGCAACCTCGATCAGGTTTCTGTTAGCGAAGGCGATCAGGTTATTCGCGGCGAGCAGTTTGCCACGGCAATCGGTTCGCGGTTACATTTCGAGATTCGTGACGGCAAAACCGCCGTTGATCCCGCCGATTGGCTCAGACGATGACAACTGTTGAAATACAAACTCTGGTTCCACAAGCCGAACTCTACGAGCGACTCTGCCGCCTTTTCCATGAAAATCGCTTGCCGTCATCGCTGTTGTTCGCCGGCAAGAAAGGGGTCGGCAAATGGGTGGTTGCCAATCTTCTGGCCAAGACCATCACCTGCCAGAATCCTGCAGACAACTTCTGCGGTGAGTGCGCCTCCTGCCGACAGGCTGCTGCCTTCTGCCATCCCGATATTTACTACCTCTTCCCGCTCCCCAAGGACGAAGACAAGGCCGACAAGCTTTATCTTCCCTACCTGCAGCAGAAACAGGAGCGACCATTCTCCGATGCCTCCGATGACGTCACGAGCTTCATCACCATCGACAACATCCGGAAATTCCAGAGCAATCTGTCGCGCCTTCCCAGCTTGTCGAAGTTCAAAGTCGGTATCATCTACGAAGCCGAGCGGATGCTTCCGGCCACGATGGATTCCCTCCTAAAGACGTTGGAGGAACCCCCTCGCGATTCGTTCCTGATTGTCTGCACCGATCAACCTCGCTTTTTGTTGGCGACGATTCGTTCGCGCTTGCAACGGGTCAGCTTTCCGGCGTTGGAGTCAGAGTTTGTTGCGTCGTATTTGCAGCAGAATTTCGAAATTCCGGAGAAGGAAATTGGAGTGGTCGCACGCTTTGCCGCCGGGGCGTTGTACAATGCCGAACAGCTCGTGGAGAAAGCTTTTTTTGAGGCGCGCGAAACCGCGTTTGATTTGCTGACCAATGCGGTCACCATGCCGGCATCCGATCTTGTCGTCAAATGCTCCGGCAATGCCGCGCTCGAAAGTCGCGAAAAAGTGGAACGGCTCTTGATCCACTGGCAGAGCATGCTGCGCGACTTGATGGTTATCAATGCCTTGCCCTTACAGACCGGCATCGACCCATCCCAAACGCTAACCAATTTCGACTATGCCGACCGCTACTTAGAACACCGCGAGCGATTTGCATCATTGCAGCGGGTGGAACGGCAAATTGAGAAACTTGAGCAAGTGCGCTCCGAGTTGCGCCGCAATGTCAATCCCAAGATGGCAGCAATCAGTTTTCTCGTACAATTGAATCAGCCCGGTAGCCCACCCAAAGCGTAGCGTCGGGCGGGGTTTCAACCCCACCAACAGAAGCCCTTTGACTTACTCCACTGTGACATTCTTGTCACCGAAAACATCACCAAACAAAACTCCACGGCAATGACCCTCACAACCTCAAAGACCCAAGTCCTTGTGGCACTATAAGAATTGTGCGCGGCAGTCGTCCTCGCCTGCCGCGTTAGCCGCCAGACGAAGACGACTGGCGGCCACAGGGCAGGATTGTAGGTCAGGCCTACTTGGGGCCTGACGCACTGTTCCGTCGCGTAGGGGCTTGGTCTCCAAACCCTCGTGATTGATCGTCACGCAACCTTTGGGCGAGGAAACCTCGCCCCTACGCGTGCAACACATCAAAGCACCGGTGCCCCATCCTCTTGCGATGGATCTTCGAACCGTGCGCGGCGTACGTCCTCGTGCGCCACGGACAAACGATTTACACCGTCAACCGGAACCCAGTAATAGAGCGTATCGTGACAACCGCGAGTCCGATCGACCTTGCTATAGTAGGGACGTTTGTCCCGCTTTCGGCGGGATCGATGATTCAATGGAGGAGCGTCCTCTTTTCCCCGCAACCGGTTCCGGCTCTTTGGCGATTTGACGGATGACTTGATCCTGTCGTTGTCGTACGTGTTTTTCCTCTGCGGACATATCATTCCCGCCTTACCTGTCATTCCAGCGAAAGGGACTGTTGAAAAACCTGGTTTCATGCTGAGGCGGGAGTGTTTTGAGGGTATTTGGGCTGGATGGTGGTGATCGGTGGGAAAAGCCACGCGATCGTGGTAAACAGAGTCCAGAGAAGTCGTATCAG